>Ga0209284_10000054_pt1 | contig 151989 bp, 145 predicted proteins | sample FRY03_FD_187211 | JGI IMG/M metagenome (GOLD analysis project Ga0209284, IMG submission 187211) | Freshwater microbial communities from Lake Fryxell liftoff mats and glacier meltwater in Antarctica - FRY-03 (SPAdes) (version 2) | ecosystem: Environmental > Aquatic > Freshwater > Ice > Glacier...
TTGGGGTTGTGCGAGTCAAAGGCGTGATTGATGTGCATTACGTTTCGGCAATGGAGGGTGACCTGCGGCTCGGAACTAGTAGTGGGTTCAAGGTAGATGATCAGCCCACGCCAATGCGCGACCACCCACGCCACTCAAGCCCATGGGGCGAGTCATGTGAGTTCTCTAGCGCCTACGACATTGCAGTAGACGGTTCTCGAGTGCAGATCAACTCGCTCACTGGCGCACGCCTGGTCAGCTAAACAAACCTAGTCAGCTGAACAAGCCTGGCCAGACAATCAGTCAGCACAACACAATCCAGTCAGTTCACATCTGGGCCAACGGGAACACCATTTCGAACCTGGTCCAAGTACTCACTCATACCAATGCCTGTGCGATCCCCGCAGCGATAGCGTGTCATTGCTTCGGTGATCCTCGTAACGAGCTGCTCGCCATCTTCAGTAGTTCGGCGGTTTCGCAACGGGATGAGTGAGATCACCTCGCCGGTCACCTCATACTCCTTGTCATCGGTACGCAACCAGCACCTCATGCCAGTTTGGTAGTGGTCCTCATCCCAGTCCGACTCAATACGGCACTCGCGAATCAAGGAGTACTTGCCGTTCTCTAGGACCATGCCACTTTGACGTGGGGCAACATCGGGGTTTTCCCCACCGATGATCGACAGCATCATGGCAAAGTCGGGACCAAACACAAACGGCAACCATCGGTACCAGTTGACGGCCTGCCAATACCGCGGACCCCAAGACTTGTCTCTCAGACCAAGGCCGTCGATCTTAATCACTTCATCACCTACCGTGATGGTGCCTACCACGGCGGTGTGCTGCTCGTAATGTGCCTTAGCAAATGACTTCTCTGCTTCAACCACAAGATCTGATCCATCAGCGTTCACTGGGCGACCGCCGTACATCGGTGAGATTCCCCGGACATCGAGATGCACTGAACAGTCCACCATCGGGTTTTCTGCAAACGCCTTTTTTGGATCGGCCATCTGCCGGGGCTCTTCAAGCACGCACAGCTTGCCCTCATAGGTCACGGTGAGTTGCTCAAACGGTGTCACTACGTCAATACGCAAGCCGCCGGCATCCATTGCATCGTTGCTTCTAATACGTGGTCGGCCATAAATAAAGCCAACTCGCCCGCCGGGCAAGTACACGCAAACTGTCATCTCTGCGTATCCCTCGTTCACGCGATTCCCAATCCGAAACCACCCGCCAATCTCATTTTGCGCATCAAACACGTTCAGATACATCGACTCGTTGTAGTTCGATACATCGTCAGGCTGGTGCGGGTATTCATCTTCAGGTTCGAGCACTATGCGGAACTTAGGGTCATGCATACAGCGCACCGTAATGGCTGCGCTAGATCAATGAAGGCAGTTTTCTACTCCACTTAGTTTCAGGAGTTCTCCGAACGAGCAAGACGCCAAATGGTTACCAAGATGCGTAGCTTTACTGGCTCAACACGATCTGAGGACCACAAGGCCCAAGGCGGTTCCGCCAACGCACACAGCCCAAGTAACGCAGCTTCATAATTCACTCGCCAACCAGACCAATCGCTCCAAGCCTGATCTTGATCATCAACTAGGGGAACACCTGCAGCGGCCATTGCGTCCCAACACTGATTAAATTCAGCACGGGTGACCTTGATTGGATCACTGGCCTGCGGCAGCGGATTGAACGGAATTAAGAACTGTGCCGCAACCTCTTGAAGGCACAAGAACCCCGAGCGCAAACAAAGCGCTGCGGCAGGTTGATTAGGCAGGTTGACCGATGACTCAATCATTGCAGCAGAATCTAACAACGCCCCCGCCGCTGTTACCCAAGAACGGCCCTCGCCCGAACGAAAGTAAATCAGCGAGGGATACGAGGAATGCGACTCCTCCACAAACGAGAACCAGTCCTCCCACTCAGCCCAAGTTTCTTCCAGATTCTCAAGACCACGGATGGACTGCTGACGAATAACAAAACTGGCAGCCGAGGGAGGTTGCCCAGCCCGGCTTGAGAGCTGCGCGACCAGAATCTCTCGTTGGGAATACGAGTTATAGATAGTGGGCAAAAACGAGATCAGCAGCCCAACCAGACCAAGGCCGATAAGCGCCTCAAGAATTTCAATTAAACGAGAAGGTGTTGGATCAGCGCTCACAAAACCCAATGTGGTAAGCGATGAACCCGACACTTGCAGCGCTTCGAGCCAACTCAGCTCGCCAAGGGCCCAATGAAGCGGCGTGAACCCGATAATCACCAAAACTGCCCAGGTGCCGGCCAGCAGCACCAGCGCCACTGGCGCGTACCTTTGAAGGAGTTGCTCACGTCGATGCGAGTTAGCCCTTCGAAGCGGCAAATCTAAAGAGCGCCTGACACAGAGAAACACCAGTGCAGTCAGTTTGGGTCGCTCCCCCCGCGGCACCACCACAGTGTGCAGAGCACTCAAAAGTACCGAGCACACCAACCAAAGCCCTGCGGCCACTACAACAAAGGCACCAAAGGTTCGAGCTATGCCCATAGGAGTCATGAGTCCCACAGGATACTGCGGGACCTTCAGGCCAGGAGTCTCTTTAGGTCGACTCCCTGGAGCAGCTCAACTAGGTCAAGTTGATTCAACTTGGCCCCCGAAGGCAGGTTGCCGCCGGGGGTAAGCGCATCAACTGCCGTTGGAATAATCCGAGCCAGTCCGGCAGCCACCTGATCGGGTGTTGCACCAAGGTGTTCGGCCATCGCTGCAATTCTTCCTCGACCAACCGCTCTTTTAACCGAGCCCTCATCCACTAGGTGATTCGAGATTGAGCCGACCCAACTCTCTACCAACAATTCCTGACCTGCATCATTGAATCCGGCAAGCAAGTCAGCCAAACCATCCGTACGAATCATCTCACCGAGTTGTTCCACTAGCGCTTGCCCATCTCCGAACTGTTGGCTCAGCGACTCTGGCCCGCGAATGTCTGCACCGTTGGCCTGCGTTTTAGGGGTTGTGGTTTGTGGAATGTTCGACTCGGACAAAGTTGCCTCAGTTCCTACGCGATGAGTCTTGACTCTCGCTGCTCGGTCTTAGTTTAGTAGGTGAGGTACCAGCAATCTCATGCGGCAACTCGATAACGACGGCAGTCAAGGATGCGTTCGATCTTCCTGCCGGTGAGCATAAAATTTGCCATGACTAAACCGCTCAATGGCATGCAGAAGAACTGTTTCTGTGTCAGTCTTTCCACGGATTTATGACCGACTTGGTTTTTTGTCGACGTCTGCTGTCCTGTTAACTTCTGCCCGATTATCTAGGAGAACCCATGCAACGCAACAAGGCCGCTTCTGCGAAACCTGCAACATCTGCAAACAAGAGTCGTTTCAACTTGGCAGCGGGAGTGCTGCTCAGCCTGTCGCTGTTTGCCCTAGCTGGCTGTTCGAGCTCTGACTCCAACAGCGCTGAGTCCACAACCACCACGGCAGCAATCACCGCTACCGTCAAGGTTGGCGCCCTACTCGACCTCACTGGCGACGGAAAGACCTTGGGGCTTGCATCGCAGAGCGTGCTCAAAGCGGGTGTTCAGTCCGCAGCAGCGCAGGGAGTCAAAATTGAGCTTGATGTGCGCGACACAGGTGGCGACCCAGCAACTGCACTCAAAGAACTCACCAGTCTGAATGAGGCCGGAGTCACCTCGGTGATTGGCCCCCAGACCAGCTCTGAAGCAAAAAATATCCTTCCCTATGCTGACGCAAATGGAATCATTCTGATCTCTCAGGGAAGCACTGCATCTACCTTGGCGACCCCCTCTGACTCGCTATTCCGCATGGTGCCAACCGACAAGGTTGAGGGCGTGGCCTCGGGTGACTTAATAGCCAATGCAGGCCCAGTCACGTTGGTGACAGCGCACCGAGAAGATGCCGGCAACAACGGATTGGTCTCTACAGTCGGCACAAATGTTGCAGCGGGCGGCGGCACAGTCATTGCAGGCCCCGTCTATGGGCCCGAAGACACCGATTTTGCAGCAGTTGCTCAGAAGATCGCTGATGCAGTGGCTACCGCAGATAGCGGCGCAACCAAGGCGGTGTACTTGGCCGGCTATGGCGAGGTGGCCCAGATCCTTGCCGAGGCTTCGGGAATTGAATCTCTGCAAAATATTCCCTTCTATGGCGGTGACGGGTCAGCGCAGTCAACCGACCTGACTGAGAATGCCACCGCGGCCACCTTTGCAGCGGGTTCAGCCGACGGCTACGCAAGCCCGCTACCAGTCATCGGTGATGATGCTCAGACCCCACCAGAGGTACTCGTCAAGGCAGATCCCGAGCCCGATCCACTTGCATACGGCGCCTATGACGCTCTCATGATCCTCACCAAGGTGTTCGCCAAAGACGGCGCATCCATCAAGGGAGCAGATATGCGTGCCGCCTTTATGTCTGCTGCTGAGGGCTACAAAGGCGTGACTGGTGTCGTCACCCTTGACGCTACCGGCGACCGGGCCACTATGCCCTATGCCTACTGGGGTATTTGCCAAGTAGACAAGGCTTTCGAGTGGAAGGTACTCGGAGGGTGGGTGCCACCCGCCCCAACTGAGCCACCCACAACAACCACACCAGGAACAATCACTTGGGATGGCTGCACCACTGGCGGAGTCGGCGCTGACGGCGCAGCAGCAGAAACCCCCTAATTTGCTAGCATTTTCTCGCTACTGTTTTAAAGCCCCACTGTCACAGGCGTCGGTCATACTTGCTCTTTCATGACCAGTGCTGACCACATCACCGATCTTGGGTCTTTACGAGCCAACCACAGTGATAATTCCCCTGTCCGGTTTCTGCATTCCTCGGATTTACACCTGGGAACCGCAAATTCCGCATTGGCGGCGTTTAGCAACTTGGTCGACCTTGCCCTGACAAGACAGGTCGACTTTGTGGTACTCGGAGGAGACGTCTACGACACCGCCGAACGATCGGCATTCGCGCAATTACAGTTCGTCCATGGACTTGGCCGCCTGAGCGAAGCGGGCATTCGCGTGTTTATCGCCCATGGAAACCACGACCCCGTCCAAGCCAGTTTCACGCCGGTGGCTCCCCTACCCAATGGGGTCTACACCTTTGCTGCCGGTGTTCCTCAAACCTTCGTTCTGCAGATTGGAACAACCAGACTCGCAGTGACCGGGGTGAGCTTCGCCACACAAAAAGAAGAAGAAAACCTGGTAAAGAAAATCGGTGACACTTCAGTGACGGCCGATCTGCGTATTGCGGTTGTTCACGCCAATGTTGCCGGGCTACCCGGACACGATAACTACGCCGGGTGTACTCAGCAGGATCTGCTCAACTCAAATATCCACTACTGGGCACTTGGTCATATCCACGACCGCACCGTCACAGCCATGCCACCCAATCGTTGGTGGGCCTATCCGGGCAACTTGCAGGGCCGCAGCACCAAAGCAACTGAATGTGGCCCCAAGGGCGTTCTGATTGTTGAGGCTGCGCAGACTGGCTTCGCCAGGCCCGAGTTTGTTCCCTGCGATACCAGTCGTTTTTTGCGAATACAAGCCGATGTCACCAATACCGCAAACCTGCCAGCTGCGCTTGATCTCATCGGCCAGCAAGCCAAGAGCGCTATCGAGCTAGATAACCCCCAGGCACTTCCTACGGTGCTTCGCATTTCAGTCCGTGGAACAACCGTCGCCCACAAGCACTTACTCGATCTCAGCAATGAAGGGCAGCTCAAATCTGATCTTGAAGCTCGTCTTCCGACTCATTGCAGTATCAAGAAGGTCACCCTACACACCGCCGTTCCCTATAACCGCAACCAATTGGCTAGCCGATCAGATGTTGTCGGGGCTGTACTCACCAAGCTTGATCAGCTTCGTGCTGAGGCCAGTAACCCGGGCATCACAAGTAACTCAGCTATCACTACTGACTCAGCTCTTAACAAACTCATTCAGGACTTCAGCGAGATGATTGGCCCAGAGGCAGCCAGGCTTGTCCAAGATGCCGTAGCGCTTCAAGCCATCAGCAGCGAGGACTTCATCGACCAAGTTGAACGGTTACTGCTTGACGGTCTTGTGCCCAACAGTGACCAAGAGATCGACCCGTCCAAAGGGGAAGTCCAGCTATGAGCAAGCAGCTAAAGATCTCGACTGTACGAGTCAGCAAGTTCGGTGGTCTCAAAGATCTCACTCGGAAGTTGCCCACAAGTAATCTCATCACCATTTTCGGGTCAAACGAGGCCGGAAAGAGCACCTTGGCCGAAGTCATAATGTGGCTCATCGCTGGTCCAACTGGCGACTCCAGTCACATTCGACGCTTTGGCGAACCAACTGAGGCACTCATTGCACAGCTAGACGGTCAGCTTGGCGAAGAAGAACTCCTACTCAAGTCAGAATTCAGGGTGCTCAAAGGAAGTGTGTCGGTGCTGTCGCCGTTTTCTGCTCAGATCGGCGGCGGCGGCAGCCTGACCCGTGAACAATGGCTGAGCGCCCTAGGGAACAGCTCCTTAGAGTCGATCCACGCAGTGCACCGCATTGACGGTGCCTCAGGCCATCTAGTCGCCGAAGGTGAGCAAGTCTTAGACCTAGCAAGTAAAGGAATGTTTGGCGGCGTCGATCCGCGACGTGTTACAGACAGTTTGACCAAACAAGCAAGGGCCCTAAGCACAACTGCATCTGCCGGGACTAGATCAGTCAGAAATATCACTGCCCAGGCCAACACATGCCTGAAACAACTAGAGGAGGCCGGGAAAAACGCAGATCAGTATCTGGCCCTCAAACAAGAACAGGCAGAGAATGCAGAACTGCTTGCCAAGAGCATCAGCAGTAAAAACGACCTTGCAGCCCAGATCGCGGCGCTCGGCTCAGCTTCAAAGACTCACAAGTTATTGCTCAAGAAACAGGCCTCTGAGCAGAGCCTCAACTCCATAGACGCTGTTGGCCACAACTGGGCTGCAATGGTCAACCACATCCCAGACCTTCAGTCACTTCTTAGATTTAGCCGAGATAAACAGCCAGAGCTGAATGCTCAGATTCGACTGGGCGAAGATACAGCCCATCACTTGGGTCAGACCGTGCAGCAGCTCGCTGCGCTCAGCTTCACCGATGCCGACCTACTTAACCTCAACAATTGCGTTACCAATCTCGTTCAATCCCAGGGCGCAGAAGGTAAGTCTCAAAGCGATCTAGATGTTGCTGAATCAGCGCTACCCCAAGCCACACACGCCCAGGCCCAAGCGCTCGAAACCCTCGGTCAACAAGTAACTGCAGAGACCGTGCGCTTGGCCAACCTTGGTGCTGATTCACGCGGGCTGATTCAGGGGGCTGCATCACAAGTCAAAAACGCCATCACAGCTATTACTTCCGCACAGAGCGAAACCCGTGAAGCAACCGGCCGCGTTCAAGTAGCCGAGGCTGCTCTTCAACGAGCTCTCGACCACTGGCAGCAGTTCGATACTGGCCTTACAGCAGAGAGCTGGCTCATTAGTGGAAAAGTTCACCAACCTCAACCTGCTCAGGGTTTGTCCTCGGCTGGCTTTGCAAGGTTCATACCTGCGGTGCTGTTTGCTGCACTTGCCGCTGCGGCGCTTGTACTTACTCAGCCCATCATTGGAATCTTGGCCGCTGTGGGTCTCATCATCACTCTGGTTCTCGCATTTAGAACTCAGGACAACTCTGCAAGCACAACAGTCACTACGCAGTCCGACCTATCAGCTGCTACTGAGGCAGCGAATGCAGTTGCTCAAGCTGTATCAAACCTTCAGCAACAACGAACCAACCTAGACACACGACAGGGCAATCAACTTCGGGCAGAACAAGACCGCAGCTCCGCAGTGGCCGCTCTGCAAGATGCTCTGCAAGATGCGGGCTTACCAACGGTAACCAACCCAGCAGAGGTGGCCTCAGTTCTAGATGCCTACCAACACGCTCAAACTGTTGTTGAGCACAAGGCCTCAGCGCAGCAACGCTTGGCACAAGCCCAGCACGGTTTTCAAGCCGCTACTCTTCAGTCGCAGGCGCACTTGGATGCGCTCAGGGGACAACTCGATGCCCTGCACTTGCCTCGTCCAGAACCACTCACTGATGCAACCCACACGTTTACAACCTTCCGCTCTGCTGCAGACCTAGCCAAGCAGGCAGTCATCGCCCAAAGATCAGTTCAACTTCATCAACAGCAGGTTTATGAACTCTGCCAGGCGGTGCTACAACCCGGCCAAGCAATCGATCTAGCCGGCATCACGGCGCAGACCCAACAATGTCAAGCCTCGCTTCATGCCAGAAAAGAGCTCACCACACAAATCATTCAGCAGGATCTGGCAATACAAGAGCAGATAGGCGGCTCCGAAAAGGTCCAAAGACTTGTGTCTAGGTACTTAACTACTGATGAGTTCACTACTGCTCAAACCGAGCTACAAGCCAAATTGGATTCAGCTCAAGCAGACGCCGACGGTCTGACCACCAGGTCGGGAGGCATCTCACAGCGACTTGAAGATCTGTCCAAAGAGGGCCAGATAGCCAAGCTCAATCAGAGTTTGACTGCCCTCACTGAAGAGCGCTCAGAGGCAGCAGTTCAGGCTGCCGTCCTTGCCGTGGCTGCAGGGCTCCTGTCAGAGCAGGCCAACCTTGCAGACCAGAAGAACCAACCAAAGCTCATTGAGCGCAGTAGTGCCCTTGCCTGCTCTGTTGCACCAACTTGGAAGGCTGTTCGGGTAGAACGCGACTCAGACGGATCTGAACACAAAGCGAAGCTGCTCATCGATCTCGCCGGCGGCGGGTCCCTTGCAGCTCACAAACTGTCTACTGGGGCGCGAGCAGTGCTGTACCTTGCCCTTCGGCTCGCCGTAGCAGAGGATCAGTCCGAACGCACCCGAGTCTGGCTACCCCTTATCTGCGATGACCCACTCGTACACCTTGACGACACCCGCGCACCACAGGCCATGGCCCTACTCGCTCAGGCCTCAAAACAGCGCCAAGTAATCCTGCTGACCTGTAATGACCGAACTCGTGACTTCGCAGAATTCGCCGGGGCACAAACCATGAGCCTTACGGACTAATTCATGTTTTCTAAGAAGATTCACCTACAGTTTTTTCGCTGTATCAGCCGATACGGCAAATGCGGATCCCACTGAATTAGGGGATACTAGAGAACTCTTGAGACATCCGTCACAAGAACTTTCTAGGTTCGCGGTTAAACCACTTTCAGGGGTCTTGACACCACCCGTACACTAGAGGTTCGGTCAGCGTTCGTAGTTGGGCAGTTTCCTAACTACGCCCAGTGATCGCCCGCTCACTATCAATGAGGTAAATCGGTGGCAAATCAGCGAGTAGAACGTGACGAAGAAGACCTCGTCAGAATGTATTTGAAAGATATTGGGCAGTACGCATTGCTGACCAAAGACGACGAAGCACGCTTAGCTCAGGCCATGGAGGCCGGCCGCGAGGCCCGCACAGAGCTTGAAGCAGCGGTCAAGAGCCTTTCTCCAGCGCGCAAGCGCGAACTCAAGCGCCTAGCAAGAGATGGCGAAGATGCCGAACGCACCTTCGTTCAGTCAAACCTGCGCCTCGTGGTATCTATTGCCAAAAAGTACCAAGCATCAGGCATGCCGCTTCTTGACCTTGTTCAAGAAGGCAACCTTGGCTTGATGCATGCCGTCGAGAAGTTCGATTGGCGCAAGGGCTTCAAGTTCTCAACCTATGCAACCTGGTGGATTCGCCAAGCCCTCACCCGCGGCATAGCCAATACCGGTCGCACTATCCGCCTACCTGTTCACGCAGGCGACACCATGAACCGTGTGCAAAAAGCCCGCACCCGTCTTGAGACCACTCTTGGGCGACCAGCAACTCTGGCAGAGCTCGCTGCAGATCTAGAGATGCCAGAAGCAAAGGTCACCGAGACCCTGCTGTTTGCGGCAGATACGCTCTCGCTCTCAACGCCATTGCGTGAAGACGGCGATGCCGAGCTCGGCGATGTTGTGCCAGACCGTGGCGCAGTGACCCCATTCGAGGCCGCATCGGTTGCGCTGCTTCCAGATGAGATCGGCCGCCTACTGTCCCCCCTCGATGAGCGTGAGCGTGAGATCCTCAAACTCCGCTTCGGACTTGATCGTGGCGAGCCGCGGACCTTGGAAGAAGTAGGTGAGCACTTCACGCTCACTCGTGAGCGCATCCGTCAGATCGAAGCTCGGGCCATGTCCAAGCTTCGCCATCCATCAGCAGACACTGGCGCACGAGACCTGCTCAGCGTCTAACAGCCCTAAACACAGTTCCGATGAGCACCGGAGCCCAGATACAAACCCCACACATAGCAGGGCCCACAGCACCCTGTTAGCGTAAACAGAGAGCCGGTAACCCCACCTGGGGTGCCGGCTCTCGACATGTACCAAGCCTGCATGTACCAAGCCTGCATGCGCCAAGCAAACCGCCGTAGTCTGCCTAGGTGACTTCGCAGATTGACAACCTAGCGGCATGGCTAACCGTTGCTCTTGTGCCGCAGTTGGGGGCTGTCTCGGTCTCTGAGATTGTTCGACTCTCTGGTGGTGCGTCACGAGAGACCTGGAGCTTTGACGCAACCCAACCCAATGGCTCAGTCCACCGTCTTGTACTCAGGCGTGACCCGCCTAGTCGTCCAGGCTGGCCCGGCACAATGGGTACCGAAGCTCGCTGTTTACGGGCTGCATCTCAAGCTGGTCTCAGCGTGCCCAAAGTTCTGATCGACACTGACTCCGCACAGCTGTGGGGTTCGGCAGGCATTGTGATGCAGCGTATCGAAGGGGAAACGCTCGCTAGGCGCATTCTTCGAGATCCCCAGTTCGATCCGGCAAGATCAACTCTGACCGCAGATTGCGGCACCTTTCTTGCTGGCCTTCACGCAATCGACCCGCAAGTAGTTGCTCCCTTACACAGCGGCGACCCCTTGCAACAGATTCGAGTAACGCTCGACACGCTCAACATGGTGAGCCCTAGTTTTGAATATGCAATTCGTTGGCTGAAAGACAACCGCCCCAAAAGCTCGGGCCAAGCAATTGTTCATGGTGACTTTCGATTAGGCAACTTCATTGTTGGACAAGAGGGGCTTCGCTCAGTACTTGACTGGGAGCTGGTTCATTGCGGTGACCCCATCGAAGATCTGGGTTGGTTATGCGTTAAGGCCTGGCGCTTTGGCGCCGCTCAAGCAGTTGGCGGATTTGGTAGTCGTGAAGACTTAATTGCGTCATATCAGCGCGCCGGTGGTACGGCAGTTAGTTTGCCTGATCTTCACTGGTGGGAAGTATTTGGCACTCTGCGCTGGGGCGTGATTTGCATGACTCAAGCGCACGCTCACCTGAGCGGACTTCTTCGCTCGGTAGAGCTCGCAGCCATCGGGCGACGAGTGTGCGAAACCGAGTGGGATTTGTTGCTACTGCTAGAACCGGTGGCAGCAGCGCAAGCACAAAGCCAGGCAACAGATCAACTCGCTCAAGTCCAACCCCAAGACACCCCGCCGCCGACCGAAGGTCTATACGGTCGGCCAACAGCGAAGGAACTGCTTCAAGCAGTCAGAGAATTTCTGACAGAGCAAGTCATGCCCGCCACCGAAGGCAGCACGTCATTTCACGCCCGTGTTGCAAACAACGCACTTGCCGTAGTCGAGCGCGAACTAATCCTCGGAGCACAACAGGCAGTCGAGCGATCCAACGCTCTAAACAGGCTTGGACTGAGTTCTGAACGAGAGCTCGCAGCTAAAATCGCTGCCGGCAACTTCCAAGAGAACCCATCTGAATTGATAGAACTGCTCGCCCAAGGGGTGCTGAGCAGTCTGATCGTGGCGCGGCCGACCTATCTCGACTCGCCGGCCTAAACCAGCAGCCCTTGCAGTAGGTTTCCGATAGGTGTACGTTTTCCGACATGCCTTCGGAAAACTCAGTAACTGCGCTATCTGGCACTCAAGGCAGGGTCAAGACCTCTGCCGAAACAGCAGCTCAGATCGACACAGAGTTGCCTGGGCCCGATCGACGCACCCGCAAGCGGGAGGCTCGCCGTAATGACCTGATGGACTTGGCAGCCCACATTATTGACTCTGCCGGTGTCGACGGCCTAACCATGGCTGCCCTTGCTCAGGCGGCCGATTACGCACCGGCCTCGCTGTACACCTATTTCCGTTCACGCAGTGAGCTACTCGCAGCGCTACAACAACGAGCGCTACTGCTATTGCATGACCTTGCCCAGTCACGCCAGTTGCAGTGGGAACAGGCGCTCGCAGACCTCAGTCCGGTGCCCACTGCCAGCGTGGCTGCCCTCGTCAAACTGTGGGCATTTTCCGCACTGTTTCTGTCTGCTCCACAGACTCACAAACGCGAGTTTCGCCTACAGCAACAACTGCTCGTCACTGCAGGGGTCGAGAGCACCGCAGATGCTGCCGCGGTAGTTCCAGTTGCCATGCTGGTTGTAGAGGTTCCGCGGCAATTACTAGTTGCTGCTGAAAAGACTGGCGCCCTGCAACCTCAACCCTGTTCAGCTAACCCACTCGAGGAATCCCTCGACGGGTCGATGTTGCGAACATTCACTTGGATCCTTGGGCTCAACGGCGCTCTTCTAGCGGACGGGCTCAGCACCGGTTTGCCCACCACTGGCGCAGCGCTCGGCGAGGTCCTCACTCAAGGCCTCCTACAAGGCTGGGGAGCATCTGTTGACGAGTCAGCTACTGCACGGGCGCTGGCCCGAACCATTTGCGAGCCAATATGACCGCAGGCCTGACTACCGCAAGCCCCATCACCACAGCCCCCATCCTCGCAGGCGTGACTACTGTCATGGCCTTCATCCTTGGCGCATACATCTGGACCTTTGCCGAGTACCTTTTACATCGCTTTGCCATGCACGAACTCAAAGGCAAAGCCATGATGAGCCGTGAACACCTAGAGCACCATGTGCGTTCAACCTGGTCATTCTCGGCTACTCACCTACTCAGCTGGGCGGGAGTGCTGCTGGTTGGCGCAGCGCTGTGGCTGCCTCTCGGATGGTTTGTTCTTGGCCCCATTACGGGGGCCTCGCTGGCAGTTGGTTGGGCCTGCGGATATTTCTTTTACGAGTACCAACATGCCGTAGCGCACTTACGCCCACCCAAAAATCGATATCAGCGTTGGGTGCGCAGGAACCATTTCCATCACCACTTTGGTCAGCCCATGAAGAACCACGGCGTAAGCACCCTGATCTGGGACAAGGTGTTTGGTACCTCTGAGCAACCACAGATAGTCAGAATCCCACGGAGATTGGCTCTGCCTTGGATGCTTGAGGCCGGCGAACTTCGCCCAGAGTTCGCCGACTCCTATGTGCTAGTCGGTCAGATAGACAACTCGGAGCGCCGTGCAGCAATAGACCGGGCTCGGGCGTTTGCATCATTAGCCCCGCCCGACTAGCGAGATCAACAACAGTCAGATCAAGTTACCTTCGCTGTCGCAGCGCTACGGCCATCAACGTGCCCTCAATGACACTCCGCTTTGAAAGATCAGTCAGCTACGGGCTGTGCAGTAACCGCGTCGTAGATCCCACTTGGGTGAAGTCCGTCCCCTGGCAAAACGATACGCATGCTGCCTCCAAAATCTTTCATGATGGGCAACATCGGAGTGATTTCTGTCTGCTCAGCGGCATGCTCAAGCACTTGTTCAGCAGACTCAAACTGTGCCAGCGTAAGCATGGTGCGGATGGTTGGAAAGATCATGGTGATGTGACCGGATTCATTTTCGGCAAGGGCTGTCTTGGGGGTCAACCACCGAGTAGCTATTACTTCGGCATCATCATGGAGCGCAACTTGAGCAGGCGGAGCAGCTGCCACAAAGAACCGGGTGTCATAACGACGAGGGGCACCGAGGGGTGTCACCCAGCGAGAGAAATAATGCATATTCCCCACCTCAAGTCGTAATTGCTCCTCGAGGCAGATCTCTGCAAGTCGCCGCCGTCCAGAGTCAACATCTCTGCGATGCTCGTCAAAGCGCTCAGCAACTGCTGGGTCCGAAAATGAAATCGTTTCGCCTGTTGAGGTTTGAGCGAGTAACAACCCGGCCTCTTCAAATGACTCTCGAATTGCAGCAACCCAAAATGCCAAACCTCCCTGAGCAACACCGAGCAGCCGAGAGGCTTCTTTGTCTGTGCGCCCTACAAACATCGCCTCAAGATCATCGCCAGCATCTTGCGGGTCAACACCCCCACCGGGGAATACAAACGCTCCGCCGATAAAGTCGGACTGCAGGTTGCGTTGCAACATACAGACCTCGACGCCATCAGCCCCGTCGCGCACAAGTATCACTGTTGCCGCGTCGCGTATTTCAACACCCTTGGGGTCAGACTGCACCATCATGACCTGAGTTCTAGCAGCGTTGCACTAGCAGCGTTGTCTGTCGAGCGCCCTGCGCTCGCCCTCGTTCAACCCACCCCAGATACCGTGAGGCTCACCTATCTCGATTGAATACGACAAGCAGTCGGTAGCAACTGAGCATTCAGCACAAATTGCCTTGGCACGACGCTCACGTTCAATTCGATCGGCCTTCCGCTCAAATTGTGGCGGAGGAAAGAACACTGCTGATTGCGGACCCCGGCACGCTGCTTTGACTTGCCAAGAATTTGAACTCTCTTGTGCACTCACCTTACGACCCCCTCGGTTCGGCGTGCACTGACCATAAAGCAGGAGTAGTTCCGCGAACAAGAGAAACTTTGGATTATTTTCAATCAGCCTTAACTTCGGAGCCAGGCCCAGGCTCTCAGTCGGGCTCGGAGTCAGGCTCAGGCTCACCCTTGCGAGTTGAGCGCATCTCGCGGTAATCCATCGCCCCGCCCTCCTCGGGTTCGACTCCAAGCACCAGTCCGTCAATCTCCACTACTCGAATGCTGTCACCAAGCAACACAGGGGTGGCTCGATTCGTTCGAGCACGCCATTGCGCTCCACGAATCATCACCATACCTTCGGGGTTGATTTCCGTGCTTGCCTGACCCAGCTCGCCAATCATCCATTCTCGACCAATGGTCGGCGTGGCAAACCGCGTTCGGATCATTGCTGGCATTCCAGAAAACACCACTACCCCCATGCCGGCAATTCCGGCGAGCAGGGCAATCCATGTGGGTCGAAACTCTACAAATAAAAACACTGATGCCACAGAAAATACCACCATAGAAATCATCGTCCAGAGTCGTGGTACCCCCGTTTGCATATCTATGGCAAAGCCTAAAAACGAGAGCAACAAAAGACCTAAGGCCCACGGGGTAAACGGAAGCTCCGCTAACCCAAAGCCACCCAACAAGACAAACAGTGCACCAATCACCCCGGCAACCCCAACACCAGCAGTAAAGAACTCAAAGAGCAACAGGCCCAATCCAATGACTAACAACAAGTACGCAACTGACGGGCTCGCCGCTGTGTGCATGAGCTGCACCTGAAGCGGCAACTTCGACAGTCTGACTCTTTGAACGGGCTGCTTCTGCTCTCGTCCATCTACCTTGACAACTTTGGTATCGACTGACTCCAAGTTGCCCACATGGTCGACCAGCGTGGGGTCAAAGCGATCAATCAGACCGGCCTTGACGGCGGCTTCGCCCGAAACAGTTTTTGTTAGTCCAACAATTGCCCGTCCCGTAAACAAGTCACCAAATTGCTTCTCATCAAGTCGTTGAGTCCCAACCTTGCCAATTTCAGATCCTGGGGTGATCCCCGAAGAATCTGCAACCTGCACCAATTCGGCAGCACCACCAAGTGCATAAGACCCCGAGGCCCCTATCCAAATCGAGACCGGAACAGCCGAGCCTTGGATTGCAGTGGCAACCTCATCAAGGCGGCTGTCCGACACAGCAGATCCGGCACTGTCGAATTGCAAGACAATGCCCACCACATCGCCGGCGGCGTTAGCGCGTTCAATGCTTCTAATCATGAAGTCGGCTTCGATCTCATCAATCAAACCATCCACTGCAACAACATCAATGCAGCCAGCCTTCCCGCAGCCGCTTTGAGCAGATACTGCTGGAGCCAGCAGACCCGCTAGCGCGCCAATTCCACCAAGAACAATCAAGGTGATAGCAAGTCGACGAGTAGGGCTAGGTAGTGTGAACACAGTGCGAACTCCGAACGGAAATCGTGGATCCTAAGCAGTTTTTGACTACATCAGGAGTACTTATCGTCGCCGGGAAAGGCGGCGTCGGCAAAACCGCCGTCGCCGCAGCTTTAGCGATGGCTTCATCCTCGGTGGGATTACGCACGCTGATCGTTGAAGTTGAGGGCAAAAGTGGCCTTTCAGCGCTGTTTCATTCCGAAGAACTGAGCTATCACCAAATCCAGCTAATCGGCCCAAGCCTAGGGGTGGGAGGGGTCATGGCGCGTACGGTCCTGCCCGAAGATGCCCTACTGGATTATTTACAAGACCACGGCCTGAAGCGCATCTCCGGCCGATTGCTATCGGCTGGGGCGCTTGATGTTGTTGCAACTGCCGTTCCGGGTATCAGCGATATCTTGGTGCTCGGCAAGATCAAACAGCTTGAACGTTCCCACGAATTCGACTTGGTCATTGTTGATGCTCCTGCGGCAGGTCATGCCATTACCTTTCTTCGCTCGGCTAGTGGCCTTGCAGATGCAGTAAAAGTCGGACCGATTAGCACCCAAGCAAAAGATGTCTTGGGGTTACTCAGCGACCCAGAAAGATGCCGGGTAATGCTAGTCACTGCTCCCGAAGAGACCCCCGTTAATGAGCTCATCGAAACTGCCTACAGCTTGGAAGACGAGGTCGGAGTCAGCTTGGGGCCAGTTGTCGTTAACGGCGTGCTAACAGAATTGCCCGGGCTTAAAATCAATCCGCTAACAGCTGCTTACGAGGCTGGAATCATCCTCAGTGAAGGTGAACCAGAGCAGCTAGCAACTGCAGCAGAGTTTCGCTTGCAGCGCACTGCGCTTCAACGAACTCAGCTTGATCGCATGGCTGAAGAGCTCCCCCTTGCGCAATTGCTCCTGCCATATGTATTCACCACTGAACTCGGGCCCCAAGGCCTTGCCGAGCTGTCTCATAGCTTGCTTGCCCGGATTCGTGAACTACCAGAACCAAGTCAAGGGTGACCCAGATGTCACTTGAGTCAGTAGTTGCCGAAAGCAGAGTCATTGTGTGTTGCGGCTCGGGCGGAGTTGGCAAGACCACAACTGCTGCAGTAATTGCCATGCATGCCGCAGTACATGGCCGCAAAACAGTGGTGGTTACGATTGACCCGGCTCGACGCTTAGCTGATGCGCTTGGACTCGACGGCCTTACCAACGAGCCTGCGCAGATTTCGGGCCTTCCTGTGGGTTCGGGTCAGATGTGGGCAATGATGCTGGACACAAAAGCCACCTTTGATGCCCTGATCCGCACCTATGCCGCTACTACCGATCAGGCCGACCGTATCCTCGCAAACAGCTTCTACCGCAATATTTCAAGTTCATTGTCGGGTACACAGGAATACATGGCCTCTGAAAAACTTTATGAGCTTGCGATTGAATCCGACTACGACCTTGTGGTGGTCGACACGCCTCCCACGCGTAACGCCCTAGACTTTTTAGAAGCACCAAAGCGCCTCGCAAAGTTTTTAGATCACCGGCTCTACAAGGTGCTCATGTTGCCCACTCGAGGAATCGTTAAGGCAGTCAATGTTGCTGCTCAAACACTCCTGCGATCTATCTCAAAAGTTGTGGGCGCCGAGGTGATCGCCGATGCGATTGCCTTCTTCGGGGCCTTCGAGGGTATGGAGCAAGGGTTTAAGGAACGGGCCGCAGAAGTAGACCACCTGCTATCAGAACCAAGTACAGCTTTTATTCTGATCGCCTCACCTCATTTGGACACAATGGCCGAAGCGCAATTCTTTGCATCTCGGCTCAAACAACTCAAGATCACTGTTCGAGCGCTCATCATCAATCGAATGCAGCCAGGCTTTGACTCAACCGAGCAGTCAGAACTCGCTGGCGAAAATCCAGAACAGGCCGCCCGTCGGCTAGCTGGATCTTCTATCGGCGATCAGTATCGTTGCTTGGCAGACGCTCGCCGACTTGCAGCCGGTGAGCATGAACACTTACGAGGGCTTGCAGCAGAGCTAGCACCCGCGCCCGTAGTGCGTGTAGCGGTGCAGCCATTTGAGGTCAGCAATATGGCCACGCTGAAGTTGCTGGGCAAAGCAATGTTCGACACCGAGGTAACCTCGGCACCGTGAGCACTTCAACTCCACAAATCATTCTGGTGGCTACTGACGCCGATCAGGTCTTCGATGGTATCGACGCAGCCCTAGCAGACTCAAGCACCCAAGTGGCTCGAGTCACTGCAGGCAGAGAAGTTCTAGCTGCAGTGCGCAGTTTGGCACCTGTGCTTGTGGTGTTAGACCTGCAGATTGGCAACATGGGCGGAGTGGCCACGTGTATGGGTTTACGTAACGAAGAAAGCTTCGGACGCATTGACCCTCAGAACGTACTTATTCTTCTTGACCGTTCAGCAGACGTATTTATTGCCGGTCAAGCGGGAGCCGACGGCTGGCTGATCAAACCTCTTAACTCGCTGCGGGTTCGCAAGGCCGTGAAGCAAATCCTCTCGGGCGGGACCTATACCGAGGGAGAAGAAGCTAGCGAAGAAGTGCTGCCCGTTACCGCTGAGTCCTCCTGAGAACTACGATCACAACGCAATCCGGGTGGTAGCGCAGCTTGGTAGCGCGCCTCGTTCGGGACGAGGAGGTCGGGAGTTCAAATCTCCCTCACCCGACCACATCGATCACCTGGCCTTCTGGGGCTAGGTGATCTTTATTTTTACTGCTCCTCACCTCACTGTGGGTACCAAGTCGCTACAAATCTAAAAAGAAGGTCAAGGTGCGGCATAAGCGAGTCGAAAACAGATTTATGAACGGCACACCCGCACCCGCAACACCTCGACGGTTTCAGGCAATCAGTATCCGGTTAGTTATTGCCCTTCTGGCTTTGGTGCTAGGTAGCGCTGTGCTTGCATCTTGTGAATCAACCGACGCAGATCGCCTAGCCGTGATTAATGCAGTCAACTGGAGTAGAGCAGAAAACGGCCTACCGGCGCTCTCCGAGCACGTCACCTTGAACATCAAGGCAGATGCTTGGGCCGCCCAGCTTCGAGACGACTGCCGTATTCGCCACTCCACCCTCTCTGATGGCGCACCAGCCGAATGGCGCAAGCTGGGCGAGAATGTCGGCCGCGGTGGCAGTAACGACCAAATTCAAGCCGCCTATCTCAACTCACCGACTCACCGTGCAAACATCTTGGACTCAAGCTTTACCTCAATGGGAGCAGGCGCAGTCTGGGGAACCTGCAACGGCCAGCGCACCCTGTTTACGGTGCAAGTATTCATGCGCAGCTGATCCTGTCAGATCGCCTGTTCAGATAACGTCTCGTCATGGAGATCTCAGCCTTTCAAGAGTTAATGCAAGAGCTCTACGGCCAAGCCGATCAGGAGCGAGGAATCCCCGCCACGGTTGCTTGGCTATGTGAAGAGGTCGGCGAACTGGCTCAAGCAGTTCGCAAAGGCACACCCGAGCAGCAGCTGCATGAGTTTGGTGATGTCATTGCATGGGTGGCTTCTCTTGCCAACCAGATGGGACTTTCTCTAGAGGAAGCCGCTGCTCGATACGTCCACAACCCACCCGCTTGAGCTACTGCTAGCCCTTAGGCACGAGCGATCAACAGCTCAGCAATCTGTATGGTGTTGAGCGCTGCGCCTTTGCGCAGATTGTCATTCGAAACAAAAAGTGCCAGGCCATTCTCCACTGAAGAATCTTTGCGGATCCGACCAACAAAGCAGGCATCTTGTCCCGCTGCCTGAAGGGGATTTGGCACCTCACTCAGCACCACACCCGAAGCAGTAGCGAGTACCTCTCGGGCTCGCTCAGCGCTGATCGGGGACCCAAACTCGGCGTTGATCGCTAGGGAATGACCAGTAAAGACTGGCACTCGAACACAGGTGCCCGAGACTCGAAGTTCTGGCAGATCAAGAATCTTCCGACTCTCGTTGCGCAGCTTTTGTTCTTCATCGGTCTCTTCGGACCCGTCTTGTGCGATTGACCCCGCAAAGGGCACCACGTTGAACCCAATGGTCCGTGAAAAATTCTCCCCAACGGGAAGCTCAATCGCTTGGCCGCTATAGGTGAGTTCTCTTGCTTGGTTACCAGCAGCCGCAATCTGAGTCGCAAGTTCTTCAACCCCAGCAACTCCAGCACCAGACACGGCTTGATACGTGCTCACCACTAAGCGCCTCAGCCCGGCCTCTGTATCGAGCGGTTTGAGCACGGGCATGGCAGCCATAGTTGTGCAGTTTGGATTCGCCACAATGCCCTTAGGAATGCTCTGCAGGGCCTGTGGATTTACCTCGGCAACCACTAGGGGCACATCGGGGTCCATACGCCAAGCCGAAGAATTATCTACAACGATTGCACCGGCAGCAGCCACCTGTGGCGCAAACTGCCGGGAGCTACTCGCACCGTTAGAAAATAGCGCAATATCAATTCCAGAGAAATCTGCAGTCGCCGTGTCTTCTACAACTACTTCCCCATCGAGCCATGCAAGTCGAGTGCCAGCCGAGCGAGCCGAGGCAAAAAACCGGATTGAACCAATAGGAACGTTTCGCTGCGCGAGCAGCCTGCGCATCACGCTACCGACTTGGCCAGTGGCGCCGAAAATACCAAAGCTCGGGGGAGAAGAAAAACTCATAGCCACAGAGGATACTTCTCGGCTGCTAAGTGACAGACTCGGTTTGTGGCCGCTACTCCGCTTGGCATGTACATACACGTGCCGTTTTGTTCTCGGCGTTGTGGCTACTGCGCGTTTAATACCTATACGTTGAACAAGCAGTCTGGGTCGGGTTCAGCATCAATTGAGCAGTACCTCAATGCGGTGCACGTCGAACTCGCTTATGCCGATAACGCCATGAGCGAACAGCCACCGCCACTTCGTAGCATCTACTTCGGGGGTGGCACTCCTACTTTGCTCAGGGCTACGCAGCTTGGCGGCATCATCTCTACAGTGCTTGATCGATTCGAAGTTGCCTCAGACCTTGAAATTACTATCGAAGCAAACCCTGATGAACTCGCTGCGGGGCAACTCAGTCAGCTTCGACAAGCGGGGGCAACACGAGTCTCATTTGGCATGCAAAGTATCAGACCGAAAATACTGCAGTTACTCGACCGCACCCATAACCCCGAGAAGTCGCTTCAAGCAGTAGGCGAAGCGCATCTTGCTGGGTTTGATCACATCAGCTTGGATCTGATCTATGGCACCCCCGGCGAGACCGAACGGGACTTTTCTCTCACACTCGAGGCTGCGCTCTCCACGCAGATTGATCACCTGAGCGCCTATGCCCTTAGCATTGAGCCGAACACAAAGTTGGCCGCTCGCGTTCGCAGCGGAGCGCTTTTAACTCCTTCTTCAGATGTGGCCGCCGACCGATACCTGGTTGCAGAAGCAGCACTGCAAAAAGCTGGTTTTGAGTGGTACGAAATCTCTAACTGGGCCACCAACGCAACGGCTCAGTGCCAGCACAACTTGTTGTACTGGCACAATCACAATTGGTTGGGAATTGGCCCGGGAGCGCACTCCCATATGGACGGACATCGATGGTGGAATCTTGATGACCCAAATCTTTGGGCTCAAGCGCTCAGCCGCGGTGCCTCACCGGTTTCTGGCTCAGAACGACTCAATGCCGAGCAACGAGGGCTTGAAGACCTGATGTTAGGTATCCGCCTTGCAGAAGGCCTAACGGCAGAGGCTATTGGGGCAGCAGAACTCGTTGGGCAAGATCACCGAACCGAACAACTGATCGAAGGCGGTCTTGCAACCTATGTGGCCGATCGGTTGGTGCTCACACTGAGGGGACGTCTAGTTGCAGATCAAGTCATTTACTCACTTGCCTGCGATTAGAACTCAGTGCTTTCGAGTTCAAACACATCGTGCAAAACGCGTACTGCAGTATCGGCAAGGTCTTCTGCAATCACACATGAGATGCGAATTGCCGAGGTAGAAATCATCTCAATATTGACCTCGCTATTCGCAAGGGTCTCAAACACTGTGGCCGCCACCCCGGGATTGGACTTCATGCCAGCACCCACAACACTTACCTTGGCAATGCGGTGGCCTGCGGTGACGTGTTCGGCACCGATCTCGGCCCGCTTATCCTCACAAATTTGCAAGGCCTGATCGAGTTCAAGTCGCGGCACAGTAAATGAGATATCAGTAACTCCGTCCGCGGATGCATTCTGAACAATCATGTCTACGTTGACATCTGCATCGGCTAGGCGTCTAAACAGATTCGCAGCAATGCCAGGGCGATCAGGCACTCCAGTCACCGTGACTTTTGCCTCTGACAAATCGACAACTACGGCGCGAATAACGGCTTCTTCCATATCGGGATCCTCTTCAGTAACCCAGGTGCCAACCTCCCATGTGAATGCAGATCTCACATGCAGGGGCACCCGATGACGGTGGGCAAATTCAACTGAGCGCATAGCGGGTTTGGGGCAACCCGCTGCAGTCATTTCAAGCATCTCATCAAATGAAATGCGATGTATCTTGCGCGCTGTATCAACCACGCGCGGGTCGGTGGTAAATACTCCAGACACATCGGTGTACAGCTCACAAGCGTCTGCGCCGAGCACCTTTGCTAGAGCGACCGCAGTGGTATCTGAACCGCCTCGACCCAAAAACGTGACGTCACGATCAGTAGACATCCCTTGGGATCCAGCTACCACGGGTACACGTCCGGCTTGGAGTGCTTGACGGATGCGATCTGCGTTCACTTCTAGTATTTTTGCGTTGGTGTGGTTCGTATCGGTCAGAAATCCCGCCTGGCTTCCGGTATAGCTCTCGGAATCAACCCCTGCGGCATGCAAGGCCATAGAAACTAAAGCCACTGCTTTGCGTTCGCCGGCAGTGATGAGCATGTCCATCTCTCGACCTGGCCGAATATCTGAAACTTCATGAGCCAGACGAAGCAATTCATCTGTTTCTTTACCCATGGCCGAAATTACGAGCACCACCTGATCGCCGCGGCGTCGACAGCGGGCCACATGATCAGCAACGTCGCGGATCCGGGTCGGATCGCTTACGGAAGTACCGCCGAACTTTTGTACAAAGAGTGCCACGCCGTAAACGCTAACACTGGCCAAGCAGCTCCCTACAGCTCAGATTGGCTACGATTCTTCGTTGTGGGAACAAACGCAGAGAAGCACGCTCGTCAACAAGAGCATCGCAACAGGCTGAACACCGCCCAATCAGAGCTCGAAGCCAAAGCTAGCAGGCGAAAAATTCTGACCATACTGGGCGCAGTACTTGCTGCGGGTGTAGTCATTGGTGCATTGGTACTGCTCACTACCAACGGCTCAGACGAGGACGCTAGCACTACCACCTCGCCCTCCGATGCAACGAGTACCACCACCGTTGCGGGCGATCCAAGCCAGGCAGCTGCAGAACTACCCGGCCCGCCTACCGGAGCAACCTTGACCGAACCCACAACTTGTCCACCTGCAGATGGTTCGGCTGAGCGGGTACAGGTATTCGCGGGTCCCCCACCAGACTGCCTGAACAAGAGCGCCAGTTACTCAGCCACATTCGATACAACCGAGGGCCCATTTACTGCTCAGCTCGATTCCACTGCTGCACCCAAGGCAGTCAATAACTTCGTGGTGCTGAGCCGCTACCACTACTACGACGGTGTTCCATTTCACCGTATTGTTCCCAAGTTTGTGATCCAAGCTGGTGACGGCGATGGCGCACCTTGGGGTAACAATGACCTTGGATACGCGTTTGAGGATGAACTCCCCAAGTCTTCGACTTCGTACACCGATTACTCGCTTGCCATGGCAAACGCAGGGCCAAATACCAATGGCAGTCAGTTCTTTGTGGTGCTACCAGATGGAGGCAAGCAGCTTCAGCCCTTGTACACCTTCTTTGGTCAGGTAACCGAAGGCCAATCAGTAGTTGACAAGATTGGCGCACTCGGAACTCCCTCCCAAGAGCCGAGCAAAGCCGTGCTGATCAACTCAGTGACCATCAACGAGAGCTAAGTCCGGTACCGGCTTGGGCCTATTGGTCGAGGTCTGGGCTCAGGGCAGAAATATCTGTTCGAACGCCATCTCGAAACACATGGATTTCGCCCGCTCCTTCAACAGTCCAAGTTCCGTCAGGTGAGCGAATAAGGGCAGTGGCCTCGTCAATCCCCACAACTTCTAGGCCAGATTTGGCCAACTCTACAGTGCGGTGCCATTTCTCTGATGACCACTGGTTGTAACGAGGAATAACAGTCATCGTCTGAATGAGGTCAAGGCCAATAGTAAAGGCCCCGCCTCTGCTATCCACCATGTGGCTACACAAAACCGAGGCCGCCTCGCCCGCCGCCACAATGGTGGCTCCAGCTTGCCAAGCACCAATTATGGACTCGAGCAGGGGGGTGTCTTTGAGCACCGAGCGAAGGTGCATCGGGGAACCACCCATTAAGTAAATAACCTGTGCCGCAGCAGCGAGTTCAGAGGGCAGCACCTCTAATGCCTCTGCCCGACGGTAACAATCGAGTACCTGTACACCGACCCCGAAGGATGCAAAGTACTGCTCGGCACGAGCAATTGACTCACCGGGATTTTCATAGGCAAGCGCTGCAGGTATCAGCAATACCTCCTTAACACCAACAAGTAACGCTTCATCAAAAGAGCATCCAGCGGTGAACTCCTCGCCGCCGACCAGTGCCAAAATTCCGTTCATAATTCATCCTTCAAATCAAACAGATACAGATTCTGACACGTTGAGACTTGCAGCCGGGCCGGTTGCCGTGACTAGCCTCTTGGCCATGAGCATTCAACGAGTGGGAATTCTTGGTTCGGGCATTATGGGTTCGGGCATCGCCGAGGTTGTGGCGAAAGCTGGGTTCGAGGTTGTTCTTCGGTCTAGAAAACAAGCCTCAGCCGATGCAATGGTTGCCTCGTTAGAGAAGTCACTTGCAAAACAAGTTGAGCGCAACAAGATCGAACAAGCCGAGGCAGATGCCGTTCGAGCTCGCGTAACTGCAACAGATCACCTCGGTGAGCTTGTTGATTGCGACCTCGTTATTGAGTCCGTGGTTGAGGACTTAGCCATCAAGAAAGCGTTGTTCGCTGAACTAGACAGCATCGTCAAGCCAGAAGCGATTCTGGCCACCAACACCTCTACCTTGCCAGTTATTGAAATGGCCGTTGCAACGCACCGACCTGAAAAAGTCCTAGGCGTGCACTTCTTCAACCCTGCGCCGGCTATGTCGCTCGTCGAAATTATTGCCCCGCTCACCGCCTCGGCAGAGACTGTGGCCGAGGCCAAGACCTTTGTTGAGGCCTGCGCAAAGAACGCTGTTGAGGTAACCGACCGGGCGGGCTTTATTGTCAATGCGCTGCTCTTCCCATATTTGAACAACGCTGTACGGATGCTCGAAGCAGGGACAGCAACGGCAGAAGATATTGATACTGCTATGAAGGGAGGCTGCAACTTTCCGATGGGTCCCCTTGCTCTTTTGGACCTTGTAGGCCTAGATACCTCTGTGTCGATCCTTGATGCCCTCTATGCCGAGTTCAAAGATGCCAATTATGCCGCTGTACCAGTGCTTCGCCGCATGGTGTCTGCTGGGCAGCTAGGTCGCAAATCAGGCCAAGGCTTCTTTGAGTACGCCAAGAGGGCTTAACCTTCTAGGCCGTGCCCACTGAACCCCCCGCCTCACCTTGGGTGTTTCCACCAGTTCAGGGTGCAGACCCCGACGGCCCAGTTGCAATCGGTGCAGACCTAGAGCCGGGAACCTTGTTATTGGCCTACCGCTCTGGGTTCTTTCCCATGCCGATCGGCAGACGCTCTCGGATTGGATGGTGGTCACCCGACCCGCGCGGAGTGCTGTTACTTGATGGTCTGCACATCAGTAGATCACTCACTAAGTCCATGCGCCGATTCGAGATTCGGGTGAACACCGCTTTTGAATCCGTCATGCGTGCATGCGGCGACCCGTCCCGACCACACGGCTGGATCAATAGCGACATCCTGGCTGCTTATACGAGACTTCACCGGCTTGGTTGGGCTCATAGTGTAGAGACTTGGTGTGAAGATGAGCTTGTGGGTGGCCTGTACGGGATCTGCATCGGCGGATTGTTTGCCGGTGAATCCATGTTTCATCACCGCACCGACGCCTCTAAGGCGGCGCTGGTTGGACTTGTAGATCAGATGACCCAAAACGGGAACGCTCCCCACAACGGGTTGATAGATGTGCAGTGGTCCACTGAACATCTATCTTCGCTTGGCATCGTTGAAATTCCTCGAGAAGAGTACCTTGAACGCAATGTTCTAGCTCGACTCGCCCCCACGGCAGAGGCGTTCCGCTAAGGGCATCAGGCTGTTGCAGCAGTCGATTCAGCAGCAGTCGCTTTGGCAGCAAGCGCTGCTTTCATCTTGCCTGACCGAGCTCGCCAGATCAAGAAAGTGACGACTCCAAGCAGTACCTGGGGAATCCAACTCGCTGCTCGCCATAACAGCGTTGCCGCAAGGGCGTCGGTGTTCGACACACCAAAGGCAACTAACAAACCAGTCAGGGCTGCATCAACTGTGCCAAGGCCACCGGGAGTTACAGGAATAAATGCTGCCAACCGAGCAAGCGCAAAGGCCGCAAAGGCCGCTGCCACCGCAATCTCGGTGGACTCCCCTGTCTGAATGATTCGAAGCGACACAAGCAACACTCCAAACTGCGCAAATTGCTGCGCAAAGTTCGTAGCGGTCAATAGCGCCCAACGAGCAGTCACCACATCAACAGTGGAACTGCGAAAAGCGACGAGCTGTTCGGTGACGCTGGCTGGGGTTGTTTTATGTAAGCGAGTCGTTACCTTAGCGATCCAGATATCGGCTTTGTTACCTAACTTTCGCGCGTTCTCTTCGCTGTGCAAGATAGCCAAAAAAAATCCAACCATCGCAGCAATTGCTACTAGACCAGCAACAGCACCAAACACCTGAGCACTTGTCGGCGTGCCAACAAAGAGCAGAGCAACTACCCCAAGCACCGGAAGCGCCAAGGTAACCATCAGATTAAAGACGCTAGTAATACCAATCGCTGCAGTAGCAGAGGCCCCGCTGAACCCAGCCTGAGCCAGCATTCCGTATTGCACACCAAGACCAACCGCACCGCCGGCAGGTACTGCGTTGCTAATAGTGAACGAGGTCTGACGGATCATAAATGCTGGCCAGTACCGCAGACCGGGTAGCGAGACCTGAAAGGGAAACACGTAAACCAAGATGCTGAAAATAACAGAGCTGCTAAGCACTGCGAGCTGCTGTACGGACATGTCTTTAATCAAGTCCCATGCCTCGGCATAGTTACCAAACTTGGGGAGAATGCCGGCAAACACAATCACCAAAACAACAAGGGTGACTATTGCGGCAATCACCCGAGTACGGCGATCCTTGGAGTCGTGGCCAGCGGAATCAGTACTCATGAGGACTCACAGTACAGCCGCTCTGAGTGCATCCAGATTCTTTAGTCGCTGCGCACCAGTGCCGAGCGCTACATCTGGCACAATCACCTCAGTGATGCCTACCTCTGACCATCGCTGAACCTGCTCGGCAAATACCTCAACAGGGCCAGCAATAGCCGCACGGGGAGCAACGAGCTGCACAAACTCCGCAGCCGCGAGGGGATCTTCAGTCACCATAACGAGTGCCTGTGCAGACCTCTTAATTGTTGACGGGTCGCGATTAATTGCCTCACAGTTCGCATCTAGGACCTGTGACCTCTCAGCAATCACATCGGCTAATCCCCACATGTTCCACTCGTCTGCATAACGCGCCACGAGTCCCAACATGCGGTTCCCTTTACCACCGATCAGTATCGGAAGGTGCTCCTGTAGTGGCTTGGGCTCACAGATGGCCCGCCTTAGCTGATAGTGCTTTCCCAAGAAACTGGTTTCGGGTTGTTGCCAGAGCCCAGTAACAATCTGACAGGCTTCTTCAAGCCTTTCGATTCGCTCAGGGGGACTGCCGAGTTCGATGCCATATTGCTCGTGCTCGTTATCCTGCCACCCTGTTCCTAGACCCAGAATGAGTCTTCCGCTGGTAACGGCATCAACTGTCGCAGCCCAATTTGCGAGCAGTGCCGGATGCCGAAAGGTATTGGCAAAGACCAGCGATCCAATCCGCAGTCTCTCAGTAGTGGCCCCGAGCGCGGCGAGCACAGCCGAGGCTTCGAGCGTCGGACTAGTCGCAGGGCCAAAGCCTGCGCCATCGCCCATAAAGTGATCCCAGAAATACACGCCTCGCCAGCCAGTGCGTTCTGCGTGTTGAGTGACTTCAACAATGCCCTGCCAAGACTGCTGAGCACTTGGCCAGATCGAAAGATGCATCTCTTCAGTATGAGTCAGATCTGCGCTGAGAATCAGACTGCGGGTCTAAAGCGACGAAGCCGGAGACTATTACTCACTACAAATACGCTCGACAACACCATGGCTGCTCCGGCGATCATCGGATCAAGTAATCCCGCTGCAGCTAGCGGAATGGCAGCCACGTTGTAACCAAATGCCCAAAAAAGATTGACCTTGATTGTTCTGAGCGTGCGCCGAGATAGCTGAAGTGCATCTGCAACAGCATTTAGATCACTTCTCACCAGGGTCAGGTCGCTCGCGGCGATTGCAACATCGGTACCTGACCCCATTGCAATCCCAAGGTCTGCTTGAGCCAGAGCGGCAGCGTCATTCACGCCATCGCCGACCATTGCCACCACTTTTCCCTGTGCTTGTAGTGCCTCTATCTGTGCCAGCTTTTCTTCTGGCAGCAACTGCGGGAGCACCTCGGCAATTCCCACCTGAGCAGCTACAGCATGAGCCGTGGTTGCGTTATCTCCAGTGAGCAGAATCGGAACAAGCCCAAGCGCTTTTAGGCGTGCGATTGCTTGAGAACTGCTCTTTCTTGGGGTATCAGCCACGACTAAGACGGCCTGAGCAATTCCATCCCAAGCTGCTAACACGACGGTTCTACCAAGCTGTTCAGCTGCAATTTGAGCATCAAGCAGATCGGCACTCACCTTGATGCTGTTCTCTGCCATCAACCGCTGCGTGCCAGCAACCACTTGATGACCCTCAACACGGCCGACAACGCCGCGACCCTGTTTGCTCCAAAACTCAGTCACCGGTGGTAGTACAGCAGCATGACCAAGTGCAGCAGCAGCGGCAATAGCTCTGCCAACAGGATGCTCGGATGCAGCCTCAACAGCTCCGACGAGTCGCAGAACTTGTTCTCTATCTGCGGACTCGGCTGGAATCACCTCTACCAAAGTCATTTTGCCCGAGGTGATAGTTCCTGTCTTATCCAACACAACTGTGTCGATCTGTTGAGTCGACTCCAAGATTTCTGGACCCTTGATCAATATTCCGAGCTGTGCCCCACGGCCACTTCCAACAAGTAATGCAGTCGGTGTTGCAAGTCCAAGTGCACAAGGGCACGCAATGATTAATACTGCAACCGCAGCACTAAAGGCAGTCTCTGAGTCTGCGCCGGCGAGCAACCAGAAGGCCAGCGTAAGTGCCGAGATGAGCAACACCACAGGCACAAAAACTCGTGCCACGCGATCGGCGAGTCGCTGCACGGGGGCCTTGCCCGACTGCGCTTGATTCACCAGTCTGCTGATCTGGGCTAGCGCAGTATCCGAGCCCACCTTGGTGGCCTCGACAACTAGTCGGCCGCCCGCATTGATTGTGGCTCCAGTGACGTACTCCCCTGGGCCGACTTCAACAGGAACCGATTCGCCGGTGAGCAGCGACATGTCAATCGCAGAACTGCCCTCAATCACAATGCCATCAGTGGCCAGTTTTTCTCCAGGACGAACTACAAACTGCTCCCCCACCAAGAGCTCAGCAGTCGGGATTCGGTGTTCTTTGCCGTCTCGCAGTACAACAACATCAGTTGCCGCTAGCTGGGCAAGCGCCCGCAACGCAGCCCCCGAACGCTGCTTGGCTCGGGCCTCAAAGTAGCGACCAGCCAAAAGAAAGACAGTAACTGCCGTAGCGACTTCGAAGTACACCTCATTCATGCTGGCCATCTCGCTGCCCGACATTGCACTGCCCGACATTGCACTGCCAGCGGTCATCTCGTACAGAGACCAAAGATAAGCAGAGAGGGTGCCAAGAGAGATGAGCGTGTCCATCGTCGCTGTGCCGTGGCGAAGGTTCATCCACGCTGCCCGATGGAATGGGTAGGCCCCCCAGAACACCACTGGAGTTGCCAACATCAGGCTGTACCACTGCCAGTTTTCTATCTGTAGAAACGGAATCATTGCCATGGCCGCAACTGGCAGCGTGAGCATGGTGCAGATCATGAGTCGGTAACGCAACGAGCGCAGAAGATCCTGCTGATCAAGATCTGAGTCAGCGCTATGGGTATCTAGTGGTTCCGCCGAGTAGCCAGTCTCGGTAATTGCTGTGATCAGAAGGGCCTCATCAAGAGTCCTCGGGCTCAAGATGGTGGCTAGTTCCGTGGCGTAATTCACCGAGGCCTCAACGCCCACAATCTGATTGAGTCGCTGCTCAACATGAGCTGCACAAGATGCACATGTCATGCCAGAAATATGCAACTGCACCTGATGTGACTGGCTGCTTACAGGATCGCTCATATAATTAGGTTATACCCCCCTAGGGTATCTTAGCAACCAGTGGTGCCTAAGGATTGAGCCTGTCGCGCTGGACCGTTCCACTGCCCTAAATTGTGTATATGCAGTTTAGGAATCTCGGAAATTCAGGTCTACGAGTCAGCGCGATTTCTTATGGCAACTGGATCACTCATGGTTCGCAGGTGGCCGAGCAGGCAGCGCTTGATTGCGTGCATGCAGCGCTCGACTTGGGTATCACCACTTTTGATACAGCTGATGTCTACGCAGGCACTCGTGCCGAACAGGTCTTGGGCAGGGCGCTAGCCGGACAACGTCGAGAATCGGTCGAGATTTTTACCAAGGTTTATATGCCTACTGGTCCAGGCCCTAACGATCGTGGGCTTTCTCGCAAGCACATCACCGAGTCGATCCACGCTTCTCTGCGACGCTTGGGTACCGATTACGTCGATTTGTACCAAGCACACCGATTTGATGCAACGATTCCCCTTGAAGAAACGATGGAGACTTTTGCAGACCTGGTGCATTCGGGCAAGGTTCTCTACATCGGTGTGTCCGAATGGAACGCCGATCAGATCCGCCGTGGAGTAGCAATGGCCCGTGACCTTCGCATTCAGTTGGTCTCGAATCAGCCGCAGTACTCGCTGCTCTGGCGCGTAATTGAAGAAGAGGTTGTTCCCACTAGCCGAGAGGTTGGGGTGAGTCAGATAGTTTGGTCGCCTATTGCTCAAGGTGTGCTGACTGGGAAGTACTTGCCAGGGGCCGAACTGCCTGACGGGTCTCGAGCCACAGATGGCAGTGGTGCGAACTTTGTTCAGGGGTACCTTCGTGACGAGGTACTCACTCAAGTTCAGTTGTTGGTTCCGCTAGCCGCAGAGGCCGGAATCTCGATGGCGCAAATGGCAGTTGCTTGGGTGCTGAGGAATGACAACGTCGCATCGGCGATTGTTGGGGCAACTCGGCCTGCGCAACTCGAAGATAACGTCGGCGCGCTAGATGTCGTACTCGACGACTCACTAGTAGCCAAGATTGAAGCAATTCTTGAGCCAGTTGCGATCACGTCGGTTGCCGCAAAAAAGGGTAACCCGCTGTACGCAAGCTGAGTCGCTGCGGTTACACGCATCGAGCAACCCGCCTCTGTTTCCTAAGGTATCTCCGCAACCCGCTTTGACCGCCTCAGGAACTCAACAAACCACGGAACATAGAGCGAACGTGATGATGAGTCAGCAGCGCTATACAGGCCCCGGTGAGAAGACCAGGCAAAGGACACGGCGCATGCCAGCAAAAAATAGGGTGCTGCTCCTAAGCCGAATAGCTCCAGACCCATGACAGTGCAAGCAATCGGAGCGTTAGCTGCGCCGCCGAACACTGCAACGAATCCAAGAGCGGCAAGAAATGGGACGGGAAGGTCAAGAATCACCGCCAGACTTGCTCCAAGGGTCGCCCCCATCACAAACAGTGGGGTGACTTCGCCACCAACGAACCCAGATCCAATGGTGACAGCCGTGAGCACGAGTTTCGCTGCGAACGCCCAAGTGGGCACCGGGCCGCCGAACAAACTCCGCTCAATCAATCCAAGAGAAAGTCCGTTGTATATGCGGGTCTGCCACAACAAGCTCAGGGCAATCACCGCTAAACCGCCAAAGAACGGTCGGGCCGGAAACCAGCTGAACAGCTTTGCAAACACCCATTTGACTGCATGCACCGATACAGAAAACGCTGTGCCCAGCAGACCAAACGCCATTGCAGCAATCGCAACTTTGAGCAGAACAATCAGTGAAAGCTCAACACGGCCCAGCTCAGGTGTAAGCGTGTGGGTAACACCAAGCCAAGTAACAACAGCACTGCCAGTTACTGAGGCAAATAGGCAGGGCAGAACGGCGTGCAGGTGTCGGCTAGTTCGGCGCTGGACTTCCAATCCAAACACTGCTCCGGCTAGCGGCACGCCGAATACGGCACCGAATCCAGCAGAGATTGCGACAACCAAAAGAACCCGACGTTGAGCACTGCTGACTCGCAGGAGTCTTGATGCCCAATCGGTCAAACTCCCGCTCATCTGGATTGCTGCCCCTTCACGGCCGGCAGACCCGCCAAAAAGTTGCGTTATAACTGTTCCCACAAAAATCATTGGAGCCATTCGACTAGGCACCCATGCTTGCGGATCATGAATCTCATCGATGAGGAGGTTATTTCCCTCTACTGCACGTCCACCGGCGTAGTGATACACCAAACCAATAAGTAGACCAGCGACTGGCAAGCCAAACAGTAAGGCCGGGTGCGCCAAGCGAGTTGAGGTTGCCCACTCAAGTGTCAGTAAAAATGCCGCCGAAGACAACCCTGCAAGCAGGCCAACACCAATGCTCATCAAGAGCAGCAACAGTTGCTCACCGAGACGCTTTGGCAATGTCACTTAGGCAAGCTCCACGAGTTCCAGCATTGACTCATCAAAATGATCAAGTTGACCATCGGGCATCATAAGCACCCGATCTGGCTGCAGAGCGCGAACAAAATCCGGATCATGGCTCACCAAAATGATGGTGCCCGGCCATTGAGAGAAGGCCTCCCCGACAGCGGTTCGACTCATCGGGTCAAGGTTGTTTGTTGGCTCATCCAACAAGAGCAGATTGTGACCGCCAACCACGAGTTGAGCAAGCGCCAGTTTGGTCTTTTCGCCTCCAGAGAGCGTTGCTGCGTCTTGGAAAGCTTTATCGCCCGAGAGACCAAACATCCCCATCACCCCGCGCAGTTCCTGATCCCCAATCGAAGCCGAAAGACGCATGTGATCAAGCAAGGATCGACCGTCCTCAATCCCCTCGTGTTCTTGGGCGTAGTACCCCATGCTGGTTCGACCACCGATACGTACTCTTCCCGTGTCAGCTGTGGCCTGGTCAGCAAGAAGTTTGAGCAACGTTGTTTTACCCGCACCATTTAGCCCCATGATCATCAACCGTTCTCCACGGCCAGCATCAAAAGAGACTTCAGAGAACACCGTTACCAGGCCAAAGCTTTTGGTCAGGTCCTGGGCTTCAATAACCTGCCGATCAGATTCGGGCGGCTTGGGTAGCCGAACGGCAATCACTCGGCGCTTCTCGGGGCCTGTAATTTTCTCGGCCTCAATACGAGCAGCGCGAGCATCAAGATTTTTTGCTACCTTCGCCCGCTTCGCAGTCTGGCCACGCATTGAGTTCGCTCGTTGTGAAAGTCGAGTGATCTCCTTTTCTTGGCGGTCTACGAGCTTGCCGACACGTTCTTCTTCAACCTCTCGGGCCACCAAGTATTTCGTATACGAGCCCCGGTACTCAACAATGGTCCCGGCCGCATCCTCTGCTTCGCGATCAAGATGGATCACTCGAGTAATTGCGTCATCTAACAGACCTAAATCATGGCTAATCACAATGAGCGCTCCTCGATAGGCCCGCATGTAGTTCAACAACCAATCCCGCGCATCTGCATCAAGGTGATTGGTGGGCTCATCAAGCAGCAGCAACTCGCTGCCAGCAAACAAAATTCTTGTCAGTTCCAACCGCCTACGCTCGCCCCCAGACAGCGCACCGATATGAAGGTCTAGGCGATCGGGTTTAAGCCCCAAACCATCAGCTATCTTGCGGGCCTCTGACTCAGCTGAATAGCCGCCAAGGGACTCAAAATGTTCATGAGCGGCTGAGAACTGCTCAATATTTTCAGTGGTTGGGTCGGCTTCAAGAGCAACAGTCATCTTCTCAATACGATCCATGGCCTCATCAAGGCCACGACCAGACAGCACATGCATTAAGCACCCGGTATCTGGCGGGGTGTGATCGCTGCGCGGATCCTGAGACAGATACCCCGTAGCTGCCGAGCGCGACACGCTGCCAGAGATTGCCTCGGTAGCACCCCCCAGCACTCGAAACAGAGTGGTCTTACCGGCACCGTTACGGCCAACTAGACCCACTTTATCGCCGGGACGCACCTCGAATGAGGTTGCCGTCACGATGGTCTTATTCTCGATCTCGACCGTTAGATCGCGAACTATGAGCGTCATCGTGATCTCTCTTAAGAAACTTGCCCTGACAGGGAGTCTTAAGTATCGCTCACTAAGGGCCTCCGGGTCAGACTCAGCCCTCTCGTGCCATATTGGTAAACAACGTGCAGTAGTCCAAAAACACCAGCCGGGTCGTGCCAGTTGGTCCTGAACGATGCTTCGAAACGATGACTTCAGCTGTGTCCTTGTCGCCCGAGTCTGCGTTATAGACCTCATCTCGGTACAAGAACATCACCACGTCTGCATCCTGCTCAATGGAGTTATGCACAATCACTGAGTTGGCCACAAAGTTGTGCGTCCCATCCACCGTCGCGTCATACACCGGCTGAGGACCAATAGCGGTCACCTCGACTACCTCATCCCAGAACACATCTGACTCGGCGAGCGCAGCAAGCGATTTGGAGTCTGTTGCCTTGGCAATGCGCTCAAGGCGCGCTCTGCTTGAACAGCGTGGTCGAGATTCAGTACCCAGAAGGTACCCACCGCAGTACTGCTCGCCAAGGGCCTCGGCAAGCTGCCTCAAAGTCATGTCAGCTGAGTGAAGTTCATCAACAATCAGGTCACGTACCTCGGCAGGGATGGTATCAACGTTGGGGTTTGATGTGACTTCGCTTAACGCCTCTATTGCTGCTGCTGCGCACGCTCCTCGATCTCCGGTTACGCCGATCTGAGTCAGGAAGCGATGCTGATGCTCTGCGCCGTGAATCCACAGTCGCCATCTGGGCTTATTCGGCCCGATATTGGTTATGCGACTCAAAATTCCGAAGCGCAGCAGTAGCAGTTGCACATCATCAATCAATTGACGACGAGTACTGGTTGCGGTCAACCGCACAAGAGGCCGGCCACGGAGTTCACCAAGACCAAGAGAGCCGATTGAACCAAACAGCTTGGCGAGCACCTGGCCAAGCTGAGCATCGGCCAGAGCAAACACTGCGGGGTCTACCGCTCCGGCCTGGCGAGAGGCCTCTGCAAGCTGCTGAAGTTGTTCTGTTGACACCGGGTTAAGTTTCTCGGGTGCTCCGATGCGGCGAGGCGAGGCAATGCGGCTGCCCACCGTCAGTTCATCCAAACGCCGCCAACCCTGCACAGTTTTAAACGGGTGGTTTGCGGTTGCAGTGAGCTCTCTTCCTGAACCAAGCCGTAACCGAAATGCCTCCTTGGTACCGCTTGGGAACGCATGAGTCATCGTGGCGGGAACCAGCTTGTACTCCTCATTTAGGCTCCACACCGGCACATCGGTTTCTCCCGAGGCAAGCAGTTCACCAAGAGTGACCTCGGTGTTTGTATCAGCTCGCAGCACCCGGGTTTCGGCAATCAAACAGCCCGACTCTCGCAAATCTGCAAGCATGGGTCGCTTATCGGCGCGTTGTTCTAACTGCCGTGACAGCTGCGAAAGGGCCATCACTGGCACCTCAAGTTCACGGGCCAGAATCTTTAGCCCACGACTAATTTCCGAAACTTCTACTTGCCTGCTTTCAGCCGAACCCCGGCCAGACATCAGCTGCAAGTAATCAACCACGATAAGCCCAAGAGGTTGATCAAGACGATCTTGTAGGCGTCGCGCTTTCGATCGAATTTCGGTCACGGTCAGTGCAGGGTTGTCATCTATCCAGAGCTGACCCTCGCCTAGCCGACCCATAGCTTTGGTTATTTTGGTCCAATCAGAATCGGTGAGGCGACCAGTCCTTAACTTGGTTGCATCAATGCGAGCCTCTGAAGCAATGAGTCGCTGGGTCAGTTCAAGGTGGCTCATTTCTAGAGAAAAGAACAACACGGGACGCTGCTCGCGCACAGCAGCATGCGCGGCCAAGCCCAGCGCAAAAGCAGTCTTACCCATTGCTGGTCGAGCGCCCACCACAATCAGCGCCCCAGGCTGCAACCCTGCAAGCTGCGTATCTAGGTCGACATAGCCCGTTGGGGTACCAGTAACAGAATCTCCGCGCTCAAAAAGCTTTTCGAGTTGCTCAAGGCTGGCATCAAGCAAGGGAGCTAACGGAGAGAGCGAGTCTGTGTTTCTGCGCTGGGCAACGGCAAACATCATGCTCTCTGCCGAGTCGATAGTTTTTTCGATGTCGTCAAGCGGTGAATACCCAAGTTCGGCAACGTCATTGGCCGTCATAATGAGCTTGCGAAGCAACGATTTTTCTTCAACGATTTTTGCGTAGTGAAGCGCGTTGGTAATTGCTGGGGTGCGGGCCTGCAAGGTGATGAGCGTGCCAGAACCGCCCACGGCATCAAGCACATCGGCTTGGCCGAGTTCATCGGCAACCGTTACTGGGTCTACACCTTGACCAGCTCCGTAGAGGGCCTGAATCGCATCAAAGATGTGCCGGTGCGCTGGTCGGTAGAAATCATCAGAGGTGACCACATTGGTCACCGCCGAGATTGCTTGCTCGCTCAGAAGCATTGCACCAAGCAATGACTCTTCGGCTTCGATGCTATGAGGGGGGACTCTGAGACGTGAAACGTCTCCAGGATTCGCTGATGCTGCCATTGGGATACATCTTGGCCTGAGTTGCCTGTGGGTAGATAGACCCCAAACCCTGAGAATTTCCTGTGGATTCCCTGTGGGTAGTGACCACACCCTGTGGACACGCAAGGTGGCACGGGGAGTGGTCACTCGCCGAAGTTACTCAGCAACTACCTCAACAGTGATTGGGAACTGAACATCGGCATGCAGCCGGGCAGTTACCTGATGCGATCCGACCTCTTTGATGTGTTCTTCAATAACGATGTCTTTTCGATCAACGGTGATCCCAGTTTGATCAAAGATCGCGGCTACCAGATCAGCTTCGGTGACCGAGCCAAATAGGCGGCCAGCATCTGAAGCTTTGGCAGCTACTTCGATCTTGCGAGAAACAAGCTTTTTCGCAATCTCTTCAGCTGACTCGCGGTTTTTAGCATCCTTGACGTCACGCGAGCGTCGCATGGCGCCTGCCTGGGCCACAGCGCCCTCCGTTGCAAGAAATGCAAGGCCTCTTGGCTCGAGATAGTTGCGCACATAGCCCTTCGACACCTCAACTACGTCTCCGCGCTTGCCGAGCCCAGAGACGTCGGAACGAAGAATGACTTTGAGATCGCTCATTCCTCGCCTCCTGTTGCCTCAACAGCTACTGCTACTACTTCAGTTGCGTTGAGATCGATATCAAGTTCAGTGAACTCTGATGCAGACTCAGCGGGACTTGAACTTTGTGCAGAAGAATCATCTGAACGATCACGGCGTTCACGACGGTCATCTCCGTCACGGTCGCCTCTGCTGCCTCGGCCACCGCGCTGGGTTGTGACGCGGTTTGCATACGGAATCAGAGCCATTTCTCGAGCATTCTTAATGGCCATCGCAATGGCGCTCTGCTGTTGAACATCGTTACCTGTCACTCGACGGGCGCGGATTTTGGCACGGTCAGAAACAAACCTACGAAGCAGGTTGACGTCTTTCCAGTCTACGTACTCGACCTTTTCAGCATTCAGGATCGAGATTTTCTTCTTGAACTTCCGCCCGTTGTCTTTACCTTTCGGGCTTCGTTTTTGCTGTGGCTTTGCCATTAGAACGGCTCCTCATCATTGCTATATCCGCCAGAGGGGGGCTCCTGTGCCGGGGGTGCCGAGTCAAACCCGCCACCACTGCCGCCTTCGCGGCGCTCGTTTTTGCTTACTTGGGCTGTTGCCCACCTCAGGCTGGGTCCGATTTCATCGGCTACTACCTCAACCTTGGATCGTTTGGAACCGTCTTTGGGGTCTTCCCAAGAGCGTTGATCTAAACGTCCAGAAACCATCACCCGAGTGCCCTTAGTCAAGGACTCACTCGCGTTTTCAGCCAGTTCTCTCCAGCAGACAACGTCAAAGAAAGAGACTTGCTCTTCCCATTCATTTGTCTTCTGGTTACGCCAGCGGCGATTGACTGCCAGACCAAAGTTGGCAACTGCCGCCCCATTTGGGGTGAACCGCAACTCTGGGTCTCTGGTGACATTTCCAATCAGTTCAACTGTGTTTCCGTTTGCCATGATTCCTCCTCTGTCAGCCTGCTGGGATCAGCAAACCACGTTTTGTGGCCTCTGAGTCCGGTAAGCGAAACAATTTATGGCGGACGACCTCATCCGCAAGACGAAGGAAGCGATCAACCTCATCAAGATTGGGTGCCTGAGTAACGATCTCGAGGACCGAGTAGACACCTTCAGATTTGTGATTGATCTGATAGGCGAAACGTCGCCGGCCCCAGTGGTCAACCGTTGGAACAGTTCCACCATCGGCCTCGATCATTTCTTTTGCTCGATTGATAATCCCTTTGCCAACTACGTCATCGACGTCTTGGTCAATAATGATCATCAATTCATAAACACGAGTAACCACGTGCAATCCTCCCTATGGACCTCGGCAGTACGCCATGAGGGTCCTGCGATCTGCAGGACAGGGTGTTCTATTAGCCACTCTTCTGAGAGTCCTGCGAACAGGCTTCAGGAGAGCGACCTAACAATTGTAGTCGACCGCTAGGGGGTGACCGCCAACTGCTGAACGTCTCAAGCGAAATATCAAGGTGATCAACAGTGTGCCAAGCCCCTGTGACAGTGACAGCCCGTGTGACAATGACAGCGAAACTCGAGGGCTAGTTCTAGCCCTGAGATCCGTACAAAGACAGAGCTTCTGCTTGTTGCTCTGACAGGTGATAACTCTCTGTGTCATTCGGGAACGCCCCGGAGCGAACATCCTCTGCGAACTGTCGAACAGCCTCGACGGCATCATCTTTGAGCGAGGCATATTTGCGAACAAACTTCGCTGGTACACGATCCTCAAGGCCCAACAAGTCATGAAATACCAGGACCTGTCCATCGCATTGGTTACCTGCACCTATACCAATGGTTGGGATATCGAGCGATTGAGTCACCATGCGAGCAACCTCGTTGGGAACTCCCTCTAAGACAATGGAGAAACAACCAGCGTGTTGCAGAGCTTTGGCATCGGCGAGCAACTCAAGCGCCGCTTCGGACTTACGAGCCTGCACTTTATAACCGCCCATGGCATGAAGGGACTGAGGGGTAAGGCCCAAATGGCCCATAACTGGAATCTCTGCCGAGATCAATGCCTCAATCATCGGTAGGCGTTTACGACCACCCTCTAGCTTGACGGACTGAGCTCCCGCTCGAATCAGCTCCGCTGCATTACGCACTGTTTCTTCCACTGAAATGTGATAGCTCATCCAAGGCAAGTCGGCAACGATGAGAGCTACGGGTCGCACCCGTGCCACAGCAGCTGTGTGATGCGCAATATCTGCCACAGTGACCTGAAGGGTGTCTTCGTAGCCAAGAACAACCATTGCTAGCGAGTCACCTACCAAAATCATATCGACGCCAGCCTCGTCAGCAATCCGAGCGCCAGGGGCATCGTAAGCAGTCACCATAACTAGCGGTTTCGCTCTCACACCGCCTGCGGCAGTACCAGAGGCATCGACGCCTGAAGCACAGTGATCACGAATTGCTGGAACTGTCATCTGTCTTGAAGTAGCCATTACTGGTTCTCCTTGTTCAGGTCCAGCGCCCCATGGCTGCCAGCCTTCCTTACTTAGTGTAGGACAAACTCAAAAAACTGCAAGCAGTTCTTATGGTGCAGCTGCAGGTGTGACAGTTGTTGTTGGCGCAGGAACAGCCGTTGATGTGGGCGACAGCGTGCTTGGCGGCACTGCAGGCGAAGTCGGCGGCGGTTTGGGCATAACGGTTGTAGCTGGACCTTTCGGGATAGTTGTTGAAGAAGCACCAGGTGCTGCCGTCACCGCAGTAGTACCTGTGAGGTCCCTTGGAATACTGCTCGTGGTTGTAGAACGCATACCCGTAAGGCGTTGGTTCAAAATCCGTTGCCCAAAGTCAGCATGAGGGAACTGACAGCCGGCATCACCTTGAGTTGCGGAACTCATGAACTTCCGCCAGATCTCGGCAGGCACTGTTCCCCCAGAGACTTCTTTGCCACGATAAGACTTCATGGGTTTGGGCTGTTCGTATCCCATCCACACTGCAGCCGTTAGGTGACAGGTATAACCAGCAAACCATGCATCTTTTGAGTCAGTAGTTGTTCCCGTTTTACCCGCTGCAACAACTTGGATTGAGGCGGCCTTTCCAGTTCCGTTCTTCAACACTCCGGTCAGGACAGAGTTGACCGTATCGGCCACGTCTTCTGCAATGACCTGCTCGGACTTCACATCCTTTTTGGCATCAAAGAGCACTGCGCCCGATGAATCCTCAACCCGGCGAATCACGTATGGCGGCGTGTGTTTTCCACGATCGGCAAAAGTCGAATAGGCCGAGGCCATATCAAGCACTGAGACTTCCTCGGTGCCAAGTACCAGCGCATATTGTGGATCTAACTGAGCAGTGACCCCTAGCCGATTCGCCATCTCTGCAACTCGATCAGGGGTGACTAGGTTGACCATGCCCGCGTAGACGGTATTTGAGGATTTCCAGGTTGCTTCTTCAACACTCAGCACGCCCAGGTCAGCCTTACCAAAGTTCTGCGGAGACCACAGCTTGCCCGGTTCAGTAAACACCCCCGGGAATTGCGTAGTAGGTGGTGACCGGAACGCAGACTCAATCGAGTAGCCGTCCTCAATAAACGCCGCCAACGCAAACGGCTTAAACGTGGACCCTGGCTGACGACCAGAACCTCCACCTTCTTTACCCAATGCCAGATTGACTTTGTTATTGGTAAAGTCAGTTCCACCGACCATCGCTCGAATCTGGCCTTGCTCATCGACTGCTACTAACGACCCAGAGGGCCCATCTGGCTGGCTCAGCGTTCCGGTAACTGCCTGAAAGGCATCCTCTTGCATTTCGGGGTCATAGGTGATGTAGACCCTCAAACCCTGTGTTTCTGCGCCCGGCCCGAACCTTTCGCGCAACTGTTTACGAACCAGCGATACCCAATACTCAGACCCATATTCGCTGTATCGAACCTGACCCAGATCACTCTTTTCCGCAGGCCTCGGCAAGATCGTCATGGTTTGGGTCTCGCCGGCGACATCAGTTGGACTAGATACCCACGGCACAGCATCTGCAGAATCGGCCTCATCTTGGGTGATGTAGCCCTCAGAGATCATGCCCTTAAGAACAGTTCTGCGACGACGGGTGGCCTCTTTGGGGTCTCTGGTGGCTTCGGCACTTGCTGGGGAACGAATCAAACCTGCTAAGTACGCAGCTTGATGAATCTGAAGATTCTCTACCCCAATACCAAAATATGCCCTGCTTGCCGCCTCCACGCCGTAGGCACCTCGGCCGAAATAAATCTCGTTGAGGTAGCGGGTCAAGATGTCTCGCTTGTCGAGTTCTCCTTCGAGCTTGACCGAGAGCACACCCTCTTTCAGCTTTCTTGTCAGGGTGCGTTCCGAAGTGAGATAGGTCAACTTGACGTACTGCTGGGTGATTGTTGAGCCACCTTGTTTGGACTTACTTGACCCCAGCACAGATTGATAGATCGCTCTGGCAAGTCCTGCGGGATCAATCCCGCCGTGATCAAAGAAATTTCTATCCTCTGCAGATAAAACGGCCTGAACCAAAACTGGGGGAAGTTGTTCGTAATTAACATTTACGCGAGCTTCGGTGGCAGATAGCTTGGCCATTGAATTCTGGAAGTCGCAATCGTTGTTCGCCACATTGATGTCACAGACAAAGGTGGTTTCCATCGACCGTTTCGCTGGAGGAAGTTCAATCGTGCTGAGCGCCAACCACAGTCCGCCTAGAGAGACCACCCCAAGCACAAGCACCACATAAGCAGGCCGACGTAACCGCCAGAGGAAACTGCGTGAGGAAGCCATTGTTATATTCTGGCCCGTCAACGTCTAAACCTCCCATCCCAGCTGAGCAGGCAATCAGTTCCGTAGCCTTGTACTGGCTAGAGCGGTGCCACTTCCAACAGGTGATTCCATCGGCAAGAGGTACATACTTCGACGGTATAACAGCGACGATTTGGGCGCTCCGCAGCAAGTTTTTTTAGTTCGGCACGAGTCTTCACCGGTCGACCGCCTGGCGGCAGCCTGGGTCCGAAGACAAATCTCACCACTCGAAGCGAGGACTCAGCACAAACGGGACAAGTCACCGTTGAGCTTTGCGAACAATGAACTGCAATTCTCATGAGTTCTGAATGCGCATCGCAGACATCTGCTCGAGACAGCTCACCAGCACGGTACTGAAACAGCAACTGCCGGCGAGCGAATCGGTAATCCACACTCCCTGGGGCTTTTCCCGGGCGACCAGAGGATTCAGGCTGAAGAAATGGCACGTATCTCACGCTACTGCTCACGGAGGCATCCGCGGGTCAGTGCAAAACCTCCGACAGACTTTGTATCGATGTCTGACTCCAGCTCAAGAACTCCGCTCCCTCTGCGCCATCCTTCCGCAGGAAACCTTGATACTCGCCCCACGCTGCTGCGTAGCGGTGATGGCCCGACTCCGCTACCCCCAGCAAGCTTTCCCCATGGGGCAGAGTCGCCAGTAGACAACGTCAGGTTTGCTCCTGATGTTGACGACAGCGTGCTCAACCGTCTAGTGGGATCGGTTGGACCTCTCGAGGGCAAGCGAGTGCTGGACTTGGGATGCGGAGCAGGTGGCTCTTCGTTAGCCTTGGCCAGAAAAGGAGCCCACGTCATAGCAGTAGAAAGTTCAACTGCTCGACTTACACAGGCAAGAGCGGCCGCTGAAATCGCGCAGATCAAAGTCGAGTTCCATCACAGCGACCTTGCAGACTTAGCCTTTCAGCGCGCCGACAGCATCGACCTAGTGATTGCGGTGTATTCCCTAGCTGGTGTGCAAGACCTTGGCCGAGTGTTTCGCCAACTGCATCGCATTATGAAGCCAGAAGCTGCGCTCGTGATGTCTGTGCCGCACCCATTCTCACTCATGCTCGAACTTGATCCCGAGGAACAATCCACTCCATATCTCACCCGGTCCTCATGGCACGAGCAAGCCATCTCTTGGAGAGCCGGCGGTGACGAAGGGGTCACTCATGTTCATCAGGTGAGCGAGTTATTTACCAGCCTAATTCGGGCAAACTTCCGAGTTGATTCAATCGTTGAACCCGAGGCCGCCAGTAGTGCCACTTCTTCTCGGTCGACAAGCGTGCACTTCTCTGAACTAGTGCATTGGGTGCCAAGCAGCCTAGTAATCAGGGCACGCAAAGAAGGCACCTAAAGGCGTTATTAATTCAGGGCTTCGTCAATCCAAGCATCGTCAATCCACGGTTGTTCAGGGTTAGCGAACTACCACCACAGGGCAACGAGCGTGATTCACGACATAGGTAGTGACTGAACCCATGAGTAGGCCTACAAACCCTCCATGGCCCCGGGAGCCCACTACGAGAAGATCAGACTGGTCAGAGGCCAAGATCAGCAATTCGCCTGCATGGCCTTCAAGCACCTCGGTTGTTACCTCAATATCTTCAAGATCACCGGATTCGCGAACCGTGTCTATTGCTGCGCCCAACATGATGTTGGTTGCCGCTGCATAATCAGACAGGTCGGTTGTGGCCATCTCGTAGCCCGTACTCAAGATTGCACCAGAAAAAACTGCAGTGACGCGCAGGACTGATCCTCGGATCTTGGCTTCCTGCGTAGCCCATCGAAGTGCGCTGAGTGACTGCTCTGATCCATCCACACCAACAACAATTCCAGCCATGACTACTCCTTGTTCGGGGCCTTGTTATCAAAGCTCTGCGGAGTCAGGTTAGAGGGTTGCGCAGCATCTAGATTCTCTGGCTGTTCGGTCCACCACGAGTCAAGGTCCGACAAGGCTCGTTCTGAAGTGACGGGGCCTCGTTCTAGGCGCAACTCAAGTAAGTAACTCAGTGCCCGACCCACAACTTGACCTTGAGCGAGACCAAGTCGATCCATAACTTGTCGACCGTCTAAGTCTGGGCGAATCGCCCGTAACTCCTCTTGCTCGCTCAGTTGCTCAATACGCAGTTCAAGGTCATCAATACGGCGATTGAGCGCGTCTGCTTTTCGTTGATTTCTTGTGGTGCAGTCAGCTCGAGTCAACGCCAAAAGCTCGTCAAGTAACTCGCCTGCATCACGAACAAACCGCCGAACAGCGGCATCAGACCAACCCATGTCATAGGTATGGAAACGAAGGTGAAGGTAAACCAACTGCGAGATATGAGAGACCATCTCGTTGCTGAACTTCAATTTTTTCATTCGCGCACGGGTCATACGAGCGCCAACTACTTCATGATGGTGAAACGACACCCCATTGGGCCCAATTGCCCGAGTGGCTGGTTTTGCAATGTCATGAAACAACGCTGCAAGCCGCACCAACAACTCGGGTGGAGCTTGCGCTACTACAGCAATGGTGTGAGTCAGCACATCTTTGTGCCGATGAATTGGATCTTGCTCTAAGCGCATTGCGGGCAATTCCGGAAAGAACTGTGCAGCCAAGCCAGTGTCATGCAAGAAGTACAGGCCCTGGGATGGATCATCGACAACTACCAGCTTGCAGAGCTCATCTCTGATGCGCTCACTAGAAACAATTGCAAGCCGATCAGCCATGGCCTTCACTGCTGCTACTAGTTCTGGCTCTGGCTGCAAAGCGTAGGCAGAAATAAATCGGGCAGCACGCATCATGCGCAGGGGGTCATCCGAAAACGATTCCTCTGGAGAAATTGGGGTTCGCAAAATTCCCGCAGCAAGATCCTGCAGACCATTGAATGGATCAATCAACGTGGGCTGACTCCCGGTGACTTCAATCGCCATTGCGTTAACTGTGAAATCACGTCGAGAGAGATCCACTTCTATCTCACTGGTATAGGCAACCTCGGGCTTGCGACTCTCTGGTGAATAGGTCTCGGCTCGGTGAGTCGTGATCTCATATGTGGTGCCATCGATTACACAGCCAATGGTGCCGAACCGCTCGCCAGTGGTCCAGAGCGCAGAGGCAGATGGCCGCAGCAGCTGCTTAACCTGGGCCGGTAGCGCATCTGTGGTCAGATCGATGTCGTGACTCACTACCTCGCTGCTCACGTCCCCGCTGCGGTCTGTATCACGGTCAACCAGAATGTCTCGTACACGGCCGCCCACCAGAAACAGCCGCTTGTTAACCTGACGGAAGACTTCGCCAAGAGGTGCAAGGGCTTCGAGTTCATTTTTTGCTCTCGCTGGAATCACTCGGCAAGGCTACCGGCGCGGCCCGGTGTCTTGTGACCTATCCTTGGCGGAGCAATCGGAGCAGCTGCAGGAGACCTAGTTCAAGCCTATGAGCACGCGTGAAACCCTGACTTTGGGAAACGAGCGGTTTCATGTGGGCCCTTGGCACGCAGATCCGGCAATTGCCTATCTCACAATTAAATCCAACCTGCTTGAACCAACCCCGCAAGGACTACAAGCTTGCGAGGACCGTCTTCGCAAAGATGGCTATTCATCAATCATTACTGCAGCGCTGCACCCACTCGAGGCTCGGACCTTCTTTGATGCGGGATTCTTGGAATACGACAGGCTTCGAGTGCTCTCTCACAATCTTGGTTGCGTCACCATGATGGGTCATTCCAAACCAGATGATGTTCAAATTCGAAAGGCTAAAAAAGCAGACCGAGTCCGCGCCCTAGAAGTGGACAAGCTTGCATTTCCCAGGTTCTGGCGACTCGATGCTGCAGGCCTCGACGAGGCAATCTCAGCCACACCGCGAACTCGATTTCGGCTTGCAGCAGCGAATGGTAAGGCCGTCGGTTATTCCGTTATTGGCCGGTCGTATACTCAAGGGTTCTTGCAGCGCCTTGCAACTCATCCCGACTATGCCGGCACAGGAGTTGGTTCTGCGTTAGTTGTAGATGCATTGCAGTGGGCTCGCAGGCGCAACGTCACACGCGTGCTTGTCAACACCCAAACAGATAACCAGCGGGCCCTGAGGCTGTACAAACAACTCGGATTTCAGCTCACCCCGACAGATCTCGTTGTTCTGACCAAAGACTTGCCGTGAGACCACCTCAGCACCGCTCTGCTAGACGCCTAGCGCCCTATTTTCTGACTCTTTGCTGTGTAGCCGTTTGTGTCACCACACTTGGTATCTCCAACGCGCAGGCCACCACGGCTGTTCAGAAACAGGTAACAAGTGGCGATCTACGCATCAGTTCAGTCTCTCCTTGGGTGACCTCGAATGGAGAGTTTCAGGTTCGCTTTGAACCAACAACTGAGATTCCTGCGGGAGCGCTGCTCACCTACACCGTTCACCAAGGCCTTCGGCCAAGCCGTCAGGAAACTCTGAGAGACAAAGTCGATGGCATCATCGCCGGTGCATCCTCGGGCAAAATCCTGCAAACCCCCAGCACTCGACCATTCGCCGAGTACGGCGATCCTGCAGCTGGGTCAGTTCTCACCATTCCGATCCGGTCGAGTACCGACCAAGATCGCCTCAGGCTGTTGCTTCCAAAGGCGGGAATCCACCCGGTGGACTTAGTACTTACAAGTGCAGAGGGCCCTGAAATCTGGAGTCAGGTCGTGTTCCTTAACCGACTTCCAACGAATTACACCCCACAATTTCAAGACCCAAGCGCAGTGGCAGTGACTTTGCTGATGCCCATTGAAACTGCTCCAACTCTTGATTCTGTGGGAGTCGCTCAGTTCACTCTTGAAGACCGTGCCCGTATCAGTGCAGCCACAACCCTGTTAGCAGCTGTGCCAGACGCACCCCTCCGGCTCGGCCTAAGACCCAATACTCTTGACGGACTAGTCCGAATCAAAGAGCCCTGGGCCGAGAAGTTTGTGAACTCGCTCACAGCAGCTCTCTCTACAGAAGCACCGTCTACAACCCCCTCAAAACCAGCAACTGCGCCCGGCCCATCGATTTTTTCCCTTCCGTACGTCAGTGTAAGTACTTCAGGGCTGATTTCCGCAGGCGCTCTTGGTGACCTTCAGCGAGAAATCAATCTTGGTAATCGAGTTATTCAGCAAATCACTGCCACTCAATCAGACCGAGGAACTTGGGCATTAGATAACTCGTTGAGTAGCGAGTCGGCATTCGCTCTTTTAGGCCTTGGCAACACAACGTTTTTGGTGGCGGCCTCGCAACTCGAGCGGCCATCTAACGTGTCCGAACAACAAACAATGACTGCAGCGGTGCAGCTTGGCAAAGACTCTGGATTTCGTGCTTTGGCCTATGACACGCTGCTGGCCGAGCGAGCCGCAGACTCAGGGGTCGACCCTGCGCTTAGAGCACACCAAGTCATCTCACTCATGATCTCTGCTTGGTTTTCTGCGCGAAGCCCAAGCTCAGAGAGTTTCTCGCCTGGGGGAGCCGCACTCGGGTCAGCCATCCTCTTACCCACAACGAGCAGTCCGGCAGTAATCTCAGCCCTTTCCGCTAGCTTGCTCAGCGGAGGGCCGTTGCAAGTATTTCCAGATGCAGCAGCACTTGGACCAGTCACTGCCAACTCTGCCGCACCGGTTGTGGGATTGGTGCCGCAGATTGCTTCAGATGAGCAACTTGGCCTCGCTCAAACTGCAGAGACACGTCGGCAGATCGGCGCATTTCGCACTATGACTTCGTCACCAGAGTCTTCAGTCGAACTCTGGACACGCCTCAATGCTCAATCTCTAGCTAGTCAGCTCAACCCTGCCGAACGCCTTGGCCTGCACAGTGCAGTTCGGTCTCAGATAGCAAATAGCCTTTCGAAAATTGAACTTCCTCCTCCTAGACAAGTCACCATTACTGGCCGCGCTACCAACATTCCACTCCGATTCCGCAACAACCTTCCCTATCAGGTACGGGTCAAGCTCACCGCCCGCTCAACTCGTCTTGAGGTTACTGGCGGCGACACCCAAGAGATCCTTCTTGTTCCTGGCGAGAACCGGATCGACCTTCCTGTAACTGTTCAAGCCCCCGGCGAGTCCACTCTTCGTATCAATCTTCTCTCACCAAACGAAGAACTCGAGGTTGGCCAACTTGAACTACCTGTGCGGGCAACGGCTATTTCCGGTGTCGGCGCAACTCTTTCAGTAATTTCCATCGTTTTCTTGGTGCTGTGGTGGGCCCAGGCTTATCGTCGCCGCAAGCGCGACACTGCGCGAACTACAGGAGACCACCCTGCCCAAGGAGTGGCGACATAAAATCCATCAAATTCTCTGGGCACCTTCCACAAGGATGCCACTGCGGGCCGGTAGGTTAGACCTTGGTGGCTGATGGACGAGCGATGCCGAACCCTACTGACCCAACACGGGTTGAAGCCGCGTCAGTTCAGGGGTTTGTGGGCCTCACCCTATGCGGCAGATACGAGTTGCATCATCTAATCGGATCAGGTGGGATGGCCCAAGTTTGGGACGCAACCGACTTAGTTCTTGGCCGTGAGGTTGCAGTAAAGATCCTTCATCCACATCTGAGTGGTGACCAAACATTCGTCACCAGGTTTCGAGCCGAGGCCGTTTCGGCAGCGCGACTTAGCCACCCAAATATTGTTGGGGTCTACGACACGTGTTCAGATAGCGGGAACGAAGCAATTGTTATGGAGTTAGTCGATGCCACAACTTTGCGAGCCTATTTAGATGAACACCACACCGTTGATGCTGAGACCACAATCCGCATTGGCCTCCGCCTCTTAGATGCCCTTGAAGCTGCGCATCGTGCTGGGTTAGTGCACCGGGACGTCAAGCCCTCAAATATTTTGTTATGTGTTGATGGCCGCGTGAAAATTGCCGACTTTGGTATTGCAAAGGCAGAGGATCAAACAGAACTCACCCAAGACGGTGCACTAGTTGGCACTGCTACCTACTTGTCTCCAGAGCAATTGCTCGGCACGAAGGTCGACGGCAGAGCAGACCTGTATTCACTCGGCATAGTCATGTACGAGTGCCTAACTGGCCGAGTCCCATTCCAAGGAGATACTGGTGCCGCTGTTGCTCTAGCTCGGCTACATTCGGTGCCAATTGACCCCAGAAGAGTCAAAGCAGATGTACCCCCCGTTCTCGCCGAAACCGTTATGCGCGCCCTTGAGCGTGACCCTGATGATCGGTTCAATTCTGCTGCTGACTTAAGGGCTGCATTGCTTGAAACTGGAGTTGCCTCTCAACCCGCTGCTGCGCTCAGGGCAGTTGAGATTGACCCAGATCCCACTGGACCCGGCGAATCATTTGCGAGATCAGAAAGAAGATGGCTGTATCCAGCGCTGTTTATTCTGTTAGTAGCTACAGCGCTAGTAGTTGCCGGATTACTTGTTAGAGAAACAACTATTGATGGTAACCCGAACGGTTCTAGTGGCAGTGTGAGCACTGCTGTTCCAACATCTAATGAGCTAATAATCGCTGCCGCAGTTCCGTTTGACCCCCAAGGCAAGGGTGAACCCGGAGAGAACGATCAACTTAAAGCCAACGCAGTTGACGGTGATCCAAAAACTCAATGGCGTACCGAGGGGTACAACACTGCGGGCTTCTTTGGTACCAAGAAGGGCGTCGGCTTAGGTCTCATTCTGGATCAACGCTCTGTAATTGATCGGATACTCATCGAGGGTTCGACCAACGGGTGGAGCGGATCCATCTTTGTAATCGACGCACTCAACCTCGATGGAACTGACCCTAAAACCTCGAAGGCCGTGGCAACATTTCAAGATGTCACAGGTCCCGTCGATCTTGACCTGACTCAGCTACCCGCAGCCCAACGGACTGGTTCTGTAGTATTGATCTGGATTACCAATCTTGGTGCTCCGGAACCTGACCGGCGGCATCGGGTTGCAATTGCAGAGGTCACGTTCAATGGTTCAGCAGCTCCAAGCTGAGTGAAGCCCAGCATCACCCGCTTGCGCCACTAGAGTCTGCACCGATGCCGGAAGAACCCGTAGCACCCGAAACAACAGACTGGACTGATCAGGTAACCGACCTGGTCGTTGACTCTGTAGATAAAGTTCGCGATCGAGTCACTGGACCCATCCTTGAATACTCTCGGATCTCGGTGCATGCACTTGTGGCCCTGCTGCTACTCACCCCGGTGGGCATCCTTGCGCTGATTGGCGGCGTCCGATTGCTCACTTGGGCAGTAGGCGAAGCCTGGATTGCTTACACCATTCTTGGGACAATCTCGGTACTTCTTGGTGCCTTCTTATGGTCAAAGCGCTCCAAACTAGAGCTCTAGATTCGAGTTGTAGACTAAGGCGTCTCCCGAGCAGTAAAGGCACCCATGTCTTCTAGGAACGTCTCCACCTCCGATAAGTCCAGCGTTCGTAACGTCATTATCATCGGGTCAGGACCCGCTGGTCTTACCGCAGCTATTTACTCCGCCCGAGCCAACCTTGAACCGCTCCTGATTGAGGGCGAACCCTCGTCAAACAGCGACCAGCCAGGTGGTCAGTTGATGCTCACGACAGAGGTCGAGAACTTCCCCGGATTCCCCGAAGGAATCATGGGGCCAGAACTCATGGCTAACTTTCGTGAACAAGCAACCAGGTTCGGAACCGAGATCCTTACCTCAAAGGTCTCGAAAGTTGACCTACGGAATCGTCCCTTTAAAGTTTGGATTGGAAACACCAGCGCCGAGCCCACCTATCTAGCTCAGAGCATCATTGTTTCTACAGGTGCTCAGTCGCTCATGTTGGGCCTTGAGTCAGAGAAGCGGCTTCTGGGACATGGTTTATCGACTTGCGCCACCTGTGATGGCTTCTTCTTCCGCGATCAAGACATTGCCGTAGTTGGCGGCGGGGACTCTGCTGTAGAGGAGGCCATGTTCCTCACCAGATTTGCCTCAACCGTCACCATCATTCACCGCCGTGCTGAGCTTCGGGCCTCAAAAATCATGCAGGACCGGGCGCATGAAAACCCAAAAATCAAGTTCATGTGGAACACGGTGGTCGAAGATATCCTCGGTAAAAATTCTGTAGAAGGGCTCGCAGTAAGAAACCTTCTTACTGAAGAACAAACCATCGTTGGCTTTACCGGCGTGTTCGTTGCCATTGGGCACCGTCCTTCAACTGACCTGTTCCGTGGCCAACTCGACCTAAAAGACAACGGATACCTCATTACACAAGGCAGTTCTTCCAAAACAAACATCGAGGGCGTCTTCGCTGCAGGCGACGTTCAAGATGACTATTACCGCCAAGCTATTACTGCTGCTGGTAGCGGTTGCACCGCCGCACTTGACGCCGAACGATTCCTTGAGGACCAAGGCCACTAGTATCAATCCAAGGTAGCGAGTTCGCTCGCATCTGACCCACACAACGAGAGGACCTCCTATGTCGGGATCAATTAGTCAACTCAGCGAAGCCAGCTTTGCCGAACAGGTCAATAGCAGTTCCGAACCAGTACTCGTCGACTTTTGGGCCGAGTGGTGCGGACCCTGCAAGACCATTGCACCGATACTCGAAGAAATCGCCACAGAGCAAAGCGGTTCTTTAAGGATCGCAAAGGTCAATGTTGATGAAAACCCGGGTCTAGCTCGCGAGTTCGGCGTTCAAAGTATTCCCACCATGATTCTTTTCAAAGATGGAGAGATCGTGCATAAAATCGTTGGGGCCAAGGGCAAGGAAGCAATCCTTGCCGACCTGAGTCCGCACCTGTAGACAACGACTCTATCGAACATCTGTTCGAGCCAGCTGTCTACTGCACTAGTTTTGGAGTTTTGTCATCACCCTCGCCTCGCTTCCGTTGATCGAAGGTTCCACTGGACCAGATGTGGCAGATCTGCAGCGAAGGCTGTCTGCCGCAGGGTTTGCAATCTCTGATTCGTCTGGCGATTTCAGTCTTGGTACTCAGAACGCCGTAGTTGAGTTCCAACGAGCAAATGGCCTAGACCCCGAGGGCATCTGTGATGCAAGTACTTGGGCAGCCTTGATTGAAACTGCTTTCAATATTGGGGACCGCTTGCTGTGCTTGCGTTCACCGATGATGCGTGGTGACGACGTTTCTGAGCTGCAACTCCGTCTAGGCGCCTTAGGTTTCGATGCTGGAAGAGTTGATGGCATATTCGGATCACTGACTCAGCAAGCAATAGCCGACTTCCAGAGAAATGCTGGACTAGTGAGCGATAAGGTTTGTGGTCCCGAAACGGTCGACTCACTTGTTCGCCTGCAAGGCCGGGGCGGAACTGCAACTGTAACAGGTGTTAGAGAAAGAGACCGCCTGCGAAGACGATTGTCCGACCTAGTAGACCTGCGCGTAGCTCTTGGTTCTGTCGGGCAAGTTCACCCGATATTGACCGGGTTTGCGGCGGGACTTCAGGGACCAGGTATGTCAACGCTATTACTTGATGATCACGACTGGTCCAGACAAGCAGAAGCAGTAAATGGTTTCGGTGCCGATATTTTCTTAGGCTTCGATGTCTCTGACCAAGCTCAGATCGATGCTAGCTATTTCTCTGTTCCCGGGTATGAGTCTGACGCTGGTCGAAGATTTGCGGAGTTAGTCGTCAAAGAACTTCCCGCTGCCCCAGGCTGGGGAGTCGGCACAGTACGCGGTATGCGCCTGCCTATTCTGCGTGAAACGCGACCGCCGGCTGTGCTCCTCAGATTGGGCCCGGCAGACCTTCTCGAGTCTAGCGAAGCTCTAGTTATTGCCGCGCTTCATCGGGCACTAGAAGCTTGGGCCAGCGATCCCTGCTGAACGGTTGATGCTACTGCAAAAAACCCTCAATCTCAGGCTGAGCTTTGGTTAACCACAAGTTTTCCCACAGCCTGTGCATAAACTTTTAAGCACAAATAGCTGGCTCCAACAAGTCAACACAGCAATTATTCGATGATTCTTCGATACAGCCGTTCGAGGTCTTCAAGGTTTGCAAACTCAACAGTGACCTTCCCTCGTTTGGCCGTCATAGTCACCCCAACCCTGGTCTCTAGATAAGACGCTAGAAGCTCTTCAAGTTCGAGTATTCCTGGCGGTCGAAGCTTGCGTTCAGGATCAGATGATGGCTGTGTTGGCTTGGTTAACCCATCGGATGTAGAGCCGAGACCCGCTTCAAGATCGATGCGCTCCTTGATCAACTGTTCTACTTCTCGAACACTGAGAGACTCAGATACCACGCGCTTAGCTATGTTCTCTTGATAGGCGCGGTCAGGATGACCGAGTAGAGCCTTCGCATGACCGGCAGACAGAAGCCCCTCCCCGACTAGTTTCTGAACGGCAGGGGAGAGTTGAAACAACCTCAGATGGTTCGCTACGGCAGAGCGGCTCTTACCAACCCGTTTGGCGACCTGCTCCTGAGTCATACCGAAATCTTCAATGAGTTGCTGATACGCCGCAGCCTCTTCAAGCGCATTCAAATCTTGACGGTGAAGATTCTCTACGAGTGCTTGTTCTAGAGAACTCACATCGTCTGCTATTCGGACCACTGCTGGGATAGTCGGAAGCCCAACTCTCTTAGCCGCTCGCCATCTTCGTTCTCCGGCGATGATCTCAAAGCCGGACCCAGTCTGACGTACAAGAATCGGCTGCAGTACTCCAAGTTCTCTAATGCTGTCGACTAGACCCTCGAGGGTCTCTTCCTCGAAGGCCTTTCGGGGCTGAAACGGATTAGCATGAACGGAGGCGAGATCAAGGTTATGTAACCCGGCGGCGCTATCAGAAACCTCTGGTTCCCCTGTGGGTATCAATGCCGATAGGCCTCTCCCAAGTCCACCTTTACGAGACACCACTAACCTCCCGAGCTAGTTCCTTATACGCAACAGCCCCGCGAGAGCTGGGATCGAATGTGGTAATCGGTTGACCAAAACCGGGAGCCTCAGACAGGCGCACATTCCGAGGGATCACGATGCGGCACACTCGAGATCCATAATGCGCTCGAACCTCATCAGAGACTTGCTCCCCCAATTTGGTGCGACCATCGTACATAACCAACACAATGTTACGAATTTCAAGGCTAGCGTTCAAATTTCGCCGAATCAGATCAACATTTCTAGTCAGCTGACCCAGGCCCTCCAGTGCGTAGTACTCGCACTGGATAGGAACCATCACCTCTGTTGCAGCAACAAGAGCATTCACTGTCAGAAGCCCAAGCGATGGTGGGCAATCAATCAGCACATAGTCGTAGTCATCAATGACTTCGTCAAGTGCCCGCTTTAGTTTGCTCTCACGGCTAAAGGCAGTTACGAGCTCAATTTCTGACCCAGCTAGATCCAGACTAGCCGGGGCAACAAACAATCCCTTTACTTCTGTGGGTTCCACACATTCATCTAGACTCACATCCTGCAAAAGCACGTTATAGATAGTGACATCCAGATCGTGGTGGTTAATCCCTAGCCCAGTCGTAGCGTTTCCCTGAGGATCTAGGTCGATCAGCAAGACTCTATGACCGAGATCAGCAAGTGCTGCGCCAAGGTTTACCGTAGTTGTGGTCTTACCAACTCCGCCCTTTTGATTAGCTAGGGCAATGACACGAGGCAGCGGCGGAGTCTCACGAACAAAACCACTATCCTCAGTAGCAGACAACTCGGCAGCAGCCCGCTCAGTAGTAGCCGGTAGTCCTTCAGCCTTCGACTCTCGCGGCAGTTCCGAGTATTCAGTCTGGAACACCTCCTCAGATTTCTTCTCTGGAGGCGATTCTGTGGGAAGGTCAGTCATCCATGCTCCCTGAACGCAGGTCATCAGCACCCGAAATGGCGCCTTTGTATACTTGACGGTTCGAAGCTCCGGGTCAAGGACCCTCGGCATGTTCCACGTGGAACACTACTAAACAATCTGCAATTTTTGTGGAATTATGAAAAAATTGGCCGCTTGGCCGGAATTCCAACACGACGAGGATACTTGGCACCACAGCTCACTGTCATAGTGACTTGCTGAATGGTTGCCAATCCATCGCTCTTTCGCTCCCCAAGTTCTAGGCCAAGCAAGTTCAAACCCGCCTCAGACCACCTCGGCGAGTCAGTCTGCTGTGGCTCAATTTGAGGGGGCTCACTTATAAGTAGCACTGCTCCCGGGCCTGCCATAAATCCTATAGCGCATTCAGCCGTTACAGCAGGGGGACCAAAGGAACGGGCCACAACTGCGTCGCAGGTGCCGCGGAACTCAACCTGCCGAGCGAATTCTTCAGCCCTGCCAGTCAGAATTCTTACTCGGTTCGTTACTTCAAGCTGCTCAATTGCAGTCTGTAGAAAACTGCATCTGCGAAGGTTGCTATCTAAGAGCAGAAACTCTGCATCCGGAAAAGATAGTGCAAGGACAAGTCCAGGCACCCCTCCGCCACTACCTAGGTCAAGAATCTTTGTTCGACCTGTCAAGAATGGTCGGAATCTTTCAGCGTGGTTAATCTGTGCGGCGACTGGACCAGGCCCTAGAAAGCCAAGTGCCCGACTCTCCTCCAAAAGTACTAACAGTTCACTATCTTGGTCGCTCACAATTTACAGTCTCGCAGGTTTAGGCCATGTCTGGTTAGCTCATACCCTATACGCGACACAGGTACCCTTTCGGGTACCTGTGTAGACCATCTTGAGTTGTAGTCTCACAAACGGACTCAGTTGAATCAACCAGGTTTTAGCGCAACTCGTCTTCGGGGGTCTTCGCCTTCAGAGATTGAAGCAATACCTTCGATCTCTGAAGCCACATCGTGTACCTGCTTACGATCAGCGCTAGACATAACCTCGAATACCACGGTGGTACCGGTGGCTACGGTAGTAGCCTGATCGGTGACGAATGTAGTCAAAGCCTGCTTGCGACGCTCCCGGATACCTTCAATATCTACCGTTACTCGTCCGTACTCACGCCCGGCAGCTTGTCTCTGAAGAGTATTCCTAGTTATCTCCTGAATAGCCTCAAGGGTTACAAGTCGTGGTCCGACCATAACTCCAAGACCTTCGCCCGACAGGTTAACTCTCAGGTCCTCGTCCTCAAAAACGGCTTTAGCTGTTGCAGAGAACCCGAAAGACTCAGCAAGACCGGTAAGGAACTCCTCAACCACGGTGCATTGTTCTGCTGAATCCATTGGTTCTTTATTTCGGCGTGGCTCTGAACGCTCACGAGGTGCGGATGTTCCACGTGAAACATTTCGGTCATTCAATGATTTGGGCTGAGCATCTGAGCTTGTGGCTTCAGAAGCTGTGCTGGTCTCTTCTTTACGAGGGCGACGCTTACGCTCGACTTTTGCGCGGGGTGACTTTGGAAGTATCCGCGCCCGAACCCTTGCATCGCCCCGAGGACGTCCGAATAGCCCAGTCTTAGGCTCTTCTAGTAACTCAAACTCTGCATCTTCCTGATCGACTCCAAGCTGATCTAACGCCAATTCCTTGGCCTGTTCCACTGTCTTGCCTGTGGTTTCTACCCACTCCATCACATACCTCAGTTAGTATTCGTTTGGGAACCTCGACGGGACTCGCCGGAGCGCCGAGGGTTAACCTTGGCCTTCTCCGATGTACTCGACGTGATTCCGTCCGTCGAGTCCTGCCCTGATTGCTTTTTATGAGCTGCCTGGCTTTTAACACTGCTTCCAGGGGGTTTCAGTTCTGGTTCCACAGTTGCTGCTTTCTTGGAACTACTTACTCTCTTGTTGGACACAGTTGTGCTTGACTTGGCCTTCTGTGGACCAGTCTTGGTCTTGCTATATCCGGTCCTGCTAGAGCCAGCTTTAGAGGTGAGCGCAGCAGTTTCAGCCGCACCGGCCTTATTCTTCTTTTCCCTCTTTGTCTCAGTGGAACTTGCCTCAATAGGATGCTTCTCATGTTCCTTGCGATACACAGAGCGAGTGATATAGCTGTTTGTGCCGATACGGCAGAAGTTCTGAGTACACCAATACAGCGCCATACCAGCCGGAAACGCGAACGAGAACACTGGCAGAAAGAACGGCATGAACTTCATAATCATCTGTTGCTGCGGATTGACATTTGCCGAAGTGTTACGAGATTGCAGTTGGTGATTCTGATAGAGGCCGGTGGCCAACATTATTCCGAGCATCGCAAGGTAGGGGATCGCAAGAAGTAGCCCGAGTTTGAGCGCTTGGCTAGCAGAGAGCGAAAGATCCATCCCAAGAAAGTTCATTTTCGAACTTGTGCTTAATGCTTGAAACAACTGAGTGGACTCATTGAGATGCTTAGGATGAAAAACCTGATCACTGAAGATCCAAGGAACGGTCTCAATCTTTTGCTGAACCTGCGCTAATATCTGACCCGTTCCCGAGCCAAGACCACCGTCGCGAATTGTCAGTCCGTTGATAAGTTGATACATGATGATGAAAACTGGCATCTGCGCTACCATCGGTAAGCAGCCACCTAAGGGATTTATTGAGTTTTCTTTGTAGAAAGCCATTAACTCGGCGTTAAGCTTTTCTCGATCATTTTTATACTTCTCTTGGATGCGCTTCATCTCTGGTTGCATCCGCTGCATCTGCAGCATCGATCGAGTGCTCTTCACCGTAAGCGGCGTAATCAATGCCATGACCAGCACTGTGAGTGCCATGATCGAAAATCCGTAACCAAACCAAGGGCGGATGCCGGCGGGAACTAACACATAGAAAAAGTTCAAAATAGACGCAAGCGCATCAAAAAATTGTTCAAACATCAGCAGGCCTTCTAGCTCGGTGGCAGGGGAACAGGTTGTAGAGCGTGATTATCATGGTCGCAGCTATTGGAACCGGGAACGGGGTCAAACCCCTGGCCACCCCAAGGCTGGCAACGCAATAGTCTCCGGAATGCGAGCATGCAGCCACGAAACGCTCCGTGTTGCTGCATTGCTTCAGCAGCATATGTAGAGCAACTTGGCGTAAATCGGCATGGCGAAGGTCGGCCTTCTCGAGCGAGTTGATAGAAGTGAATGACCCACAAGAAAACTCTAGTTATGGGCCCAGGGGAGCGGACCGAACCGGCATTCGTATCGGAACCAAGATCTTTCGAGATCATAGATTCAGATTCATAATCAGATCAGCATCGTAATTAGTGCTGCTGATGGAGCTTCGAGGTGTCGCAGAGCTACTTAGTTTTGGTTGCTTCTTTAAGGCAACCTGTAAGTGAGAACGAAGTTCAGTCATGCTGCAGGCAACCGCATCGGGGTGAACAATCACCAAATAAGGCGCTGTTTCGAAGTGATTTGCTGAGTCCAACTGCGCAGCAGCGTGCCGAAGTTGCCGACGAAGCCGGTTTCTCACCACTGCGTTCCCCACTTTTCGTGAAATGGCGAAAGCCAAAGCTGGACGCGTTCTGCCACCCGGGCTCGCTCTGACCACGCTAAGTGGCCCGCTGCGGGACCGAACTGCGCCACGTCCGAACTCACGGAAGACTGCACGCTCGTGAATTGCGTCGATCAGGCAGACAATCGCTGGCGGCCCTTGCGGCGCCTCGACTTAATAATGGCTCGACCAGCGCGGTCGGACATACGGTGGCGAAAGCCATGCTTACGAGCACGACGCCTTTCATTTGGCTGGTATGTACGCTTCACGGAAACTCCAAACAACTACGAGCAGATTCACGATCTACTCTGCGAAACTAACTACTGCAAGACTAACCCGGTCACCATGTGACTGGTTAGACCGAAGTCCAAGGGCAGGCGTCAGTCGGTTTGCCGGACGCTATCGGCCTCGGTTCGAATGCCGAACGCGAATAAATGCCCCGGGAACACCCGGTGCGGAAAGGATAGATTGTTCTCGTCGGTTCTGCCAACTATCAGCTACGTTGTCCAAAACTCACTCAAAAAACTCAGTGAGACGTCGGTCACATTTCAATTTGATAATTGCTGAGCAATTCATTAGATTTTGCTGAGTTCGGGGAATTATAAGTTATCCACAGAATGTGGATGCTTCTGTGGATGAACTTGGCGGCGGTGCTCCTATCCCTTGATATGCGCGTTGGTTTTGATGAGGTTTTCTAAGCAGTACCATAACTAAACTCAGTTTGCAGCCCCCACTTGGCCCAAACGGCAGTGAGTAGAGCTAGCCAGCAGCGACAACAGGAAGAAGGCCAACGTGGGAGGAGAGGGTGCACAAGTTTGGGCAGCAGCCGGGCCCTTTCTAGCCCTGCAGGTCAGCGACAGTGTGTGGAGCTCCACCTTTCAAGATATGACCGGTATCGAGATCGTGGACGACATCCTGACAGTTTCTGTTCCAAGTCAGTTAGTGCGCCAACGAATTGAGCAGCGTTATGTTGAACTCTTACTCTCGGCTCTCTCTGATGCCGGTTACCCAGGCCTCACTTTGGTGATTGAAGTTGAAATCGACACTCAGCAACCAGAACCCGAAGTCTCGGCTCCTCTTGCAGCAGTACCTACTGCAGGTAACGCAGCCAGCGCATCAGCGAACTCACCCTCAGGGTCTCATGGCACCCGGCGTTACACCTTCGATACTTTCGTGATAGGGCCTTCTAACCGCTTCGCCCACGCAGCAGCCTTGTCCGTGGCAGAAACACCAGCTCGTAGTTATAACCCTCTGTTTGTCTATGGCGACGCTGGTCTTGGTAAGACACATCTGTTGCAATCTATTGCTAGCTACGTCCGAGAGAATTACCCGCAGTACAAGGTGCGCTATCTATCTACTGAAACTTTGCTGAACGAGTTCGTAGATGCAATTCGTAAGAACTCCCAACCTGAGTTCAAGCGAAAGTACAGAGAAATCGATGTACTGCTCGTCGACGACATCCAGTTCATGGAAGGTAAAGAGCAGCTACAAGAAGAGTTCTTCCATACCTTCAACACCCTGCACGAAGCTCAACGACAAATCGTTTTATCCTCTGATCGCCCGCCCGATGCCATTGCCACACTCGAGGACAGGCTTCGCAGTCGCTTCAAGATGGGTCTAATAACCGATATTCAGCCACCAGACTTTGAGACCCGTCTAGCAATTCTACTTAAAAAAGGTGAGCAATCTAATACCAAAGTCCCAGCAGATGTGCTGGAGTTCATTGCCACAAACTTCACCTACAACATCAGAGAACTCGAAGGCGCGCTGATCCGAGTGAGTGCCTACGCTGCACTTAATAACGAAGAACTCACTATCTCATTAGCTCAAGTCATCCTTGCCGACTCCATCAATGCCACTAAACCCCGTCAAATCACCGCTAGTTACATCAGCGATAAGACCGCAGAAATGTTCGGACTCGAGGTTGAGCAACTACGAGGCAAGAGCCGAACCCGTGATTTGGTGCACGCCCGCCAGGTTGGAATGTACGTGTGTCGGGAACTGACAGATCTGTCGTACCCTCAGATCGGCAAAGAGTTTGGTGGACGAGATCACACAACTGTAATTCATGCCTACGATAAAATCTCAAACTTGATGCAAGAGCGTCGTAAAACCTATGACGATGTCACGTTGTTGATCCAGCAGATTCTTGCCCGATGAAGTATCACACCCGAGTACTGATACCAGCCCTGGGAGAGGGATCGCGACCGCGATGGGAGAGGGATCGCGATGTGAACCACCCTAGGAAACAACACTTCTCATACACAGACACCAATGTAATTTCACGGGTATGCAGTGGATTACAAACTCAGGGTGTGGACAGCACTCCTATACAGTCTCTGGGCTGCACTAAGTTTTCCACAATCCACAGGTCCAACTACTACTACTACTGGATAGATAACAAAAATCACACCAGTAGTGGGGAAAGCGAGTAATCGTGAAATTCCGTTGTGAGCGTGAAGAACTATCAGAGGCCCTAGCACTAGCTCAGCGCGCAACCTCACCACGACCACCAACGCCAATTCTTGCCGGACTGCGTCTGCAGTTGGTTGGTAACCAGCTCACCATTACTGGTAGCGACTTCGATCTCACTATTACTACGATCATCACCGTCGGTGGAGAGGTTGATGGCGTCGCAGTATTGCCGGCCAAGTTGATCAACGAGATTGTTCGTTCTTTCGATAGTGGTGCTGTTGAGATTGATACCCATTTCGAAGATGGCAGGGCAAGGATTAGTTCGGGACGCTCAAACTTTGAGTGTCATATGAGCCCCGCCGAGGAATACCCAAATATCGTTGACCTCGAGGCTGACGAGATCACACTTGGTGCTGGTGATTTAGCCGAAGGACTCAGACAAGTAGTCAAAGCTGCTTCGAATGATGAATCACGACCGATTTTGACTGGTGTTCTTCTGACGACCGAGGGAACTGGGCTCAGGATGGTATCGACTGACTCCTATCGCTTAGCAGTTCGTGATCTACCTGGCAGTACACAGCTACCTGATGGGCAAAAAGTTATTGTCCCGTCACGAGCGCTGACCGAACTTGCTCGGTTCTTGACAGACAACGATGAAGTAACCTTGAAGTTGGGTGAGCGTGACGTCTCTTTCGAGGTGGGTAGTTTGCGCCTTCAGACCAAATTGATAGAGGGAGAGTTCCCAAATTACCAAGGACTTATCCCAGAGGCTCAGCCAAATCGTTTGACCGTTGACCGCTCTGCGTTGTTGTCAGCTGTAAAAAGGGTTCGCCTCATGGCACGTGACCCAAACACGCCGATCAAACTCACGATGTCTGCGGACTCGTTAATACTTCGAGCGAACACTCCAGATGTTGGCGAAGCTTCCGAGCAACTCGATGTCAATTACTCAGGCGAGGAACTCGAAGTGGCTTTTAATCCGGAGTATCTGATCGACGGCCTTGATGTCACTCCCGGAGACGAGGTGTCGCTCGAGACTGTAAATGCTCAAAAACCAGCATTGCTCCGACCAGTTGATTCCTCTGACTTCTTATATCTGTTGATGCCAGTTCGGGTTACTTGAGTCTGATCTCGAGTAGAGGACGTGCATCTACGCCACCTGTGGCTTAAGGACTACCGCTCATATGAGTCAGTCAACCTTGAGTTGAGTTCCGGGATATGTGCAGTTTTGGGCCCCAACGGCGTTGGAAAATCGAATCTGCTTGAAGCCGTCTCGTACCTGGCACTCTTGGAATCTTTCCGAGGTGCCCCTACTGAGGCAATGATTCGTACTGGTGCCCCGCAAGCTGTAGTGCGGGGGGAGGTACTCGAAGCTGAGCGGGAGCAGTTGATAGAGGCCGAGCTTCTGCGCACGGGTCGTAACCGAGTTCTCATCAATAAACAGCGCATAACACGAACTGGGGATCTCACTACTGCAATGCGGGTTAGCGTGTTTTCTCCTGAAGATCTCGAGATTGTCAAGGGCAGTCCCTCTGGCAGGCGCAGCTACTTAGATCAACTTCTTGTTACCTTAGATTCGAGACATCACGGAGTAAGAACCGAGTTCGATAAAGCGTTGAGGCAAAGAAATGCGTTACTTAAACAAACCCGTGGACGCCTTGATGAGGCTGCTAAATTTACTCTCGAGGTTTGGGACACAAAGCTGATCCAAAGCGGTGAAAGGCTTGCAGATTTGCGAGCCGACCTTGTTGACCAACTCAGCGTGCTAGTTCACCAGGCCTACACCGATGTTGCTGGGGATCTCACCCAAACTGCTTTGCGCTACCAGGCTCCTTGGCGTGCGGCGGGGTTACAAGAAGCACTCCAGGCTGCTCGCACTGATGAGATTAGAAGAGGTATCACCTTGGTAGGTCCTCATCGAGACGACCTTTACCTTGAACTTAATGGTATGCCCGCTCGTACCCATGCATCACAAGGCGAGCAGCGGTCATTTGCATTGGCTCTTCGGCTAGCAGCGCATCGCCTTGTTGTACAGGTGACTAATTCTGTTCCGGTGTTGTTATTAGATGATGTGTTTTCTGAGTTAGATCCAATTCGTTCTGCTGCATTATTACGTTCGCTTCCCCAGGGCCAGACGCTGTTATCCACTGCTTCTGGTTTGCCGCCCGAGGTCAGTGCAGACCAAGAAATTCACATTGGCCCGGGAGCCAACCAGATTTCTTAGTAGGCAAGTCAGGTAGTTCGAAAGTGTTGTATCTGAGAACTAAGGTATGACATGACTTGGGAGCCACTTTCCAGTTCAACGGATCATACCCACGAGATTTCTGAGACACTTGGGGTGCTTCATCGCCGGCTTGGGTTGGCCTGCTCCGATGTGCTTGTGACGTTGGAGGATAACTGGCTTAGCTTATTGGGCCCACAGTTAGCAGCCCATTGTAAACTTGAGTCAGTACGCAACGATGTGCTGGTGATTTCAGTTGATGATCCTGCTGTCGCAGAGCACCTGAAATGGAGTCGAATGGAGCTTCTTGGAGCTGCAAATGCTCTTTCAGGTGGGCAGAATTTTACTGATCTAACCGTCAAGGTGCAGCGCTAAATCCTTGTCTTTACCGCCTTAGGGCGCTGTAGCAGCAAACCGGGTTGACTAACCCCACATGCGGTCAGATGGAGGCTCTCACAAGTGGTACACTGAGAGACTCGATACTTTGCGAGTTTGACTAGTTGTTCCACAGGTTATCCACAACCGGAAAACTGGTCGGATTAGCAGTGTCAGTATGCTCATCAGCTGCCCGGAGGCAAGGCTTGTCCCCAGAATCCAATGACTACGGTGCCGACGCGATTCAGGTACTCGAAGGTCTCGAAGCAGTTCGCAAACGACCTGGAATGTATATCGGTTCAACAGGGCCTGCCGGGTTGCACCATATGGTCTACGAGGTAGTTGATAACTCAGTAGACGAAGCAATGGCTGGCCATGCCAAGTCGATCCAGGTGAGGCTTCTTCCCGATGGCGGATGTGAAGTCCGTGATGACGGACGCGGGATTCCAGTTGACCAGTCAAATTCCGATCCAAATCTTAAAGCCGCAGAAGTTGTGCTCACTGTTTTGCACGCTGGCGGAAAGTTTGGTGGAAGCGGCTACAAGGTTTCTGGCGGCCTTCACGGAGTGGGAATCTCGGTAGTAAACGCATTGTCGAAGAGGGTCGAGGTTGAGATTGATCGTGGCGGCACGACCTACCGAATGGTCTTTGCTGACGGCGGTAATCTCATTGAGCGACTCGAGCCATTCAAGGAGTCAGAACTTAACGAAGATGGACAGCCCCGCACAGGCACAACTGTTCGTTTCTGGCCAGATCCAACAATCTTTGACGAAACACATTTTCGGGCTGCCACTTTGACCGAGCGATTCCAGATGATGGCGTTTCTGAACGCCGGTCTAGAGATCAGTTTTGTTGATGACCGTCCTGAGCAAAGTCAAGAAAAGATGGTCTACTGCTATGAGGGCGGTATCAAGGATTTTGTGAGGCATGTCAACGCAGCAAAAGAAGCCCTCTTTAGTGATGTTGGCTACCTGACTCAAAGTGAAGACACCGAGAACAGCTCCATGGAGTTCGAGGTGGCCTTCCAGTGGAACACCGGGTACAACTCAGATGGCTTGCACTCTTTTGCCAACGGCATTAGCACCATCGAGGGTGGTATGCACGAGGAGGGATTCAAAAAATCTCTGACGAATACTGTCAATAAATATGCACGAGATCATCAGTTTCTAAAAGAAAAAGATCTGAACTTGCAAGGTGAAGATATCCGCGAAGGACTCACCGCAATTATTTCCGTCAAGCTGACAGATCCACAGTTCGAGGGCCAGACCAAAGCGAAACTTGGCAACGTCCCGATGCGATCGCTAGTAGAACGCGCAACGAACGACAAACTTGCAGAATGGTTGGAGGAACACCCCTCCGAAGCTAAGAGAGTGTTGCAAAAAGCCGTGCAGGCGGGCCGAGCTCGTGAGGCTGCTCGAACCGCCCGAGATGCAACTCGCAGAAAGTCTGCGCTTGACGGCGCTGGTCTCCCTGGCAAGCTGGCTGACTGTGCATCAAAGGACCCTCGCGAGTCAGAGCTCTATATCGTTGAAGGTAATTCCGCTGGTGGGTCTGCAAAGGATGCACGTAATCCGGGGACGATGGCTATCTTGCCTATTCGCGGCAAGATCCTCAACGTAGAAAGAGCACGCTTAGACAAGATGCTCAAGAACACAGAGGTACAAGCCTTGATCTCTGCGATTGGTGCAGGGGTGGGGGACGAGTACGACCTAGACAAGATTCGGTATCACAAGATTGTTCTGATGTGTGATGCTGACGTGGATGGCAGTCATATTCGCACCCTGTTGTTGACGTTTTTCTTTCGGCAGATGCGACCACTTATTGAGGGCGGGCACATCTTTATTGCTCAGCCACCTTTGTTCTCAACCGAGGTGGGTCGTAACAAGATTTACTTGAAAGATGATGCTGCTAAATCAACTTTCATTGCTGAGCATCCAAACCATAAAAACGAGTTCCAGCGGCTTAAGGGCCTCGGCGAGATGGATGCCGAAGAGTTGTGGGCAACCACCATGGATCCAGCACGGCGAACGCTGTTACAAATATCTGTAGAGCACGCAGTGATTGCAGACGAGGTCTTTTCAATACTCATGGGCGATGACGTAGAGAGCCGTAAGCATTTCATTCAGACGAACGCCTCAGATGTGCGTTTCTTAGATATCTAATTGAACAACACCGGAGCTTGACTGTATGAGTGACGACACCCCTGTAGATGGATCGGTGCCAGGAACAACGTTTGGTCGGATCGAACCGATTGAGATTCAACAAGAGATGGAACAGTCCTTTTTGGATTATGCCATGTCAGTCATTGTTGCTCGTGCGTTGCCCGATGCCCGTGACGGCCTGAAGCCAGTTCATCGCCGCATCTTGTGGGCAATGCATGAAGCAGGATTGCGGCCAGACAGAAACCACCGTAAATGTGCCACGGTTGTAGGCGATGTGCTGGGCAAATATCACCCGCATGGCGATCAGTCGGTATATGACGCATTAGTACGAATGGGGCAAGACTTTTCATTGCGTCATCCACTCATCGACCCTCACGGGAACTTTGGCTCGCCCTCAGATCCACCTGCTGCTTATCGCTACACCGAGTGTCGACTCACTCCACTCGCCATGCACATGCTGGCTGGCATTGATGAAAATACAGTTAATTTCTCGCCCAACTTCGATGGTTCAACAGAAGAACCAAAGGTTTTACCTGGCAGATTCCCCAACCTATTGGTGAACGGAAGCCAAGGAATTGCTGTTGGAATGGCAACTAATATTCCTCCGCACAATCTTGGTGAGGTAATTGATGCAACTCTGCACCTGATTGACAACCCAGACGCCACCCCTGATGATCTGATGGAATTTGTGAAAGGCCCCGACTTTCCGACAGGGGCACAAATCATGGGCCGAGCCGGTTTAATTTCTGCTATTCGAACTGGCAGAGGTTCTATCAAGATGCGTGCGAAGGCAGAGATCGAAGAGGGACCTAAAGGTGACCGAATCGTGGTTACAGAGATTCCTTATCAAACTTCGGTTGAAACTATCGAAGAAAAGATTGCTGAGCTAGCGAATGCACGGGTAATCGAAGGCGTACGAGAAATTCGCAACGAGCGATCTCGCGGCGTGACACGTTTAGTGATTGAACTCAAGCGTGATACCCCAGCCAACGTGCTGCTGAACAACCTGTATAAACACACGCCGTTACAAACCACATTTGCTACCAACTTTGTGGCCCTTGTAGATGGTGTTCCACGAACCTTGAATCTTCGTGAAGCGCTTGTGCACTACATCGATCACCAAGTTGAGGTCATTACACGAAGAACACAGTTCCGTTTAGATAAAGCCCAACGCCGCGAACATATCGTCGAAGGATTTTTGAAGGCACTTGACCTTATAGATCAAATAATTGCAGCGATTCGCGCCTCGGCCGATAGGGCCGCGGCAATCATTGCTCTTCAAGGCGAGGGATTTGTATTCAGCGAAATTCAGGCCACTGAGATTGTTGATATGCGTTTGTCTACCTTGACTCGCCTTGGTCGTGAACGATTAGAAGAAGAGATGGCGACTCTGCGTGAAACGATTCTTTTTCTTCAAAACATTCTTGCCAATGACGATGTCTTACGACAGGTAATAAAAGACGAGATGACCGAGATTCGCAATGAGTTTGCAACGCCGAGGAAAACAACTCTGGAACACGATGACGGTGACCTAGAAATAGAAGACCTCATCGATGATGAAGAGGTTGTCGTAGTGATGTCGGCTCGAGGCTATATAAAAACCGTGGCCGCAGACACGTTTCGAACACAGGCCCGTGGCGGTCGTGGTGTAGCAGGTGCTCGACTTAAAGATGAGGACTACATCACTGACCTGATTTTCACTTCGGCGCATGCGTTCCTATTATTCTTTTCTAATAAGGGCAAGGTCTATCGCCTGAAGGCTCACCGAATCCCGATGCGGGACCGCACTGCCCAGGGCCTGGCCATTGTGAATCTGTTGCAACTAGATCAAGACGAAAAAATCCAGACCATCATTGACACACGAGACTACGAGTCACATCGCTATTTGATGTTTGTTACTCGTAACGGAACGGTGAAAAAGACGATGTTTAATGCCTACGACAGTTCTCGTCAGGCTGGTCTGATTGCAATCAACTTGCGCGAGGGCGATGAACTGGTGCGGGTCATGCCAACCTCGCCAGCAGACGAGATTATGGTGATTTCGGAATCTGGCCAGGGAATCCGCTTTAGCGAAGGTGATATTCGTCCCACCGGAAGAACTGCTAGTGGTGTTCGCGGCATGCGCCTGAAGGCCAACGATGCAGTGGTAGGGGCAGATTCCATAGGAGCTCCTTCAGCTGTAAGTAGTACCGAGTTCAGTCCTGAAACCCAAGCTGCTGAAACCCTGAGACTCCTGACAATCACTGACGGGGGATACGGCAAACGAACAGAGATCGAGGAATTCTCTCTTCAGCGGCGAGGAGGACAGGGCGTTCGGGCTCACAAGATCCACGCAGCCCGCGGTAGGGTCGTAACGGCTTTTCTTGTCGGCGAGGATGACCATCTATTGATGATCAACGATGGTGGAGTTGTGATTCGTACCAAGGTCTCGAGTATCTCAGTACAAGGCCGAACAGCTTCGGGCGTTCGAGTCATGAACCTAGACGGCGACAGTAAAGTTGCCGCCGTAGCGCGGGTGCTGACTGGACCAGATTCAGATGATCCTGACTCGACCGATCCTGATGAGACTTCAACGGAGGGTCCGGCTTCAGAAGGTACAGGTTCAGAAGGTACCGATTCGGTGTGAAGCCAGGTAATGCCACTGACCGGGGATCTGTAGTTCCCATGCTGCTTGTTATCTTCTGTGTGATTACCCTTGGCGCTGTTGGATTAGGTCGCATTGGTGAGGCTTCTGTGAAGCGTGCCCGCGCTGATGCGGTAGCAGACCTAGTCGTGCTTGCTGCTGTAACGCATGGTCAAGGCGGAGCGGAGCAGGTAAGTAGTGCATCAAATGCATCGCTCTTGCGTTTCGAAGAGTTTGGTGAAACTGCGGTTCGAGTTACAGTGCAAGTCGATGGGCTCAACGCTTCTGCAGCAGCTGACGCACTCGGAGATGAGATGCCGGTAGCAGTAGTAGCTGAGAGTAATCCCGGCTCTGAGAAGCTACCTCGGTAAGATGAGACAGTGAGCGATACTACTCAGCCACCCAAGCCACAGGCACAGCAGGCACAGGCCACAACCGCGCAGCAGGGGGCTGTGAACCATGCAGTGGAGCCCGACACAATGCAGCGCCGCCTTGGGTATCAGCGGCAACGGTTCGAGGCTCGCAAGGTTCGCCGTTTAGTCCGGCATGTTGATCCGTGGTCCATTCTCAAACTGGCGCTCTTGTTGAGCCTGTGCTTGTGGTTGATGCTGATGATTGCTGCAGTGATTCTTTGGACCGTCGCAAGTAACGCCGGAACAATTTCGAGCATTGAGAACTTTGTAAACTCGTCACTCTCGCTTCAAGACTGGTCTCTCAACGGCGCGTTTATTTTTCGGCAATTTGGTCTGCTGAGCTTGTTGTGGTGTCTTGGCCTAGCTGCAGCAGTAGTGATTTCAACACTGGTTTTTAATTTGATTAGCGACATCATCGGCGGTGTTTGGATCTCGGTCATTGAAGAGGAAACAGCTCGGCCGGTGCGCGAATCGAACCAGCAGTAGTACCTCCGCTAGTGTGACCGTCTCTGTAAGATTCCGTGAGGATATGACACCGCAGAGGGGCTATAGCTCAGTTGGTTAGAGCGCACCCCTGATAAGGGTGAGGTCGCTGGTTCGACTCCAGCTAGCCCCACGCAGTTGAATTGGTACCCCTGAGGAGGAATGTATGCGTGGTCTGCAACGAGCAGTGCTCGCACTGGGCTTGGGACTGCTGGTTAGTCTGGTGGTTCGATTCCTCGGTGGCGACCCCACTGCTCCTGCTACTGGTGGTTGGCGTGAACTCTCCGGACCAGACCTGAGATGAGTACCCAGCGGGTGGCAGTTCTTGGGGCAGGTATTCTTGGAGTGCGCATTACTCGAGAACTACTTAGCCCACGGGCCTTTGGTGAGTCACCAAATCTGGCTGTTACCACAGTGACCCGCAGAGTTGATCGCTTGAATCTGCTTCGGAACCAGTTCGGTAGCCAGGTACAGATGTTGAGCGATGAGACTGGAACGGGGCAACTACCCAAAGATATAACAACGGTGATTGTTGCTCGTGCTGCGGGTGAGCAGTACGAAGTTGCTAAAGAACAACTCACCTTGGGTCGTGATGTAATTACTACTTCTGATGATCCGGCTGAGGTTCAACGGCTACTTGAGTTGGGTGCAGTTGCAACCTCGGTTGGTAAGACGCTGGTAGTCGGTGCAGCCTTTGCTCCGGGGCTGTCGTGTTTGTTGGCAAGTCATGCATCGGAACTGCTCGACCGCGTGGACGAGATTCACATTGCTCGTCATGGTGCTGGTGGGCCGGCCTGTGCATCACAGCGCCTTCGTGCACTTCGTGGCACAGCTACTGATTGGCGTGATGGAGCGTGGGTGAAGCGGCCAGGGTTTTCTGGTCGCGAGCTCTGCTGGTTTCCCGACCCAATCGGTGCAAGAGATTGTTATCGCGCTGCGCTCGCTGACCCACTTGTGTTGGTTCCGGCATTTCCTGACGTAACTCGCGTGACGGCTCGGCTAGCCGCAACTCGAAGAGATCGAGTACTGGCTCCGTTCCCTGTCTGGCTGCCTGCTCCAGCGGAGGGTGGCATTGGTGCCGTGAGAGTTGAGTTGCGCGGTGAACGTGATGGTCGACGTGAGTGGGTGGTCTATGGCGTTTTGGACCGCCCCGCCGTTGCAGCAGCAGCAACAGCAGCTGTCACTGCTCTGTGGCTTGGTAGTAGACGGGTTGCGCCCGGTGCCACCGGTTTGGCCGGATTGGGTGCAACCTCGGAGTTACTGGGCGAACTCGCATTTCGTGGGGTCCGGGCTGCTGTATTTGAAGGGTCCCAAGGATCTTGAGCACAAAAAGTAGCTAATAATCTCCTTGAGAAGCTCAGGTTTTCAGCCGACAGGCCGATAGATCTCACCAAGAGTGATAAAAAGCGTCACTTTCCGTCCATTTCGGAGAGTGTCAGAAATTTGTTGGGAATTTCTTGGAAAATCGCTCAAGTTTGGCGCGCCCATGTGCCGATACCCCGTAGTGCCGACATGCGGCACGGAGGAGAACTAGTCATGGGCGAAACATTGACACTCGGATCAGCGCCGCTTACTCAGCAGCAGGTCACAGCATTGATTGAGGAGAATCTTCCACTTGTAAGCCATGTGGTATTCCAAGTGGCAGTGAACTTCCCTCGACATGTCGAGCGCGAAGAACTCGCTCGTGCCGGAGCACTTGGATTAGTCGAGGCCGCCATACGCTTTGATGAGTCTCGTGGAGTGCCCTTCAACCGCTTTGCCGCACAGAGAATCCGTGGCGCAATTATTGATGCAGTACGGGCCGCTGATTGGGCCCCCCGTTCTGTTCGAGCCTTAGCGAGAAGCTTGGACCAAGTTGAAGTTGAGCTAGCAAATCGACTTGGACGTGCACCTTCACTTGCAGAAACTTCACAAGAACTTGGTATCTCCCGCGTAGAACTCGACCGACTCCGAGATAGGTTATTTCGTTCGGTAGTCCTTGCTTTTGATTCGCTGCTCGGCTCTTCTGATGACGAAGAACTCACACTGATAGACGTGCTCTGCGATAGATCTGCTGTCGAGCCCTCTGCAGAACTTGAAGCCCGAGAGCTTCGTGCTTATCTTCGCGATGCGGTTCACCTACTACCTGAACGCCACCGGATTGTTGTGGTTGGATATTTCATTGAGGAGCGCAGTTCAACAGAACTGGCAGCGTTTATGGGTGTGACCGAATCACGGGTATCGCAGATGCGAAGCGAAGCACTAGCGATGCTAAGAGACGGGATTCAGGCGCAGTATGTCGACCGAGATTCTGTATCCTTAAATGTCGAATCCCCAGGGTTAGTTGCTCGCCGTCGGGCCCAATACGCATCGTCAATATCTTCAGCTTCGGGATGCGGCGATCGGATTGCCTTCGTCGAAGAAGATGTTGATTTGATTTTGGCTTAGTAGCCAGAGATCTACGGGCGGAGCAGTTCTACAAACTGCTCGTGAAGTAGACCGTTCGAGGCAATTGCCGAGTACACCCCGTCAGTACCTGTGTCATTGCTTCTGTCCATGTTGAGCGCTGTGGAGCCATCCCGAGCAGTCAGCACACCGCCAGCCTCCGGGATGATCACAGTTAGCGGGGCAATATCCCACCAAGCTAGAACTGGGTCCATCATTGCCTCAATGCGCCCTGAGGCCACAAGGGCATAGCCGTAGGCGTCTCCCCAGGTGCGCAGCCTTGGACCGGCTGCGGTGACTTTGTTGAACATGTCGGCAGTCCACATATGAAACCCGGTACACGACAAGTAGCTACCGTCGAGTTCGTTACGGTCAGAGACTCGACAGGGCAATGTATTTAAGAAGCATCCAAGACCGCGTCCGGCGTAGATAGTTTCGCCAAGGGCTGGAAGGTTGATAATACCAATTGCGGGGCCGTGCTCATCTGCAAGGTACAACAAGTTGGAGTAGGTGCCGACCCCGCGAGTAAAGGCCTTGGTACCGTCAATTGGGTCAATCACCCATCCACGACCTGAAGTACCAATACGCGCAGCCTCTTCCTCGCCCTGAATGCCGTCTTGGGGGAAGCTGGCCTCTATAAGTTCGCGTAGTAGTCGCTCGGCCGCTTTGTCGGCCTGGGTGACTGGGGTTCCGTCATCTTTAGAATCAATGGCGAGTTCTGGGTTGTTGAACCACTGCAAGGTGAGGGCACCGGCGGCTTGAGCCCAACCCACTGCAGTTTCTAGTAAATCAATATCAATAGTAGTCATCGCAAAATTCTCTCTATCTGGGCCCGGGTGGCAACGACGTAGCGTATCGGTCACGTGAGGCCGTCGGGGCTGTCAGAATGCTAAGTACCGAGTGCAGCCCAGATGTGGTGCGCACTACTCACCCCGGAGACCCTGTGGACCTACGAACTATCCTTGAATTATCTGATCATGGCCCCGATACCTTTGTGGGCATCGGTCCGCAATACCCGTGGGGCGGACTGTACGGCGGGCAAATTGTGGCCCAGGCGCTGAGTGCAGCTACTCGAACAGTTGAAGATGAGGACCTACAGGTGCATTCGTTGCGCGCCTACTTCATCCGGCGCGGGGACCATAACGAGCCAGTTCGCTACGAAGTGGATCGAATTCGCAATGGACGGTCTTTTGCTACTCGCCGGGTAGTCGCGCGTCAGCCAGTCGGAGCAATATTGAACCTTGAGGCAAGCTTTCAACGGCTCGAGGTTTCTGATGATATTGAGACGGTCTCGTTACCACCCGACATTCCACTTCCATCAGAGCTTGAGCATGATTCTTGGAGCCCAGTATTTGAGAGGGCGTTTGTTCCCGCAGATGCAATTACGGCGGGTGGTCGCGATGGATCTGGTCGGGCTGCGGCTTGGTTAAAAGTTACTCAAGAACTGCCAGAAACAGGACCACTGCACGCAGGTGGTTTGGCATATCTGTCTGATGATCTCCCGACAGATGCTGTGGTTCGTGCGCATCCAGTGCGGCGTGAGCCCGATGATGTGCTGCACAAAGTGCTCTTTACTGCTTCGCTTGATCACACAATTTGGTTTCATAGGCCGTTTAGGGCAGACCAATGGCAGTTACACGATTTCACCTGTCACACCTTTGTTGGTGGGCGCGGCCTAGCTATCGGTCATGTTTTTGCACTTGATGGATCGCACTTGGCCACCATTGCTCAAGAGGTGCTTTTGAGAGATACCCGGGAGCGGCCCTAACGAATGAGCGCGCTGCAGCAACACTGTACCAAAAAGTTAGTCAATTAAAGTTGACTCATAAGTAGTTGAGGTAGATAATACCTGAGTGGATATTCCTCAGGATCTGCGATCTGCTCGACATGCTGCCCTAGGAGACCCAGTACGTCTTGGCATCGTCGATGAGCTGACGGTGTCGGACTGTTCACCCACAGACCTGCGAGCAACCTTTGGTTTGGAATCCAACCTGTTAGCGCACCACCTGAGTGCTCTAGAAAACGTTGGCTTGATTTATCGTTCAACCTCTAGTGGGGACGCTCGCCGCCGGTATGTGCACTTGAACCGTAAGGCTCTTAATGGTCTTGCATTCGGGGGTCCCGCGCCGAGTCAGTGCCTTCCTTACGGGCCGGCGCTGTTTTTATGTACCAGAAACTCCGCTCGTAGCCAACTCGCAGCCGCTCTCTGGAGGAAGCTTTCTGGCTCGATAGCTGAATCTGCTGGGACTGACCCCGCTCAGGCTATAGACCCTCGCGCTGTCGCAGCGGCGAAGCGCATTGGGTTAGTGCTCAAAGCAACTACTCCAAGGGACCTCAGCAAATTGAAGATGAAACCGGCGCTGGTAATCACGGTGTGCGATTTAGTTCATGAAGATTTACTCCAGAAGGATCTGGGTGACCAACAGCAGGATTTGAAGACAGCTCGGTGGTTGCACTGGTCGGTTGCAGACCCTGTGAGACGCGGAACACCACAAGCTTTTGATTCGGCTGTGGCAGAACTGACTGAGCGAGTCTCTGCGGTGTTAGAGAGTGTCGGTAAAGCCACATGAGTTCAGAAATCTCACCCGATGATGCCCAACTAGCCCTTCTGCCAGAAACCGGAACCGGCTCCTTAGGTTTAGACCTGTTTCGGCGTTTGGCTGCCGAGGCTCTTGGAACAGCGTTGTTGATCATTGCGGTGGTTGGCTCGGGGATTATGGCTACCAATTTGTCTACTGATGTTGGCCTTCAGTTGCTCGAAAACGCGGCAGCCACCGGCGCAGCGCTGATGGGTTTGATCCTGATGTTTGGCGCCGTCTCGGGTGCGCACTTTAACCCCGTGGTTACCCTGACGGATCGGTTTTTGGGAACCACCTCAACTAGCGACACGGTGTTGTACGTCATCGCTCAAATCTTTGGTGCTTGTTGCGGAACAGTTCTGGCCAACCTGATGTTTTCGCTGCCCGCGATTGAGGTCTCAACACATGTGCGATCGGGAGGCGGTCTGTGGCTTTCTGAGGTGATTGCCACTGTTGGTCTACTGCTAGTGATCCAAGGTTGTGTTCGCACTGGGCGAGCCTCGGCCGTGCCCTTCGCAGTAGGCGCCTGGATTGCTGGTGCCTACTGGTTTACATCTTCTACCAGCTTTGCCAATCCTGCCGTCACAATTGCCCGAATATTCTCTGACACCTTTGCAGGAATTGCGCCCTCATCTGCGCCGATGTTCATTCTGATGCAACTCGTTGGTGCGGTGATTGCCTTTGGGTTGATCCGACTGTTCTATCCCCGTGTAACCGAAAGCCAAGGACCCTCAACCAATGAGTGAATCCTTGCCAGAGGTGCTGTTCGTTTGCGTCCATAATGCGGGAAGATCACAAATGGCAGCGGCCTTCTTAGCGCGAATCGGTGGATCTAAAGTAGTAGTCCACTCAGCCGGTACGGCACCGGCGGAGTCGATTAACCCAGCAGTGATTCAAGCAATGGCTGAAGTTGGTATTGACTTGCTGAGCTCAGGAGCCCTTCCAAAGCGACTTGAGGAAGCTGCAGTCAAAGCCTCGGATGTGGTCATTACGATGGGCTGCGGTGACGAATGCCCCTACTACCCTGGCACTCGGTATCTTGACTGGAAGCTAGATGACCCTGCTGGGCAGGGTGTTGAAGCAGTGCGACCAATCCGTGATCAGATCCTGCGACTAGTTGAGCAACTTTGGTCTGACCTGACACATGATGCCGCTTAATCCACCAGAATCTTCGACTCAGAGCTGTTTGCTGAACGATACTGACAGTGGCCCGGTTACTAATATTGCCAACGCTGGCTATCAGTACGAGCAGAAAGTGGTCTTGTCGTGCGAACGATTACTCATTACGTTGATGGTGCGCCTCACCTAGGAACATCGGGGCTTTGGGCGCCGGTGTTCAACCCCGCCACTGGCATTCAGCAGGCGCAGGTAGCACTAGGGTCGATAACGGATGTGGATGCAGTTGTGCAATCCTCGGCCGAAGCATTTGTGTCATGGCGCAGTAGCTCGCTGAGTACGCGAGCAGGCATCATGTTTAAGTTTCGTGAATTGATGGATGCCTCGCGTAACGAACTTGCTCAACTAGTGAGTTCTGAACACGGCAAGGTTCCTTCTGATGCACTCGGTGAGATTGCGCGCGGTATGGAAAACGTTGAATTCTCATGTGGGATTGCTGCACTCCTTAAGGGAGAATACTCAGAGCAGGTCTCTACGGGAGTAGACGTGTACTCGTTGCGCCAACCACTCGGCGTTGTGGCGGGTATTACCCCGTTTAACTTCCCGGCGATGGTGCCAATGTGGATGTTTGCAAATGCGATTATGTGCGGCAACTGCTTTATTTTGAAACCCTCTGAGAAAGACCCCTCGGCTGCGTTGTTCATGGCCGAGTTACTGACACAGGCAGGACTACCTCGGGGCGTGTTCAACGTGTTGCAAGGAGACAAAGTTGCAGTGGATCGGTTGCTTGAACATCCCCAGGTAAAGGCACTCAGCTTTGTTGGCTCTACTCCGATTGCTCGTTACGTATACGAGACTGGTTCCGCTCAAGGTAAACGCGTTCAAGCACTTGGCGGTGCAAAGAATCACATGCTCGTGTTGCCAGATGCAGATATCAACGCGGCTGCTGACGCAGCAGTATCTGCAGCTTTTGGCTCTGCTGGTGAGCGTTGCATGGCGATTTCGGTAGTTGTTGCAGTTGGCGAAGTTGCAAATGAACTTATCCCTGCGTTGACAGAGAGGATTTCTGCAATCGTTGTGGGCCCGGGCACGGACCCAACAGCAGAGATGGGCCCGCTCATCACTCGGCAGCACTGTGACAAAGTCACTAGCTACCTTGATGGCGCCGTGCAGGCTGGCGCAAAAATTCTGGTTGATGGTCGCGAACTGTCGGTACCGGGCGACGGGTACTTCCTCGGTGCCTCGCTTATTGATGATGTGACTGCCGATATGGACTTGTACCAAGACGAGATCTTTGGACCGGTGCTTGTGCTGATGCGTGTAGAGACCTACGAGCAGGGCCTTGCCCTTATCAACAGCAACCAATACGGCAATGGAACGGCGATATTCACCCGGGATGGCGGCGCAGCTCGTCGCTTCCAATTCGAGGTGGAAGCCGGCATGGTGGGCATCAATGTTCCAATTCCGGTTCCCGTAGCGGCTTTCTCCTTCGGCGGCTGGAAGAGCTCACTCTTTGGAGACCTGCACATGTACGGACCCGATGGCATCAAGTTCTATACCCGCAACAAAGTAGTTACTTCTCGCTGGCCAGATCCTGCCACGAGCAGCGTTAACTTGGGCTTCCCAGTCAACAACTGAAAACTGGACTTATGACCATGACTCCCGCACAGCCCCAGCCCTCACAGCCCCAGCCCTCACAGACCTATGTAGATGACCGCGCTCATGTATTTCATTCTTGGTCCGCGCAAGCAGCACTAAAGCCTCTTGTGGTTACTCGTGGCGAGGGCGCTTGGTTCTTCGATGAGGCGGGCAAAAAGTACTTGGACTTTTCATCGCAACTGATCAACTTGAATCTTGGGCATCAGCATCCAAAGATGATTGCAGCCATCCAAGAACAAGCTGGCCGTCTAGCAACCATTGCTCCGGGAATGGCCAACGATGCTCGCTCAGAAGCGGCCCGCATGATTGCCGAACGGACGCCCGGTGATTTGAACAAGATTTTCTTTACGAACGGTGGAGCAGAAGCCACAGAGAACGCTATGCGCATGGCTCGTTTACATACAGGCCGGCACAAGGTGCTGTCTATGTATCGCAGCTACCACGGTGCCACGGGAGGCTCGATAGCGCTTACTGGTGACCCACGCCGATGGCCCTCAGAACCAAATGTTCCCTCTGGAGTGATCAAGTTTTTTGGGCCCTACCCCTATCGGTCCTCATTCTGGTCTGAGTCGCCAGAACAAGAGTCTGAGCGTGCGTTAGAGCATCTCGCAGAGGTCATCATGTTTGAAGGGGCCAACACAATTGCTGCGATTGTCTTAGAGCCAGTCGTTGGTACGAATGGCATTTTAGTGCCACCCCCTGGCTATCTAGCTGGGGTACGTGAACTTTGCGACGCAAATGGAATTGTGATGATCTGCGATGAAGTCATGGCCGGATTTGGTCGTTGTGGCGAATGGTTTGCCGTTGATGTGTGGGATGTGGTGCCCGATTTGATCACGTTTGCCAAGGGTGTGAACTCTGGGTACGTGCCACTTGGGGGCGTGGCGATCAGCGCAGAGATTGCGAGCACCTTTGATACTCGGGTTTACCCTGGTGGGCTGACATATTCTGGCCATGTGTTGGCCTGTGCCAGCGCTGTGGCCTCGATGAATATCTTTGAAGAGGAGCACATCCTTGAGCGATCTCGGCATCTTGGTGCAGAAGTCTTTGGCCCGGGCCTTGAGGAACTCAAGAAAAATCATCCCAGTGTGGGTGATGTGCGCGGTTTAGGGTGCTTCTGGGCTATTGAACTGGTGAAGAACCGAGAGACTAAAGAGATGTTTGTTCCCTTTAACGCATCTGGTGCTGATGCGGCGCCGATGGTTGAAGTAGTGACCGCATGTAAAGCGGCAGGGCTGTCTCCGTTTGCGCATTTCAACCGCTTGCATGTCACCCCACCCTTGGTGATCTCTGATGAGGATGCTCGACTCGGACTTGAGATTATTGATCAGGCCTTGCTACTAGCAGACAAATACGTTCACTAGCGGTAGCGGCATCGCTACGATAGCTAGATGAATAGGAGAGCAAGACTGGCTGTTACTGCGCTACTGAGCCTGGTTGTACTGTCTAGCTGCGCCGCAGCACCAGGGGCCTCGAATAGCGGCCAAGAAGCCACTTCGCCAACCACTGCGTACCCGGTGTTGTTAGTTCCTGGCTGGGAGTTTGGATGCACGGCAAACCCCACTGACTGGGATAAGTGGCGTGCTGCCTTTGTTGGCCGTGGTCTTCCTGCAAGTCAGTTTGTGGTCTTCAGATACAACAGCTGTCAACCAAACCTGCTGACTGCTCAGATGATTGGCACAGAGGTTCAGCAACTTCTTGACCATTCGGGCGCTAAAAAGGTGACCCTTATTGCACATTCGATGGGTTCGATACCAACTCGTTGGTGTATCAAGTTTGCTACCTGCGTTGGCAAGGTGGCCGAGTTAGTAACAGTTGCGGGGGCGAATCACGGAACCATTTGGGCTTCGGCCTGTGCCTTGCAGTTCTGGGCAGCTTCTTGTGTTGATATGAAACCGGATTCGCCGATGCTGCGTGCGCTCAACACCGATGAATCCCTCGATGGGGTTGAGGTTGAGACTTGGGTATCTCCTTGTGAGTTGGCGATACTGCCTAGGGAGTCAGCCTTTCTTGAAGGTGCTACAAATCATGACTTGGTGAATGAATGTGTTGACCACTCGGGGTGGAAAGAATTTGCGCCGACGATCGAAGTAGTTGCTCAACGCTTAGTGCCGATAAGCAGATAGTGCAACTCAGGGAAAAATGTGCACGGGGGTACCAGCGGGTACGAGCGCAGCTAGCTGTAGAACAGCTTCGTTGAACAGTCTTGGGCATCCATTCGATGCGGCGCGCCCAATTGAGTCTGGTCGATTGGTCCCATGGATTGCGAGTACTGGCGCAAGCGAGTCAGCAGCCCCTTCAGCATCCTCGCCGCCAAAGCTATCCATGGCCTCTGAGTAGCCGTTGAGCGCCAAGGCAACGGGACCATAACCACCCGTTGGGTTTATTGATGGCACGATATCGGTCACATAGAAGCTCCCCGTGGGAGTGGGAGTGTTTGGTCGACCAACACTTATTGGTGCGCTAAAGAGTTCTTGGCCTGCTTCAAGAAGTCGTATGGAGCGATCAGCGACTGAGATAACGAGCTCTTTCTGCGTTGTAGATAGAACAAGTAACTCACTCCTGATCCACCCAGTGGTTCCGTTCGGGCGAACAGGAAGGGCAACCTCAGACCAGAGCCCCTGCCTAGAAACAACGCCAAACACAAGTGGCTGAGGAGGGCTATACGTACCAGGATTGCTCAAGACCCAGCCGGTCGGGGTCACCGCACGGCCAGACACTGGGTAGTCCACCGAGGGAATCGGAACCCGCGCCAGATCTTCTGCGCTGCGCGGAGCAGCCGGATCTGCTGCTGGACTTATTACTGGAGTCAGTGACTGGTCCCAGCCGGCCGGAGGGGCTGCCTGAACCTGAACTTGAGTGTAAAAACTGCGAACCGTTGCAACCTCATGGGTATCTGGTGGCAGAGGTTGATATTGGATCACAACACTTGTGGTGCTGCTGGTACTTGTGGTGTTAGCGGTAGTTGAGGTGCTGCTCGACGATTGTTGCGGGGCTTGGGGTTGAGCACTCTCTGTTGCGTTCAGGCTCGCCACAACTTGAGTAGTAACCACCGCACCGGCGAGTAGAGCAACCGCAGCCCAGATGAGTGCCCGTCTGCGCTGCGGTGAGATAGTCATGCTGTGTACCGCGAAAGACTCACTTGTATCGCAAAACCCCGCGGATATTTCGCCCGGCGAGCATATCTGCGAATCCTTGGTTGATGTCTTCGAGGTCGTATTCCTGTGTGACCATGTCGGCAAGATCTAGCTGACCATTGCGGTACAACTGCATCAGCCGAGGAATATCTGATTGCGGGTTAGCTGAACCAAAGATTGTGCCCACTAGTTGCTTCTCCATGAGGGTCAGGTCACACAGAGAGATGTTGATCTGCCCCTCGTCGGCAGAATGGATGTTGGTAACAACTACGCGTCCTCTTTTGGCGCATAACGACATGATGGGTGCAATCTGTTCACCGTCGCCTACACCCATGCAGCAAATCACCTTTTCGCACATGCGTCCCCAGGTAAGTTGCTGAATCAGTTCGAACGACTCCCCGATGCTGCTAGCGGTGTGAGTGGCTCCAAATTTAAGAGCCTGCTCACGCTTGAACTCAACAGGATCAATTGCAATGATGTAGCGCGCTCCAGCAAGGCGAGCTCCTTGAACGGCCGCTGCACCAATACCCCCGACGCCCACCACGGCAACAGTCTCGCCTGGTCGGACCTCTGCGGCATACACCGATGATCCCCAACCAGTGGTCACACCGCAGCCCACAAGGCAGGCCAACTCAAGTGGGATATCGTCTTCGATCTTGACACAAGACATCTCGTTGACCACGGTGTGTTTCGAGAAGGTACCCAAGCAGACCATGGTCCATAGGTCGGTGCCATCTTCGGAGTGGTGCCGAGTGGTGCCATCAAGTTGAGCCCCGACTAACAAAGCAGAACCGTTGTCGCACAGATTGGAATGGCCGTCTGCGCAGGGCTGGCAATGGCCGCAGGCGGGCACGAAGCTAAAGACCACGTGGTCGCCTGGCGCTACACGGGTAACCCCAGCTCCGACCTCCATCACAATTCCGGCACCTTCGTGGCCACCAATAAGTGGTGTTATGCCCGGTAGGTCACCCGTGCGGCAGTGATCGTCGGAATGACACATGCCAGAGGCTGTGAGTTCTACAAGTACCTCTCCAGCCTTCGGTGGGTCCAAGGTGATGGTTTCAACACTCCATGGCTTGCCTTGTTCCCAAAGAATTGCGGCTTGAGTCTGCATGTAAATCTCCAAGTGTGAGGGGGTGGGTAGAACTGAGCTGTTGTTGCTAAGAGTCTGTTGTTGCTAAGAGTACAAACACATTCATCCCACCGGCATAATTCCCAGATCGAGATAATTAAATATAGGTAGATAGGGCACAGCCTGCTGGGCAAAAAATCCGGCAGCAATATCGCTTCGGTCCACCATGGTGACTGCTGCAACTACCTGCGAACCTGTCTCAAGAACCTGCTCGTAGGCCTTTTGAATCGAGCCTCCTGTAGTGACGATGTCATCCACAAGTACGACCCGAGTGCCGCTTTCGAGCTTGGCGCCTTCAACAAGCTGGTTCGTACCACGGCCCTTGGCTTGCTTGCGAACAACAAACCATTCGCGATGATCTGCAAGATACGTCACCACTCCGTGCGCAAACTGATCTGCTCCAAGGGTGAGCCCGCCGATGGCATCAAAGTCAATACTTGCCTGAGCCAGCGAATCCACAATGACCTTGCAGGCCATCTGAAGGTCCTCGCCGCGAGACAAACCAAACTTGGCATCAATAAAGTCGCGGCTCATCTCTCCAGAAGAAAGCTGTCGGGGTTGTTCAAATTGCATCAGGGCGCGGTTCTTAATGATTTCTAAGAGTTGAGCTCGGTCTTGGTTAAGTTGAGCGCCGCTGTCAGCAGGTTGTGTCATTGACACAAGTTACCGTGACGCCGAGTAGCCGGCGACTGGTCAGCACTAGTGTTCAGCCATGTCTGAAGCCAGCCCAGATTCTGAAGCCAGCCCAGATTCGGCCGAAAGTACAGTTCGTCGTGAGGCCCACTTAGCTACTTACTCACGTGAGCAGATTTATCAGGTGCTTGACGCTGCGTATTTAGCTCATGTTGGGATCATCGCTGCTGATGGCCGACCAGTGGTGATTCCTACTTTGTTCGGCAGGGAGGACGCAGAACTGTTCTTACACGGCTCAGTTGCGAGTCGGCTTGTCAGAACCCTGTCAGAAGGGGTGGACTGCTCAGTGGAAGTAACACTGGTAGACGGCTTGGTGTTAGCTCGTTCGGCTTTCTTGCATTCAATGAACTACCGGTCAGTGGTTATTTTCGGTCGCGCTCGTCGAGTAGAAGCAGCAGAACAACTACATGCTCTCAAGGTGATCAGCGATCACCTATTGCCCGGCCGCTGGGAGGAGTCACGGCAGCCATCTGATTCTGAACTGCGCCAAACCTGTGTGCTTTCGCTGAGCGTTGAGCAGGCCTCGGCCAAGATTCGAACGGGTGGACCCACAGAAGAAGAGCCGGAGGATATTGAGTTGCCTATTTGGGCTGGTGAACTTCCGCTGTCTACACGCTGGGGAGCGCCCATCCCTGCTGCAGACTTGTTAGAAGGTGTCAGCGAGTCAGCAGCCGTAGGTGCTGTTCTGGGCGGCTTCGGAGCAGTGTGAGCTAGGGCTTTGGTGCTTGTTTTCGCCGACGTTGATGCTGTGTAGCGTGGGATGGGACCACGCGAGTAACGCTCGCGTTATCAAGGTCAAAAAGCCACCGGTCATTGACTCGTCGAAGCCGGGCTATTGGACAGTCAGGAACGGCGCGATCAGTAATCACTATTGGCTTCATGGCAAGCAATTTGGCTTTACGAGCCGTTGCGGCGATAAAGCCCACATGTCCACCAATGGTTCCTGCAGGAGCCAGAACCACTTGCTGGTGGTTGATCCACTCGTCAAGCAGCTCTTTGTCTGCCTCAGATAATGCCCAACGCAGCGATGGGTCGCCAAGAATCACGATGATGGCACCTGGGGCAGCGCTGCGAAGGTCACTCACAGCAGATTCGAGCTGGGCAAGTAACGGGGTAACTCTGCGCCAACCTGCAACAGTGTCGGCATCCACAATGACCACTCGTACCCCGGTCATCTCAGGTGACATCTGTTCAAGTTTAGAGCCACGAAAGGGGTCTCGGCGACGAAGTGTCGCCGGGCTAGTGAAAGTTCTGGCCCTCTACTGCTCGAATAGCGTCAGCAGTTTCTCGACTTGTGTCTTCGGCCGCTACGTGAACCCCTTGGGGAACCTCAACATGTAGTTCACTGAGTTGCTGTACCTGCAGCACCCCAGAGTGCAATAACAAGTCGGTAACGTGACCACCAATTTTGTGATCCTCGGAGATGAAGTGAAGATGGATTCCTGCTACTTCGATCCCCTGCAAGGCTGTCGGAAAGCGAAAGCCGATGATGGTGCCGCTCACCTGCTCAACCCGCCACGCAGTCTGTACCGCAGTGACTTCTGACAGGGGTGGGTAGGGCGGATACTGCCTCGGAACGCTTCGAAGCCCGACCCAGTCAAGCAGGGCTTCGATGCGAAAGGCCTGAATCAAGTCGTCATTGGAGATTTGCTGGAACTGCAGTTGTAGGTCTTCCCAGCTCAATGCTTCAACAAGTGTGTAGCTTGCCTCGGGTTTGAAATAGCACATGACTGCGAATGGGGTGAGCATTTCGGGTGCGATGCTGTGCACTGAACCGTCAGCACGAACTTGCAGAAACTCGCCGTCCACGCACAACATTTCACCATCAAGGTGTTGCACTGTTCCAAGGCCGAAGTCGCCATGGCGAGAGAGTTCGGCAAAGCTCAAGTCACCCTCATATGCACCATGCAGCAAGGCGTCAATTGATGAGGTTTGCTCCACGAGACCAGGCAGGCCTTCAGGCTCGGCAGAGAACTCTTTAAGGCTAGTGCGCTTGACCTTGAGCGCCCTAGGTGATGCGGCAGAGATCAGGTGGTGGTCATCAACTGACAACAGCCCGTGGTGCGCAATTTCTCCATGTGCTGTCAAGAGTTTGATTCAAGCACAGTCCAAGTTGGGTTATCTATCGGCGCTGGGAGTTCCACCTAGATTGAACACAATGTTGCAGCATCCGAAACTTCGCTCACCGTTGTTGGTGGAGTGCATGATCTATCTAGCTATCGCCGCACCCTTGGGGATTTACGGAGCGGCTTGGCCGCAGTCGCAGCAGCAGTTTGGGCAGGATTCTGGGGCACTTGGCTTTTTGGTCCTGGCCTATGGTCTTGGGCGTCTGAGTACATCGGCCACAGCTCTGCCTATCTTGCGCCGGGTACATATACGAATAGCTAATACAGCGTTATGTGTGATGTTTGTGATTGCTGACCTTGTAGCCGCATTCGGTAGAAACTTTGCTGTGCTAGTCGCGTGCTTCGTAGTGATCGGCTTACTGACAGGATCACTAGACTCACTTGGGGCAAGGTTTCAGTCGCTAGTTCGCAATGTGGGTAGCTCTGGGTTGATGTTTGGCTGCTATGGCCTTGGTGCGGCGCTCGGACCCGCCGTGTCGGGCGTGTTTTCGTGGCAGGCGGGTTTTGTTCTAGCTGCAGTGCTAGCGCTAGTAGCTGCAGCACTATCGGCAAATGCGCAGGTGAATTGGCCGAAAGCCTTATTAGAACCGCGCCAGCCCTTACTGGCTTCTGCGGCCAAGGCTCCGTTATGGCCCTTAGCCATCTCCCTAGTCACCGTTTCTGTGGTCTGTGCCCTTGAGGCAACTACTGCAACCTGGTCAGCGACCTATCTAGAAGAGGCACGGGATGCCACGGCGGTATCAGCGAGTTTCGCTGTGAGTGGGTTCTGGCTGGGCATCACACTTGGAAGACTTTTACTGGGACGGCTGCCTTGGAGCGCTCAAAAAATTTTGGTGGTCTCGGGTACTACTGCGGCTGCGACACTTATTTTGATTCCGGTTGTGCCACTCGAAGTTGCCTTTGGCGGATTTGTGATTCTGGGCCTTGCGATAGCGGGATTGTTTCCTACCCTGGTGTCAACTACCGCAACTCGAGTGGGCGCGAATGCTGCAGGTCGTGTATCTGGTTGGCAGCTTCTTGCAGCGAACTTCTCGGCTACTTCTTTAGCAGCGCTCATTGGGGTGATTGTGATCGACTCTGGAGCGCAGGTCATTATTTATGTGTTGATTGCAACCTCAGTGTGCTCAGTGGTCGCACTCACTTTGTGTAGTCGAATACACGTTTGTGAACCCCCGGATTCGGGTGAGTTCTTGATTACACAACCCCAGCATGCACCGTAACTCGGTAGTCGGAGCTTTCTTCAAATGGGTCGGCTTGCCAGGTTGAGTACTGCTCCTGAAGTTGAAGGCCTGCGGCCTGGCAGTCGGCATCTTGTTGTTCAGCGCTATACCCACGGCCTAACTGAAACCCGTTGATCAAGACTCCGCCGATGGCTAGGTGGCGAGCGCAGGCAGCAAACAACGAAGCAGTAGTACCCGGAGGAGTAAACAACACAACGTTGCCGGCCATGAGTACGACATCAAATGTTTGCTGCAGATCAAGTTCGAGCATTGACTCCTCATACCAGTCAATGTGTTGAGCAAGGGTTCTTGCTATTGCCAGCATCGACGAGTCGGGATCAACTCCCACCACGGTGAGTCCACGTGCAGCAAGTTCGATGCCAACTCGCCCAGTGCCACATCCTGCGTCAAGGACACTTGTTGGGTTGTAGCGCATCACAAATTCGGCCTCGCCATGCACTGACGCTCCGCTAGCAGCTAGCGCCTCAAAGCGTTGCTGGTACTCCTGCCCGTCCCAGTTCTTGGTCACGGCCGCAAGTCCTCAGCGTCCGTCAAGGGCTGCAATCACTGGCCCAAGGCTGTCGATGGCTTCCATATCCACGCCAACAGAGGTAATCCCAAAGCGTTCGCGGCGGTAGAGCAAGTCCTCAACAATTTGTTCACAGGTTCCAGCTAATGCGTGCGGGGTTTTGAGCGCCTCCTCTGTTGTGAGACCAAAACCACTTGCTAGAGATTCGGCCACCGAGTAGCGGTTGTTGGTGATAATCACGATTTGAGTACGAACCTGAATCTCTAGGTGAGAAAATCGCTCACCGGCAGCCTGAGCAATCCAAGAGAGCTTTCGAGTCGTGGCGGCTTCTGTCGCATCGGCGCCAACTGAGGCGTCAATAACCCCAGCACTCATTTTGGGATTAAGTCCAACGATGTTTGCGTAGCGGGCTGCAAGCTCGAGCACCCTCTTTCCGCCACCGCCAATACATAACGGAGGGTGCGGTTTCTGTTGAGGTTTGGGTAGTCCGCTGAGCCCATCAATGCGGTAGTGAGTGCCTGAGAAGTTGTAGGGACCTTCGCTGAACAGCCCGAGAATAATCTGCACTGCCTCTTCAAGACGATCGACACGCACCCCTGCTGAGTCCATCTGAATTCCTGAACGTTCGTAGTCAGCCTGCATCCAACCAGCGCCGATGCCAAGATCTAAACGGCCATCAGAAAGCAGGTCCAAAGTGGCTGCTTCTTTGGCTAGAAGTGCCGGATGGCGGTAGTCATTACAGAACACCAGTGAACCAATCCGCAGGCTAGTAGTGGCATTGGCTGCGGCCATCAGCGCTGGAACCGGAGCGAGTTGTTCATCAAGATGATCCGACACTGTTAGCCGAGCAAACCCAAGGTCTTCCACCTTGCGGGCCAACTCGGCCCAAGACGCTGGGGTGACCGTCGGCGGAGAGGAGCACTGCACCCCGAAAGTGATGGGGCGACTCATGGTTTGTGGGGCTGACACAAAAGAATTCTAAGTTGCCGAGCCACCGAGAAGGAAACCACTGGCCCCTGAGCAGCGCGAACTGCGTGCAAGCTCGCTACGGTTTAGGAGTAACTGCTGATGCGATTTGAACAAAATAAAAGGGGACCGGCAATGTCGAAGAAGAAAAAGAAGTCACCGGCAGTAGTGATAACTCCACCTGATATGGAGGGTGCTGCTCCAGAGGTGATCACGAAGAAGCAGTATTTGAAAGAACTCGAGGATCTTCAGGTTGAGCTCGTCAAGTTGCAAGAGTGGGTGCAAGCTACCGGTGAGCGTGTTGTGGTTGTCTTCGAGGGCCGAGATACTGCTGGCAAGGGTGGTTCTATCCGCCGAGTCGCAGAGGCGCTCAACCCTCGTTACTGCAAAGTGGTTGCCCTGGGTATTCCTTCGGATCGTGAGCGAACCCAATGGTATTTCCAGCGTTACCTCAAAGAATTGCCAGCGGCCGGCGAGATTGTTCTGTTTGATCGGAGTTGGTATAACCGTGCGGGCGTCGAGAAGGTTATGGGGTTTTGCACCAAAGCAGAATATGAGGAGTTTCTGTTTACTTGCCCTCAGATAGAGCGGGCACTCGTTCGATCAGGAATTCAAGTAATCAAATATTGGCTGTCGATTAGCGATGATGAGCAGGAACGCAGGTTTTTGGCTCGCATGGCCGATCCCGCAAAGCAGTGGAAGCTCAGTCCCATGGATCTCAAGGCCAGAGCTCACTGGGTGGACTACGCCGAGGCTAAAGACGAGATGTTGATGCACACAGATATTCCCGAGGCCCCTTGGTTTGTGGTTGACGCAGAAGACAAAAAAACTGCTCGACTGAACCTGATTTCTCACCTGCTCAGCCAAGTGGCTTATGAGGACGTGCCAGCGCAGAAGTTTGTTATGACTGACCGTCAAAAGCGTGCCTATGAACGACCGCCGATCGAGGACCAGAACTGGGTGCCCAAGCGGTTCATTGTGAGCTGAAGATGACCCTGAGCTGACTAGGGCCGTGTGAAGTTGCGATCTGGTTGCTGCGGCGGCGAGACAAATCCCTGACCTGGTCGCCAACCACTCGTGGTTAGGTCTTCGATCACATGCGCCATGTTCAACAGATCTTCCTCGTAGCAGAATTTTCCGTTTCCGGCATAAACAAGCGTAGAGACACCAGACTGTTCATATCGGCTGCCGTCCTGCTTGCGTGCGGGAAGCTGCTGGGTCCACTTGATGACAACGGTATTGCCCGAGATCGCAGTGAACTCAATGGGAAACTCCCAACCTTCAAGGCCGCGCATGCTCTCATCGAAAAACTCAAGCAGCTTCGATTTTCCTTGTAGCCGACCCCAAGCGGGGTCAATGTAGACCGCATCATCAGTAAAGAGTTCCGCTAGGTCAGTCCACATAGCTTCACCAGCAGCAATGCGTTCGCGCAGAGAAACATACGAGGCGAGTGCGGCAGAGACCTCTTCAGCTGGATGACTAGACATATCAGTAGCCTGCCGCATCTGCATCGAGTGCATCAAGGGCAACTGAGTACATATCTGATCGGATCTTGGCAATGGTCGAGCCGGCTTTCATTGCGAAGGAGTTTGCGAGCATAACTGCGTGAGCTAATACCTCTGACTCGGGCAATGCCTGATCGACAATGGCCACTGCAGCAGCCTCATCGCCGGAGTAGCGCCTACCAGTCACCATGGACTCATGGGCAACCTGAGTGCTAAGACGCGAAGTAATGAGTTCACGCATCCCGTCGGTAAAGGGCAGCCCAAGGTCAACCTCTGGCAGACAGAAATATCCACGGTCAGCGCGCATAATCCGAAAGTCATGAGAGAGAGCCAACATGGCGCCACCGGCAAAAGCGTGGCCGTTCATTGCAGCCACACTGACAGCGGGCAGTCTGAGCAGCCGGGCAAACACGGCATGCACCTGGGCAACGTTTGTTCTCGCTAAGTCTTCGTTGGCCCTGAGCCAATCCAGATCTAGCCCGTTTGAGAAAAATTTGCCAGATCCGGTTGTAACAAGCGCAACTTCCTCGGGTTGGGGTCCAAGAGCGAGTTCCTCGACGGCTGACAGTGCCTCATCGATCTGATGTAGAACCTGCTCACTGAATCGGTTTTCCCCGGAATCGAACTGCAGAAGCACTGCGGCATCACGACGAATGAGTTCAGACATAGTTCCTTCTGTACATGGGGACCTACTTATTCTGGCATGCTGAACATGATGAGTGATCAACCCCGTGCGCTCTCAGAAGAACTACGAGTAGTCGTAGTTGGTGGAGGCGCCTCTGGTGTATTGCTTACAGCGCGATTACTTGACGCCAGCGTTGCGCAACCCGTGCACGTAAGCATTCTCGAACCTGCTAGTTGTATTGCTGCTGGTGTGGCTTACGGAACCGAAGATCCTGAGCACTTGTTAAACGTTCGGGCTTCGGGAATGAGCGCAGACCCCTCCTCACCCAACGATCTAGTTGACTGGATGCAAGCTCGTGGCCTTGGTGGGCCCGATACTTTTTTGCCAAGGAGAGAGTTCCGCAAGTATCTGACTGAGCACCTTCAGACTGCAGCTAAGAACGCAGCGGCAGGTGCCCATGTAGTCGTACAGGAGTCTGTGGTTGGGGTAACGCCGAGCAGCGGTTTCACACAGGTCCGCCTTAGTTCGGGGCTGGTTCTGGCAGCTGACTTTGTGATACTCGCTATAGGGAATCCCGCACCGGGGATTCCCTCTGCGCTCGCAAGCTTGGCGGGTACGCCGTGCTGGGTTCCTGACCCGTGGCTACCCGGTGCTCTTGATGCTCTACAAGATTGTCAGCGCATAGTTCTAGTTGGCACCGGCCTGACCATGGCCGATGTTGCACTCAGTCTGAGCCGCCGCAGCAACCTGGCAAATCAGCTAGAGATCTTGGCGTTGTCGCGCAATGGACTGTTGCCGTTGAGTCACTTGCCGATTCAACCCCCTCGTTCCATGCAAGTAATTGACCTAGAGAATGATTCAGATGATGTCCTGGAACTCGAGTCCAAGATTCGCTACCGAATTCAAGATCGGGTGGGTGCTGAGTACCCCGATGAGAACTGGCGTGAGGTCATCGACGCGATTCGACCTTTTGCGAATGCTCTTTGGCGAAGGTTCGATTATGAACAGCAGCGACTGTTTTTAACCCGAGTTCTACGAGACTGGGATGTGCATCGTCACCGTATGTCGCCTACAACTGCTCAGCGACTTTCTGAACTTCTTGACTCTTCGATCGTGACTACTCAGACCGGTCAGGTGCTACATGCTTCGCCCTCGTCGAGTGGCGGATTTGATCTGCTAGTTGAGTTAAATGGTACCGAGCAGGAGTTATCAGTTGATGCAGTGGTGAACTGCACCGGCCCGGGTCGAAGCTGGCTAGAGCCAGCAAACCCAGTGGTGACTGACTTGATGAGTCAGGGTCTAGCTCAACCCGATCCGCATGGCCTCGGATTGATGACAACTGCCGATGGGCATCTCTTGAGTACCGAGGGCAAGGCAGTTGATCAGATATTTGTGATGGGACCGCCAAGGCGCGGCACACTATTTGAAACAACAGCAATTCCAGAACTCCGAAGCCAGGCGCTACATATTGCTGATCAAATTCTTTTCAGCAAGCTCCCGAGTTAAGAAGCTGTCCCGCTGTACTAACCGTGCTGCCAGATTCGGTGTTGCAAACTGCGCTGGCCAGACAGAGCTATTGCATCTATTGCCGTGATGTCTTCAGAACTTAAATGCCAACCAATACTGCCGGCATTTTCGGCAGCTTGCTCTGCATTTTTTGCACCAGGAATGGGCACCGCACCCTTTGAGATGATCCATTGCAGGGCAACCTGGCTGGGTGTTCGCCCGTCGTGAGCTAGACCGATGCTGCGAAGTTTGTTAACGATTACGTCTATTTGTTCCATGGGATGACTCGAAAAATTCCGCTTACCGGGGGGTGGCTTAGCAGCTGAATATTTTCCAGAAAGTCGTCCCTGGCCAAGGGGTGAGTAGGCCAGAGGAATAACGGCAAGGTCTCTGCAGGCCTGGAGCAGCCCAGTGGTCTCTGGCATTCGCCGCAACGGAGAGAACTCGATCTGATTCGAAGCTAATGACAAGCCTCGAGCTGCGAGCGCTGCCTGAATTGAGCTCATCTCTCGAATCGAATAGTTAGAAACGCCCACTGCGCGGATCAGCCCTTCCTCATGAATTCTAGCAAGGGCCTCGGCCATTGCAGCATGGGTTCTCAGGCTGATAGGGCCGTGAATCTGGTACAGGTCAATGCACTCAAGGCCTAGGCGTTCAAGTGAGCCGAGTACGGCTGAGCGCATAGCGTTGCGCAGTCTGGGCTTTTGCGGCAGTGGCAAAAATTTGGTGGCAATAAGCACTGATGACTTGCGGTCAGGGTCCAAGGCCAAGAGCCTGCCGATGATTCGCTCGCTCTCTCCTTTGCCATATATCTCCGCAGTATCAAACAGCGTGACTCCGCAGCTGAGCGAGGCATCCCAGGCTTGTTCAATTGTGGCCTCGGTCAAAGAGGAGTCGTAGCTACCCATGCCCCAAGTCTCGCTATCTCCCCAGGACCAGGTTCCAACTCCAAGCGGTGCCACCTGAGTACTGCAGCCAACAAAGCCAATGGCTTTCGAACCACGATCTGGCTGAGCCGGAGTAGACATTTGCGCAACAGTAGAGGCCAATGCGCGTCAAGTGCTGAATTAGACACTGTGAGCGTCAAAGAAATCCAACACACGCTCTGAAGCAGAGAACTGCGTATTAGTTGGTCCGGTCAGAAAGTCAACCAAGGAACTAGCTCCGGCCCAGGTGTGGCCTGCGCCGAGCATTTGCCAATACTGCACTCGCCGGTTCTCTGTGCACCCTTCATAACGGTCAACGATTACTGATGAGAAGAGCTGCGTCGAGGTTGGCACAGGGTTACAACCTGCACGAGCCGCATCAGTAGCAACAACTGCATCTACAGAGAGCCCTAGGGGCGGCGCGAACGCTACTTGGCTACCTGCGATCGGGGCGATCGGGTCTGCGCTGCCATGCAAGATCATCACATCAGTTCCTGCTGAGTTTGGGCACAGGTCAGTCAAGTTTGATCCCCCAGAAGCGGCAATGCCTGCCATCCTCCAGGGCATCGTGCAGGACAGTGCCTGAGCCATTGCAGCACCCGCTGAAAATCCCGCTGCAAACTCAGAATTTCGGTCTACACACAGCGAGTCTTCAACAGTGTCGAGCGCAGCGGACAAGTAACCAAGATCATCTGCTCCATATTCAAGGCCGCCTGGCACAGCCCAGCGTGGACCAGGCTCACTTCCGAGTGCAGTAAGCACGATGTAATTACGCGCTGTTCCAGCAGCAGCAAGCCGAGAGTATTGATCCCATACTCGGCCATTCAAAGTAAAGGGATGCAGACTGATCAGAACGGGGAGCGGCTCAGACCCGGCAGCGGCTGCTGGCAGATCTATCAGGGCATTGCGCTGGCCGTGTGGAGTAGACACTCTCAGAACTGAACGACCGCTTGGTAGTCGGGGTGCACCCGAGGTACAGCCAGCAGAGGCAGCAACTGTAACGCCTGCGACTTTGCCTCGTCCGATTGGTTGTGGCCGAACCGTCGGTTCCGGTGAAACGGGTGGGACGCAGGCGCCAAGCAACAAGGTGGCAGCAACAACTGCGCAAGCAGTAACTGCTGTCCGAAGTTTTACAGGTCGCAGGTTTAGCATCTGCGGTTTTGATGTGAGTTGAGATGACATCGCCCAGTCCCGTCTGGAGAAGTGATCTTTCAATGCTACTGCTAGGTCGGCTTTAGCCCTAGTGAGTTCTTTGGTCAATCCACAGGTTCAGAAAAGCGGTGTTCATGCCGCAGGTGGGAATATGGCCATTGCAGTCCGCAGAAGACACCACATCAAGCCACGGGTCACGCCTAGTGAACCAAGTTGTAATGAACAGGGAGAAGGCTTGTGAGACTGAAACGAGCGGATCTTGCGCTCCGTGCACAATGTATCCGGGGGCATCGCCGGCATCTGCCAAGGTGACTGCGGAGGCTGCTTGGATTGCTTCGGGGCTTGCATCCGCCCCGAGCCAAGCCCGCTGTTGAAGTTGCGCCACGCCCTCGGTGCGCATGTCGTAGATGCCAGAGATGGCAATCCAGCCATCTACGCTAGAGGTGGTTCCACGTGAGCTCCCCGGGTTGTTTGCCCCTAAACCGATGAGTGCCGCAAGAGTGCCGCCTGCAGAATGGCCAGCAACAAGAACAGTGGCAGGGTTCAGGCCGTAGTTCGGCCCGGCTGAACGAGCCCAGTCGATTGCCGCTGAAACATCTGCAACTGCTGCGGGGAACTGATTGTTACTGGCGGTGGTGAGTCGATAGTCAATATTTACTACAGCAAATCCGCGATCAAGCTGATCCATAATCGGGGTTGCGTAAGCGGCTATCTCGTGGCGCGATCCGGTATAGAAACCCCCGGCGTGTACCAGCACGATCACCCCCCGGTTGTTTCCTGAACGCGGAAGATACAGATCTGCTAGTAGCCCGGGGGAGTACTCCACGGTTCCTGCGGAAATGAACGGCGAAACTGAGGAGCGGCTTGATTGCCGTGCGGCGGAAGGAACCACACATGAAGCAAGAAGCAGCGAAATTCCCAATACGAAAGCAACTGCAGCGCTCTTGCGAGGTACTGAACTCTTCTGACTTATCGGGCGCTTGTGACTCGAAAACTGGTGGTGCAACACCTTTTCAGTGTGCCCTGCCACTTAGGTAAAACCACCCAGTCGGAGGATTGTTGAGAACCTTATCTCTGACTGTCCTAGTCTGTGGCTTAACCAAAGGGGTTGGTTATGTCCGAAGTTGATGTGAATGACGCAGATATTGCGATTGCTGTGGAGCAACCGCCTCTGGGATATTTGCTAGCCGGGTTGTTGGCCGGCGCTGGAGTTATTCACTTGGTAATGGTGCCTGCGCATATCGACGAGTCTTGGGCGGAAGGCATTGCGTTTGCTGCTGTGGGTTGGGCGCAGATTGCTGCAGCATTAGCATTGGTTCTTGGCCGAGGCTCTCGCAGGTTGTATGTCGCTGTGATTCTTGGTAGCGCTGCAGTTGTTGCAGTGTGGGTATGGAGCCGTTCAGTGGGGTTGCCCTTTGGTGCGCATGCTGGAACCGCCGAGTCGGTTGGCCTAGTCGATCAGATCTGTGCAGGCTTTGAACTGGGAGCAATTTTGGTTGCACTGGCAATGTTTGTTGCCCCTGCACGCTTGCGTGTTGGAGCGCTCGGCGCATCGGTGGCCGCAGTTGCAGTCCTGTGCCTTGCGACTGCGGCAATTGTGAGCCCCGATGCTTCTTCGCACGGTGGTCACCCATATGCTGGTGTTGCAGGCGAAGCGGGTGCTCATGTGGATCACACTGCAGGAACCGAACATGTAGCGCAGATGGCCGCAATTGATCTTGCCCGCTGTGATCTGGGATTTAACCCGCAGTCATATTGGGAGGATGCAGCCAAGATGGGTGTTGATACCTATGCCGGCGGAACGATGCAGGTAAGCACTCCGCCATCTTTGAGTCAGCTTGTGGCTGGACAGGACCCGCTTGAGGGTCGTGGCTCTGAAGGTCTAGACAAATTGATTGCAGCAACCTCACAGAGTTCTGGTGGCGAAGGCGCTGCAGCCGGTCTTATCGTCAGCCTGTCGGATGCAACCCCTGGTGACTACCAAGCTTGGACGCGGTGGATGGGCACTATGGCCGCCTCTGGTGCCGCTAGCGGCGGGCATGGGCACGATAGCGCTGCGAGTGCTACCTCAACTGCGGCGCCATCAGATAACGGGGGCCATGGCGGCCACGCTGGCCCTCAACCATGGACTGCGATGGTGGATCAGGATCAGTGCGACACCTTGGATGCCGAGTTGTCGCTAGCCAGAGCAACAGCACTGAAGTACCCAACTGCCGCCGATGCTATGGCAGCAGGCTGGGAGCGAGTCACATTTTATGTGCCCGGCATCGCTGCGCACTACATGAAGTTCGGCATTGTTGATGGCAAATTCCAGATTGATCAGCCAGAGATGATTCTTTATGACGGTAATAGCCCCGAGGCCCGAGTAGTCGGCCTGAGCTATTACATGATTCAACCCGGCCAAACCGAGCCTAGCCAGGGATTTACTGGAGCCAACGATCACTCTCACCGTCATGTGGGCTTGTGCAACAAAGAGGGAGTTGGAGTGATTGGCGACTCAACGCTGACTACCGAGGAGTGCGCCTCTATTGGCGGCGTCAAAAGTGATGGCTCAAAGGGCTGGATGAGTCATGCATGGGTCGTGCCAGGCTGCGAAAGCCCTTGGGGGGTATTCAGTGCGGCAAACCCCTTACTTGATGCTGAGCTAAGCCAGGCTTCGGCCAAGAACGACGGGGCATGTTCAGCCTCGGGTGTTAGAGATCGCTATGAGCTGCGATCTGGTAGAGCGCCAAGCAGCCCAGCGGGTTCGGCCAACGAAGAGGCGTCTGGAGATTGAACTAACCTGCGCCAATGAGCGAGTACCGCCCTACTGAGCCAAGCCGTGACGCAATCGATCGGTCTGCACCGATCTTTGTGGCTGGTCATCGAGGCCTGGTGGGCTCAGCGCTTGTTCGTAAACTCACAGCGGATGGGTTCTCTCAAATTCTTGTTGCTGGCCGCGAAGAACTAGATCTGCGAGATCAGTCCGCCGTAAGTGCTTGGTTCCAAGCCAAGCAGCCGACCTATGTGATTCTGAGCGCCGGAACGGTTGGCGGCATTTTGGCAAACTCGACGCGCCCTGCCGAATTTCTCTACGACAATCTGATGATTCACGCCACCGTGGTTGAGTCTGCGCGTGCAACAGGAGTTGAAAAGCTTCTGTATCTGGGCAGTTCATGCATCTATCCGCGCCTAGCAAAGCAGCCCATTCGCGAAGACGCGCTACTGAGCGGTGCCCTCGAACCCACCAATGAGGCCTATGCGATTGCCAAGATCGCCGGGATAAAAATGTGCGACTCGTATCGAGCGCAGTACGGATGCAATTTTATTTCTGCCATGCCAACCAATCTGTACGGCATCAACGACAACTTTGATCCTGAATCTAGCCATGTGTTGCCAGCAATGATTCAACGGTTTCACCAAGCCAAGCTCACTGGCGCTGAGTCTGTTTCAATCTGGGGTTCTGGAACGCCATTTCGAGAGTTCCTGCACGTTGATGACCTTGCCGATGCGTGCTTGTTCTTGCTTGATCACTTTAATGAGCCCGGCCCTATCAATGTAGGTGCAGGAAAAGAGATTTCGATTGGTGACCTCGCAGAGTTGATCGGCAAGATCGTTTACCCCGAAGCCGCAATTCTGTTCGATTCATCCAAGCCAGATGGCACTCCAAGGAAGCTGTTGGACTCAACTTGGCTTGATGAGCTCGGGTGGCACGGCTCCATCCCTCTGCATCAGGGAATCGAAGACACCTACTCCTGGTATCTAAACCAACTTGCTTAACTCAATCTTGGTGGTCTGCAGCGCCAATATCTGCAGATCGCACCCGGCTGAACTGCTGCTGCAACGTGAACTCGCTACGGGCCAGTCCCACACTGCGAGTTCTTTCGGTGTTGTTTCGGCCCGGTTTTGGTCGCCGGCCACTCGTGCTATTCCGGCAAGATTTTATTCTCAAAGCGCTTGAAAATATGCCACTGTTCGGGCCAGACCGTCCTGCAGATCGACGGTGGGCTCCCATCCGAGTAGCTGCCTTGCTAGCGTAATGTCGGGTCTGCGCCGGGCGGGATCATTCTGGGGCAGAGGCAAATAGGTGACTCCGCCGGTCGAACCGGTGAGTTGTAAAATCCTCTCTGCTAGTTCCTTAACGGTGAATTCGGTCGGGTTGCCTATGTTGACCGGGCCTGTGATCGAACTCTCTAAGAGCGACAAGATACCTGCGGCCTGATCCTCTACGTAGCAGTAACTGCGCGTCTGAGAACCATCGCCAAATATGCTGAGTGGTTTGTTTGCTAACGCCTGGGTAATGAAGTTGGGTACAACTCGGCCGTCGTCGGCACGATTCCTTGGGCCGTAGGTATTGAAGATGCGGACAATTCGAATATCAAGATTTCGATCTCGACGGTACGTATCGGCAGCGGCCTCTCCAAAACGCTTTGTTTCGTTGTAGCAACTGCGTTCACCAAGAGTATTGGCATTACCAAGGTAGGTCTCGGCTTGCGGATGAACTTCTGGCTCGCCGTATACCTCGCTGCTTGATGCAAACAAAAACGTTGCACCCGTGCGGTCGGCAAGGTCTAAGGCGTTAAGGGTACCAATTGAACCAACCCGCAAAATCTCTAGCGGCATAGTGCGGAAATGGAGCGGTGAGGCTGGCGACGCCAGATGAAGAACTGCGTCAAGGTGGCCTGAGACCTCAATCCCATTCGAGATGTCTGCTTCAATAAACTCAAAGTTGGGATGACTAACTGCTTCAGCCAAGTTGGACCGAGATCCCGTCAGAAAGTTGTCGACCCCTACGACAACCTCTTCTCGCTTGAGCAGCATTTCGACGATATGCGACCCGATCATGCCAGCGGCACCGGTTACCAAAATTCGCTTGTGAGAGGACGGGGCCATGGAATTCCTTGTTACCTTGCTTTAGGGATCTGGGCTTTAGGGATCTGGGCTTTAGGGATCTGGGCTTTAGGGATCTGACACAGGTGCTCTGCTGCAGAGCCTTTCAAGCTGATGACTTTGGTCGCATAACACAAGGGGAACCGATTAATAGCATTGACGTTAGAGCAGTTCGACAGTCTCAACTCTGCCTGAGGTCTCGGGTGGATAAACCCCTGCAGGGATAACAAAGCCCCCGCCAAGGCGAGGGCTTTGAACCATTTTGTGCGCTCGGCGGGACTTGAACCCACAACCTTCTGATCCGTAGTCAGATGCTCTATCCAATTGAGCTACGAACGCTTTGAGCTTATGACTCTAGCAACCCGGATGTTTCTGGTCGACATTGGACCAGAAACATCCGCGTTGGTGAGTCTGGCGCCGGCCGAAACAGACACCAGACTTACTTGGCGGAGAGGGTGGGATTCGAACCCACGGTGAGGTTGCCCCCACACCTCCTTAGCAGGGAGGCCCGATCGACCGGACTCCGGCACCTCTCCAACGGTCTCACACTGTACCTGCTCAGCGGCGTGGCTATCTACGCGGTGCGGAGTTGGGCCATAACGGGTTACCACCAGGCCACAGCCGGGTACAGGCAAGTAGCGGAACTTCGGCAGGAAGTTTGGCTTAACGCGTCTACTCCTCATTCTTGATTCAGAGTGATTAGCCTTGTCAGGGTGATTGACTCCTCATTACGTCTCGGCAGTCGGCAGGGCCCGAAGATAACGATGGTCGGAGCAGGCGGAATGTCGTTTGGCCCGGCGATGGTGAATGACGTGGTGCACACGCCAAACCTGCATGGGGCACGATTGATGCTGCACGATGTGAATCCGGAGCGCCTTGAACGGGCTTACCGGTTTGCATGCAAACTCAACGCCGCCGCGGGGGCTCCGGTGGTACTCGACTATTCATCTGATCCAGCCCAGGCACTAGCTGAGGCCGACTTTGTGTTGAGCAGCGCCGAGTTTGGAAGATTTGAGTACTGGCGGCAGGACTATGAGGTGCCAAATCGGTACGGCGCGCGGCAGATCAATGGCGAGAACGGCGGCCCCGGAGCGGTGTTCCATTCGTTGCGCAGCATCTCGAACACGCTCAGTATCTGCGAGAGCATTGAGAAGTACTGCCCCGATGCGTTCCTGGTAAATCTTTCTAACCCGATGAGTCGAGTGACCTTGGCAATCAATCGTGGTACCAAGGTTCGCAACGTTGGTATGTGTCATGAGATGCCCATGGGAATCGGCCGCCTAGCGCGCCGCTTGCGCATCAAGCGTTCAGATGTTGAGGCCAGAGCATCTGGAATAAACCACTTCACGTTTTTTACTGAGTTCAGAAATAAGCGAACTGGCGAGGACCTGATGGGGGTGCTGAGAGAGTTCTACTCTCGAAAGTTTTTCGACTTCACTCCGCGCACACAGCGAATTGCTCAGCAACTTGATCGCGTTCTCCCCGGTGCTTTGTTGGTTGAGTTTAATTACATACCGCTTGTAGCGCAGCTTGTTCGCGAATACGGCCTGGTGGCGTGCTCGGTTGATAGCCATATTGGTGAGTACCTTCCCTTTGCTGTTGATGCAGCGCAGTGGATGCCGACGCCCTTGGACTTTCACGAGCCGCTCATTCGGCATGCCGAAAAAGCTGCGGCCTGGGTGGCAAACACCCGGCTGCCGCTGCCATTGCAAGCAATGGGGCATTCACACGAGGAAGTTGTTCCGATTGTGTCGGCCATGTGGTGCGATGAGACCACGCGGATTTTGGCAGTGAACGTTCCGAACAGGGGTTACCTGCCAGATGTGGCAGAGGGCGCAATTGTGGAGGTGGGAGCGGTGGTAGACGGAACCGGTGTTCACCCAGACCATATGGAGGCCGTTGGCGAACCACTAGCTGGGTGGATTGCCACTCAGGTGGAACTTCAGAACCTGATTGTGGACGCTGCCCTGAACAAAGACCCAGAAATGGCTTTTCAGGCGCTGCGAGAGGACCCGAACTCACCTGCGGACGAGGCAACTTGTCGGAAGATCTTTGATGAGCTCATGAGTTTGCAGTCAGCGCATCTTCCGTTTTAGAGCGTCCTCAGGTTTAAATTGCCTAACTGAGTACTTCGAGAGTGAGCTCAGTGATGATTGTTGCACCCACCTGCGCTGAACGGCTAGCGGTGAATTTGCCCTGCACCAAGCTACTTACATAGGTGCCTGAACCGCCGAGGTAATCCATTGCAGAAGAGATTGTGCTGCTTCCATCAGCTAGCTGAGTCGCGGTTCCCAAAATGCTGAAAGCGATTGAGGAGGCATCTGCCCAAGTGACGGTCAGAAATCCAGTGAAGGGTCCAGAGCCATTGGTGTAATCGACGCTTCCCAGAATTTCGACAGTCGCAGGTTGCCCAAGAACGGTTGCCGAGCCTACGAGCTGATTGGCACCGTACGTTCGAGAGTTGTCTTTGCCGATTTTGTAGAGGGTCTTCGCAACTGAAGGCATTTCGAGAGTTACTGATTGAGCCGATGAGCCAAATATGACCGCGTTTGTAGTGGAAGCGCCGGTAGCTTCAGTAGTGGTAGTTGAATCAAGTGCTGCAGAAGAGGTGTCTTCTGAACTGCAAGAAGCAGCAAGTAGTGAAATACCTAGTAGCACTACGATTACAGGACCGATTTTGCGCAGTTGTACGTTCATGTGCGCAGTTTGCCAGAGTAGAGGCAGCGCCCTGTCATTGGAGTGAAAAGGTCTTGACCTGAACCGGCGAATTAACTCTGGTATCGACTTCGCGTTGTGGTCCGACTCCTCAGAGGTCGTATCTTAGTTACCTCCGCATTGAATCCCTTCGACTTGAGAAAGCTCAACGATGCCTCAGCAAGATCCCGGCAAGTCACTCCCCATGGCCGAAGCCAGAGACCGCTATCAACAAGAGCGAGAGAAGCGGCTTCGCACCGATGGCATGGAGCAGTTCGTTGAGCTCAAAGGGGATTACTCCGAGTACGACCGTGACCCATATGCAGACCTAGATTTCTCGCGTGAGTCAATAAACGAGCAGACCGAGGTTGTAATTGTTGGCGCGGGATTTGCTGGCATCTTGACCGCTGTCAATCTGCTCAAGCGAGGAATAACAGACTTTCGCATTATTGATAAGGCAGGTGACTTTGGCGGCACTTGGTATTGGAATCGTTACCCCGGGTGCATGTGCGATGTGGAGTCCTATACCTACCTTCCATTGCTAGAAGAGACTGGCTACATGCCAACGATGAAGTACGCAGGTGCACCCGAAATCTTTGCGCACTGTCAGCGCATCGGTAAGCAGTTCGACTTGTACTCACGAGCATTGTTCCAAACCGAAGTAGCTACTACTGAGTGGGATGAGGCCGCTGCTAGGTGGCAAGTAGTGACCTCTCGAGGTGATCACATCACCTCACGGTTCTTAGTGACCGCCGGTGGCATCCTGAGTAAGGCAAAGCTTCCCGGGATTAAAGGTATTGAAACCTTTGCTGGTCGCGCCTTTCATACCAGTAGGTGGAACTACGAGTTCACTGGCGGTAGCCCTACTGAACCTATGGACAAGCTCAAAGATAAAAGAGTTGGCATCATTGGTACCGGCGCAACTGCAGTGCAGGTGGTTCCTCGTCTAGCCGAAGCGGCCAAAGAGGTATTTGTCTTTCAGCGCACTCCTTCTGCGGTAGGAGCAAGAAACAATGGACCAACCGATGCAGAGTGGTATGAAAGCTTGCAGCCAGGCTGGCAAGGAGAGCGCATCCGTAATTTCACTCAAGTGGTAACGGGTAAGAAGCCAGAGCAAAACTTGGTTGGCGACGGCTGGACCGAGGTGATGTGGGAGGACACCCAAGTCTTGGCTACAACACCTGAACAGGCCGAGGCGCTTGAGCAATCAGACTTTGACACCATGGAGGCTCTGCGCAACCGAGTGGGTCTAATAGTTGAAGATCCCGAGACTGCCGAGAAACTCAAGCCTTGGTATGGCAAGCATTGTAAGCGGGTCTGCTTCCACGACGAATACCTGCCAGCGTTCAACAAAGACAATGTCCACTTAGTCGACACCGATGGCCGTGGCGTGGAGTCAGTGACACCAACTGGGCTAGTTGTAGATGGAGTGGAGTACCCCGTTGATGTTTTGGTCTTTGCCTCGGGCTTTGAGGTGACTACTGATCTGAATCAGCGGCTTGGATTTGACCCCGTGGGGCGCAACGGGATTGCAATGAGCGAGCGTTGGCACGACGGCGCTCACACGTTGCACGGCGTACTGGCCGCTGAGTTTCCTAACATGTTCATGATCAGCATTGTGCAGGCTGGATTTGGGACCAACTTTTTACACTTCTTGTCTGAGTCTGCCAACCATGTTGCTTGGTTGATATCTCGTTGCCTGGAGGATGGAATTACAACCATCGAAGCCTTGCCCGAGGCAGAAGAGGAATGGCACCGCACCCTGATCAACGTGGCCATGCAGATTGCTGGGTACTCAATGAGTTGCACCCCTGGTTATTACAACAGCGAGCAGGGGCAAAACCCTAAGGCCCGTCGCAACCTGACCTACACCGGTAGCTTGCTTGACTACGTCGGGTATCTAGAGCGTTGGCGTGATGAAGAAGGGTTCCCTGGGGCCAAGGTGGTCTGAGTAAACTTTTTGTCAGTCCGCTTGTGCCGCGGTCATGGGTCTGGTCACCTTTGGGATATGGCTCAAGAACCGGTTCACGTTTTTCACGATGAGTTATCGAGACTCGATGGCGTAGCTACTGCAGCGATGATCCGAAATCGAGAACTGTCTGCTACTGAGGTTATGACCGCAGCTATTGCTCGGGCCGAGCTAGCTGACCCGGCGCTAGCCGCCGTGGTTTCGCGAAATTTTGAGCGGGCACTTCATCGCGCAGAAAGCGGGGTGCTTGGCCCGTTCGGCGGGGTGCCGACATTTATTAAAGACAATGAAGACGTTGAGGGATTGCCTACTAGATACGGCTCGGCCGCCCTGGCCTCGGCAGGAGCGGCTACTCGGACAGCCCCTGTAGCGGCGCAGATTTTGGACATGGGGATGGTTTGTTTGGGTAAGAGTTCGCTACCGGAGTTCGGCTTTATCCCGGCGGGGGAGTTTCCTGATGGCGCTGCACCTACCCGTAATCCTTGGAATCCAGACCACACCGCAGGTGGATCCTCAAGTGGATCAGCCGCTCTGGTTGCCTCGGGTGTCGTACCCGTTGCGCATGGGGTAGACGGCGGCGGTTCTATTCGCTTGCCCGCTGCCTGCTGTGGCTTAGTTGGCCTCAAGCCATCTCGGGGTCGACTAGTGGCCAGCCCCGATGCAAAGTTCTTGCCAGTAGACATCCTTGGCGAAGGACTGCTTACCCGCACGGTACGAGATACTGCTTTGTACCTATTCGAGTCTGAACGCCGATACGCCAACCCCAAGCTGCCCCAGGTTGGGTTGGTGCAAAACGGTATTGACCGGTCCTTGAGGGTTGCACTTGTAGCCGAGTCGCCAAATGGTCAGCCGGTTGACGCAGCGACAACTGTGGCGCTCAATAATGCAGTTGCTCTGTTGCAGAGTTTGGGCCACACGGTTGAGCCGGTGACCCTGCCCGGCCTTGAAAAGTTTGAGGCCGACTTTAAGCATTATTGGGCAGCGCTCGCGTTCTTTGTGTCAATTGCTGGGCCACAGTTGTACGGAAAGGCGTTCGATAAGTCACAACTGTCTGACCTGACGATGGGCTTGGCGCGAATGTTTAAGAAGAATTGGAGAGGCACATGGGGGACTGTTCATCGCCTGCGTGCTTCTACCAAGATTCAAGACCAGACGTATCGCTCCTTCGATGTGGTGATGTCGCCAGTTGCAAATTCGGTTGCCCCGCGCATTGGTCAACTGTCGATGGACTTGCCATTTGAGGAACTGTTTCCAAGAGTCGAAGCCTGGGTGGGCTTTACGCCGCTAGCTAACGCAACCGGTGAGCCCTCGATCTCATTGCCACTTGGCCACGATGACGCCACCAACTTGCCAGTTGGTGTGATGTTTACAGCTCCTGTGGGAGCGGACCGGTTGTTGTTGCAGTTAGCCCTGGATTTAGAGACTGCCTCACCCTTTAGGGCCATTGCCTGACGCTTCTGTGACAGTGAAGTCTGGGTCAGAGGCAGGACGAGATTGCTCATCAGCCTCGGCTACCTCATCAAGGTCAAGTCGCGACGCCTCACAGCTAGGTCACCGATCAACCGCATCTCTGTAGCTAGCGAAGCAAGTAGTTCAACGTTGTGGTGAGTAGTCCCGCTAGGCCGGACAACAGGATTGGCAACGGTGCGCGGGCTGGGTCCACCGGCTTCATCTTATTCTGCCCATAGTTGCTACGCGTTCCTCGACTCGAACAACGTGGTTAGCTCCGAGTAGAGAGCCAATTTGATTTGCGCTAGCAGTAACTGCCAGTCAACCTTCCTCGGCCCAGTAGTTAGCAGACTCCCAGACGAACTCTGGCATGAGTAGCTGATGAGTGTTCTTTCCTCTCAGGATCTGTTCGCGGAATTGCCTCAGCATGTCTCTCCACTTGTGCTGAAAGGCAACGGGTATCCGAGATTTGCGGGCAAATCGGGGGGTCAGCCCGTTGAGAGGTTGATGTGAGAGCGGGAATGCCCTGAACCGTCTTTAATCCGCACTTTGCCCGTTCTTAACTGGCCTCTGCTCGCCGGGTTGTTACGGTGGTCGCATGCCAGTCGATACTCGCGCAGAGCTGTGTACTGTCGGGGCAGCGGCACCGTCTGCGGTAGTACTGCTCATGGGACTGAATGGGCCTGTGGCAGCAGTGCTAACCATGGCGGCACTGTGTATGTCCTTGCTCGCCGCCAAGGCTGTTGTAGCCACGGCTCGGATACCTCGCGTCCTATGGCCCGCCGTGTTCGTGTTGGGGGTGCTTGCCGTGACTACTAGTCCAATTGGTTCGCACGACCTTTGGTCCTATTCGTTCTACGGGCGGATGGTCTCGGAGTACCGGGTCGATCCGTACAGTGCGGTGCCCGCTATGTTTCCCCGCGACGCCATCTACCCGCTGGTCGGCTGGCGACATACGTCGTCGGGCTACGGCCCGCTGTTTACGCTCTACAGCGCAGCGGTGACGGCGCTCGCCGGTGAATCAAAGCTGGTTATGCGACTCGGGTTCCAATTGAGCGCGGCAGCCGCAGTGACGTGGTGTCTATGGGTACTGTCACGTGCTCGCCGCCATGCAGAGCTCACGCTCCTCGCTCTTCAACCATTTATCTGGATCAGCGTCGTGAACGGTGGGCACAATGACGCCATCATGGCAGCGTTGCTGTTGGCAGCGGTGATCATGTTCGACCGGAGTCGCTCAGGTATAGCTGCTGTGCTGATCAGTCTTGCAGCACTGGTCAAGATGTCGGCGATCTTCGTTGTCGCGCCACTGGTGGTCCTGTTGTTGGTCCGTCGCAGGTGGCGCGAAGCAGCGAGGATGACGATTTTGCCACTGGCCGGCCTGTTCCTGGGTGAGTTGATAGCCCCTGGGTCGCTCGCGAACGCGTCGTCAGCAAGCCGCGGCGTTGTCTCGAGAGCATCGGTCTGGCGTCTGGTGGGTCTCGTAAACGCTATTCCAGGAGCGCAGATAACGCTGCTCGCCACGGCGTTCGTCGGAGCGTTGATCATCTGCATCTCATGGCGACGCAGGAACGATCGAACAGCGAAGTTGTCGGCGGGTGCTTCGTTGTCGGTGTTCGCAATGGCATCGAGCTACACGCTGCCTTGGTACTTGATCTGGGGGGTTCCGATGTTGGCGCTCTCCGGCGACTTAGCGGTGTTATCGGTAGTGGTCGCACGTGGCTCGTTGATGGCAGCGAGCTACCAACTCAAGGGGTCAAGTGTCGAGGGAGTCGTCGTAGCGGCAGTGACAATAGCGGCGCCGCTCGTTCTGTTGGGAGTGTTCCTCTGGCGCGTGTGGGTATCGCCCACGGCTACTCAGACGGCTACTCAGACGTCGACGGCTATGAAGCGCTGATGACCCGCGGCCAGATGAAACGTAGGGTCACGCCGATTCGGCGGTACGTGTCGAGGGGGTTTCGGTCTTTTGGACCTCTGCGCGAGTAACGGTGACGAACCCGACGGTGAGGAGTATGAGCAGGGCCAGAACGATACTCACGTGCCCAGCACCCCAGCCCAGTCCGCCATCGCTTGCGGATTTGCCCATCCAGTCGGCGAACGACGCGCCGACGGGGCGAGTGGCGATGTAGGCAATCCAGAACGCCAGGATAGGGTTCCAATGGAACTTCCAGTACCCGATCGTCGGGACGGCGAGCACCACTGCGAAGAGGGCAGCGGCAGCCAGGTAACCGAGGTTGAATGTGATTGCGACCAGGTCGCCAGCTGCGGTGCCGAGTGCAAAGGTTGCGATGACGGTCGCCCAGTAAAAGAGTTCCCGCCGTGTTGTGTCAATGCTGTGTATCGAAAGCGTCCCCTCTGTGCGTTGCCAGGTCACGAATATCACTGCCATGGCAATCGAGCAGAGCAGTACTGAGACGACATAGGGCACTCCGAGTCCGACGTGCATGACGTCCGCCGCCATCGTGCCGAACACCCCGACTGCGACAACGGCGAACCAGTACGTGGGAGCCCAGTAGCGGCGCATCCAGAACTGCATGGCGAGTGCGACGGCGAACAAGATGAATCCGAGGAGCACTGCGATGGGCGGATTGAGCGCATGCACGAGGTAGTCAGAGGTGGACTCGCCCAGTGCCGTCGACAGTGCCTTGATGATCCAAAAGGTCGCAGTGATGGCCGGTACTCGAAGGAGCCCCTGCTGTGTGGCAGATGTAATCCAGTTTGATTCCCAGGTGATCCCATTCGCCATCAGAGCAGTGTGGGAGTGCGAGTGACAGCGGTTCCTTAACCAAAGGTTAGCGGACGGCAAAATTCTGTAGAGCCGTCTGACCGACGGTGTACCGAGCGGGTGTCGGAAGCGGTCCGGTCAGAGCGACCGGAGCAACTGCGGGGACGGACGGCGTGCCGAACGGACGGCTGCTCCGATTGCAATCAGTGTGGCTCCGAGGACGATGATCGCGACCGCCACTAGGTACGCCCATGGGATAGCCAGCGTGCTCGGAGCCGGATCGAACACGCCGCTCAGTACTTTCACCAGCGTCAACGACAGCGCGGCCCCACCGAACACACCGGCTAGCAGACCGCATCCGATCACGATCAGACCTTCGACCCGAATGAACGCGGCGAGCTGGCGGGGTGTGGCGCCGAGAGCGGTGGTAATTGCCCAGGTCCGTCGTCGTTCTGCCAGACCGAGCCACAGTACGAGCCCAGTCGATGCCGACGCGAGCAGCAGCGCGAATCCGAGTTCGACTCGGGTGAGCCCGGCGAGGTCGACGGCGGTGAGGCTGGATCCGATGATTCGCCTGCTCGATGCGATGTCGGTCACCTGGAACTCGGTGCCGAGACTGCTGCGGAGAGACTCGGCGACCCTCGAGACGTTCGTACCGCCCGTGTCGGCTAGGTAAGCGCCGGTAGCGGCGATGCCGGTCTGGCTAGCGACGTACGAGGCATTGGCGACCAGAAAACTGTCCCGCGGCGCTGTCGGGAACTCACGTGCGATGCCGGAGTAGATGAATCCCACGTTCTTGTACTGCTTCGTGCGTCCGTCCTGAAGGCGCAGCGTGAGGTGGTCACCTAGGTGCAGCTGGAAATCATGCACGGTCTCCGCGGAGACCAGAATCGAGTCGGGCTGAGCGGCAAGTCGGGCCATCAGCTCAGCAGCTGTGCCGCCGGTGAAGTACGGGTCCTGGAGCTTCGTGGCTGCGAGGATGGTCTCCGGTTGCACCCCGTACAGATCCTGCAGATCGGCGCCCACGTAAGCGTAGCGGTGTTGGATGGGCTCGACGCTTCGCACTCCTGGCACCTGGGCGATCCTGGTGGCGGTCCCTGAGGACGGTGTCGCCCCCGGTGATGCAGTGACTGTGACGTCTGCGCCGTTGCTCAGCAAAGCGTCCACGTCGGCCTGCTGGTGGTAGGTACTGTTGAAGACAGCGGTTGAGGCTGCGAACGCAATCGTTGCCGCGACGAGTGCCGCTCCTCGGGCGAGAATGCGGCGCTGAGGCTGCAGACTCATGGCTACCGTGGCGGAGAGGTTCCCTGCAAGTGGCCGAGCCGCAGCGGCAATCGCTCGCTGCCCGCGCCCGAGGAGGAAGTAGGTGAGTCGCCAGGTCAGCAGCGTAAAGCCAATCCAAATGAGAGCTGGTCCGGCGAACGCCCAGTACGACACGGAGAGCTGCGGAAGTCCCTCGACTGCGAGGACGAGGTGATAGCCGGCTCGACTCGTCAGCCAGAAGATCACACCGCCTATCGCAATCATCGTGACGTCGAGGTAGAACCGGTACCACCACGGCGGGCGGACCTCAGTGGCTAGGAGCCGGGAAGCAGCGACGGTTCGAGTCTTAGCGTCGCGAACGGCGCGGAAACCCATCGTTCCTGTGGCGATCAGTACACCGACGAGGACGGCGGCGCCCATCCATAATGCTGCCGCGGTCCCTGCACCGAAACCTGTCGAACCGAACACGACCTTCCCGATAGCGGCAGCTGACCCGAGTCCGAGGGTTGATCCTGTGATGCCGATAGCAAGTGCCTCGGATAGACCCAGTCGGGTTACAAGGCGTGATGTAGCGCCCCGCGCTCGGAGAAGCGCCTGATCCGAGCGCCGCCGCTGAGCTCCGCTGTCCGCGACAGTTGAGGTAAGGAATGCTGCGAGAATGATGCCCGGTAGCCCGAGGAACAGGAACAGCACCTGGCTGTACAGGGCATCCGCCCGAGCGGCGCCGAGCGTTGCGCCGAGGTTACTACCGACAAGGCCACCGCCGGCGAGGGTCACCTCTAGATTGCGTGCCTCGCCCGAGACATGATCGAACGCGGCTGCCGGATCGGCGGGTAGAGCGTGCGAGATCCGGGCATGGATCTGCGAATGGACCTGTGCCGGGTCTATCGCGGCGACAGGGTCAAACATCTGATGCCATTCGGCGCTTCCCAGCAGCAGCACGTTGTCCGGCGCCGCCTGCGCCTGTGCGCCGACTGGAGCGCCGACCATCTGGAACAGGGAGTCCGCCTCGGGGAGCTCGACCACGCCGTCGACTGTCACGGTGACCGGTGGGAGTCCGCCACGTTGGATCATGACCTGATCGCCGACACCTGCATGGAGGTTGGCAGCAGTCTGCTGGGCGAGCACCACACCGCTGGTGCCGGTCAGCTGGCGGAATTGCCCCGGGAACGTTTGGCTGTAGTTGTTGGGTACACCGAGCACTACCGCAGTGCCTGTGGTCTGGGTCGTTCCTCCGACGGTCGAGCTCAGCCCCGGACTCTGGCCGAACTCAATCGACTCGATGGCCACGATATTCCGAAATGCGGCGACTGTCTTCGTGACGCTCGTGGTGTCAGCGCTAGCGGCGACTTGGACCTGCCAGTCGACCGCCACGCGATCGATCGCTCTGGTGGTCATTGTGGCCTTCGAGCCGGCGAGGAACGCCCCGATCGAACCGAGGAGAGCCACGGCGATCGCCACGGTGAACACACAGAGCACAGTGCGACCGGAGGTACGCCGAAATGTTGCAGCGAGCCACGTGATTACGAGCATGTGATCTCTCCCAAGTTGAGGTGTCCATCGGTGATCGACCAGACCTCGGTGAATCGGGCGGCGATCTCGGTGTCGTGTGTAGAGACGAGTAGCGCCGCATCGGACGCCGTAGCGGCTGCGAGAAGCGCATCGATGACGGTCGCCGCGCTCTGGTGGTCGAGCTGACCCGTGGGTTCGTCGGCCACAATGAGGATCGGATGATGGGCCAGTGCCCGGGCCACTGCAACGCGTTGCGATTGCCCCCCGGACAGTTGCTCAGGCAGCTTTAGTGCGAGGTTGTCGACGCCAAGCTGGCAGAGTGCGTCTGTGGCACCTTTTAGCGCTGTCGCACGGTTGACACCCATCAGCATCAGCGGCAGTGCGACGTTCTCCAGTACATCGAGCGAGGGGATGAGGCTCGGCGACTGGAAGACCACGCCGACCGGCCCCGGCCGTAGGGACTTGAGCTGTCCGATGGCTGGCCAATCGGCGGTGCCCGTCGTGGGAAGCTCGAGACCCGCGAGTACGTGGAGCAGCGTCGACTTGCCCGAGCCGGATCGACCCGTGATAACGACCTGATCACCGCGATGCAGCTCGCAAGAAGCGTCACGCAGCGCTGTCAGCGTCGTCGGGCCATGCCCAAATGTGACGGTCGCTCGGGTGCATCGGGCGGCGATGTCGCTCATGATTCGACCGACCCGTCGCGAAGGTGGATGCGGCGGTGTGCCTGCGCGGCAACGCTTTCGGTGTGGGTGACGAGAACAACTGCGGCGCCCCGCTGGGCACGCTCCAGAAGGAGCTCAACGACTGCCTCCCCGGTGTGAGTGTCGAGTTCGCCTGTTGGTTCGTCAGCCAGGATGACCGAAGGGTTGTTGACCAGCGCGACGGCAAGTCCTGCACGAGCGGCTTCTCCGCCGGAGAGCTCTGACGGGTAGGCCGAGCGGCGGTGAACGAGCCCGAGATCCGTGAGCAGTTCCCGTTCGCGACGTGCATTAGCCCGTCCGCAGAGACGCTGGGCGACGGCGAGGTTGCCAGCGATGTCGAGGTGATTCCAGAGGTTGGACGATTGGAAGAGCATCCCGATCTCGCTGGATCGCAACCGGGAGCGCTCCTCCTCGGGGCGGCGACTGAGCGGACGACCGTTGATACGTACCATACCGCCGTCGGGGTCGTCGAGTCCGGCGAGGCACGCGAGGAGCGTCGACTTTCCAGAGCCGGACGGTCCGGTGACTGCTACGACTTCGCCTGCGGCGACGCTGAGCGACACACCGCGGAGTGCGAGTGTCTCCGACTCGCCACTGTGGAAGAAGCGGTACAAGGTATCGGCCGTCAGTGTGGAGGGGATTGGCGTGCTCGACGGAAGGTCGATCATGTCGACCACGACAGACTGTCGGTCACGATCTTCCACGGGTCGACGTTGTCGGAGCCCATTGCACCGGACAGAGTGACTGTTGTCGCGGCGCCGTTGTGCCAGAACGTGTACTTTTCGACGTCGAGGAGGATCCGCTTCCCGGTCACTGAGTTGGGTTCACTGGTTGCGCCATAGGTGGCAACCGCGGTGGGCCCCGATTTTCGTTGCACTGTCGACACCTTGCCCAGCGCGAAGTCGGGTATCGCCGCGGCCTCGAGCGCCGCCTTAATAGAGGCTTCGGTCGGAGCGGTCGGTTGCGGTACCCAGGCTAGGTCGATGGTGTTGTACTTGTCGCTGAACGTCACATGATCGGCGGCGACCTCGGTCCGCGACCAGCCCTCGGGGACGTCGATTCGGAAGCCGCCTGCCGCTTGGTACGGCACGAAGACCTGGTTGTCCGGGATGTCGCCGGGTGCCACTACCTCCGGTGCGTTCGGGTTGGGTCCGGGGGTCGTCGAAGAGGCCGACGTAGTGGGCGGGTTCGACGCTTGGCGGTTGGTGGCCGAGGCGGGACTCGATGTATCCGATCCTCCGCAAGCGACGAGCAGAGCGGCAAGGCCGATGATCCCGCCGATCCCTAGCAGTCGGATCTGGGTCGCCCGGGAGGCAGATAGAATGGTTGGTAGGGCATCGGAGTACTCAGTTGGCGTGGACATGTTGCTCATTTCTCGCCGAGGTACTGCCGGCGGTTCCTGGGATTGTGGTCTTCGGGTCGGATGTGGTCGTTTGTCTCCACCGCTCTCCGTAGAACTCGAGGTAGTCGGCGACGTGTCGACGCCAGTAGGAGCGGTCATGTGCGCCCTTGCTGACCTCGTAGTGCACATCGACCCCTCTTCTGCGTAGCTGGTCGTCAAGTTGGAAAACCTTGCTACGGAGCCGGTCCTCAGAGCCGACGTCGAGCCAGATCGAACCGCTCTGAGCCGCCAAGCTGTCGACCGGCAAACCGTCGGGAACCGTGGGGCTGTGACCGCCGACGATGCCGAATATCCCTGGGTGGTTTGCCGCAGCGAGCAACGCGGCCCCGCCGCCCCGGGAGATGCCGCCGATGGCTCGATGAGCTCTGTCGGGCAGGGTTCGGTATGTCGCGTCTATCCACGGGAGGAGACTGGTTACGACGTCCTCGCTTTGTTGCGGCGATCTGGTGTCGGGCTCGCTGGGCAGCACGAGGATGAACTCGCCGATCTTGCCGTTCTGCAGGAGTTCGTCGGATGCTGTCGTTGCCCCGACGTCGGTCCATTGCGTCTGGTCCGCGCCTGCTCCGTGCAGGAGGATCAGTACTGGATAGCGCTGGTTGGTCAGATCGTCATAGCGCGGCGGCAGGTGCACGATCACCCGGCGCCCGTTCGGCTGGCGCACCTCGTCATGGCCCTTGACAGAGCGGCCGCTCAACGCAGCCTCTGAACCCGAGGACATGATCGAACGATCGGCTTTACAGGCTGTAGCTAGGAGAGCGACACACATAGTGACGGCGAGCAACGTTGCGATGAGGGGAGCTGTCTCTGGCGCCACTCGGCGAGCACTCATCGGGACTCGATGACAAGGAAATCACGTTGATCGGAGGCTAGGAATCGGTTGGCTTTGCGCTGCATGGAGGGCGTGAGCTTCGTCCCCGTTGTGATACCGCTAGTGGTGCGGAACCAGTTGAACGTGACCACCTGGTCGTGGATGTCAAGTTGCATGGCCCGCACGGCTCCGGCGCCCTTGAGGGCTGAGGCGAGGTCGGTCAGGCTCGCTTTCGGGCCAGCGGCGTAGATCAGCCGGCCGCTTACATCGACGCCGATGCCAGAACGCCACGTGTACTGGAGCTGTGATTTAGCGCTGCCCCAGCGCAGGTTTCGGTCACTGATCAGGCCGGGGTCGATGATGCCGTGATCGATGATCAGCTCAAGGTTCTGGCGCACCGAGGCAACGTCGTTCGAGAGCGTTGCGTCGCGGCCCCACTTGTCGATCTCCACCTTGCCGTTCGAGCGGATCACGATCGAGGCCAACCCGTTCTGAAGCGGACGAACGACCGGCCGACCCTCGGTGTAGGCCCCGCCAGCGGTATCCTTGAACTTGAAACCGGCGTTAAATGCCGCTACCAAGCTCGGTCGTTGTGCGGGAGGGATCTGGCTGTTCCATGCCCAGCCTGCACCGCCCGGCTCCCGCAGACCCGGTACGTAGGTGGTGGTGATGGCGCTCTGGTCGAACCGCACGAGGTTGACCGCTACTGACGGGTAGCTCGCGTCCGGTCGGACGAATGTCTGCTGGACGACACTCGACTGGATCGCGAGGCCGTCGACTCCTTGCCAGACCCCTTCTCCCGCCTGTGCGGTTGGCTGGATCGAGGGGATTGTATCGCTCGGAACTGCAGCGAGGATTGCAGCATATGACCGGCTGGGTAGGTCAGACTTAGCGGCGTGGGTCCCGGTGGGAACGTTGCGCGTGTACCACCACTGTTCTGCGGAAGTCACAGCCGTGGCGAAGCCGTGGTCTCGCAGCCAGTCGATGCTGCGCACGCTGACCGGGGCGTTCCCGGCGGCCGTCAGGTACGTCCCGTAGGAGTAGCAACTGATTAGCGTAAGGGAGACGAACAGCATGGCGAACGCTCGGCGGAGTCGTCGGCGAGGGGTGCGGGGTCTCCCAGCGGTGGGTGGGAGCGGATCGGAGTGTTCCGGCAACTCGACGGGGGGTGAGCCCCCTTCTGCGTGTTGCCGGGGTCGAAGCGTGGTGCTCATGTGTCGAGCCTTTGAGTAGTCGGGTTGTGCAATACCGAGGGAACAATCAGCGCTCGGTGACACCTTCGGGGTTCCGAGGTAGCTGTCGCCTTGGGGTGAACAGGCCCCGGTCGGCTGACCGGGGCCTGCGGTGGGGGCCTCTTACTATGGTCAGTTGGTGTTAGGGAACTGTGACGGTGGGCGTAGCGTCGTTCGTCTCACCGTCGGCTTGGTCGGCGCTGCCGTCCTGAGACTCCTTACCGGAGTCCTTCTCGCCGTCATTGTTATCGGTCTCCTGGGCGAGAATCGATCCGTTCCCGGCGTCGACCTTCACGTCGACCTTGCCAGCAGCGGTGGTGACCTCGACGCTGTAGACCACGTTGCCGTTCTCGTTGCTGAGTTCGACGTCACCCGCCGTGCCGGGCGCCGCGGCAAGCGCAGCTGCCTTGGCCTGATCGGGGGTGAGCACTGCGACTACCTTCAGCTGCGCAGCCTCTGCTGCATCGTCGGTGCTTTCTGCTCCGGTGTTTGGGACAGTGACTGATGATGTGTATGTCGGGGTGGTCTCGTTGTTGGATGCGTCCTGACTCTCTGCCGCCGGGGCGGTGGAGGTGGGAGACTGCGTGGTGGCGGCATTAGCGATGCCTGCCGCTCCCAGCAATGAGCCCAGACAGGCGGCGCCGGTGACGACCCACTTTTGTGTCTTCGATATAGCCATGTGATTACTCCTTGTTTGGTACCAGACGGTTTCAGGTACGGCGTGAGCATTTCATGCCGATGCTGTACCCAAACTGAACGCCTGAATGGCAGCTGAGATCCAGAAGTGACAAGCCCGCTCGATAGGGGGGACGCACGGAGCGCTGTTCAGCGGGCGTTCAGTTATTGCGACGTACACTTCGAATGCCAAAGAGAGAGTGCCGTGACCCGAGTGTTAGTCGTCGAGGATGAGCAAAGGGTTGCCGCTGCGCTTCGACGCGGCCTTGAGCACGAAGGCTTTGCAGTCGACATCGCTGGGAACGGCACTGACGGTCTCTGGATGGCGACCGAACAGGTCTACGACGTGATCGTGCTAGACATCATGCTCCCTGGTCTCAACGGCTACCGGGTCTGCCAGCGTCTGCGAGAAGCCGATAACTGGACACCGATACTCATGTTGACCGCAAAACACGGCGAGTTCGACGAGGCGGAGGCACTGGACGGCGGGGCAGACGACTTCCTGTCTAAGCCGTTCTCTTATGTCGTGCTGGTAGCGCGACTCCGAGCGTTGCTGCGGCGCGGGCTACGTGAGCGTCCCACAGTTATCGAACTCGGCGACCTGCGACTCGACCCCGCTGCGCACCGTGTGTGGCGCAGTGATACCGAGGTGACGTTCACTGCTCGCGAGTTTGCCGTGCTGCAGTTCCTGATGCTCCGACCGGACGAGATCGTCACCAAGGCCGAGATCCTAAACTCGGTGTGGGACTACGAGTTCGAGGGTGACCCGAACATTGTCGAAGTATACGTGAGACGCATCCGCGTGAAGCTGGGACTAAACGAGGTCCCGCTGATTGAGACCATCCGAGGCTCGGGGTACCGGATGGTCGACTATGGAAGGTAACAGGCAAAGACGGCCGGCCCTGCACGGCGTGCGGACCCGGACAACGGTTGCCGCGACCCTCGTTGTCGGAGTCGCCCTCGTGCTCGGAGCGGTCTTTCTCGTCAACCGTCAACAGGTGTCACTTACGAGTGTGGTCGAAACCGGCGCGCGACTCCGTGCGATCGACCTTGTCTCTGAGCTGGAGGATGGGTCATTGCCTGACGACGTTGCAGTCCCGACTGAGGACGAAGCCTTCGCCCAGATCGTCGACTCCGCTGGCAAGGTGGTTCGTGCATCTCCGAACCTCAACGAGGAGCCCCGCGTCGTAGATCTTGTCCCGCAGCTCGGTGAGACCGAGGCGATAACGGTGTCCAACACTCCGGTCGGAGACAACCCGTTTCGTATCGTCGCGACTGCGGCGTCCATCGACGGACACAGCTACTCGGTCTACGTCGGTGCAAGCCTCGAACCGGTCGAGAACTCACTTAGGGGGCTCGTCCAGACCCTCGTCGCCGGGGTCGCTATCTTGGTGCTCCTCGTAGCGGCGACCACGTGGTTCGTAGTCGGTCGGGCGCTTCGACCGGTCGAAGAGATTAGAGCCGAGGTCGACCGGATCACGGGCACGGACCTGTGCCGTAGGGTGCCCGAACCGAACGTCGACGACGAGATTGGCCGACTCGCCCGCACGATGAACTCGATGCTCGCTCGCGTACAAAATGCGACGGACCGGCAACGCCGATTTGTAGGCGATGCCTCCCATGAAATGCGCAGCCCACTCACCGCGATCCGTGCGCAACTCGAAGTGGACCTCGCCCACCCCGATGCTGCTCAATGGCAGACGACGGAGACCGAGGTCCTGGCCGAGACTCTGCGGCTCCAACGCCTAGTTGATGACCTTCTCGTCCTCGCCCGGGTCGATGCCCCCCGGGAGCAGCGCTCGTGGCGGGTGCTGGACCTAGATGACCTCGTTCTGTCGGAGGTTCGCAAACTCCGCGTACGAGACCGTTGCCAGGTCAACGCTCGTGAGGTCTCTGCTGTGCAAGTGCACGGTGACCCCGACGCTTTGGTCCGTGCGGTGCACAACCTGATGAGCAACGCGGAGCGATATGCGAAGTCCGAAGTAACGGTCTCGCTCACTGCGACGGCCGGGGAGGCAGAACTTCGAGTTAGCGACGACGGACCAGGTATACCGGAGAACTTCCGCGAGAAGATCTTCGAACGCTTCACTCGTGGTGACGATTCCCGCTCCCGGGACTCTGGTGGCGCCGGGCTCGGGCTATCAATTAGCCGCGAAATAGCTGCCGCTCACGGCGGTACTCTCACATTGGTTTCGGGCTCAGCGCATGGCCCAGTGAGAGCTATCTTCTCCCTCAGGTTGCCATCCACCGACTAATCGCCCAAGAGTCCAATGCCACGAAGCAAATGGAGTAGACACTCGCCTTGGAGGTTGTGACTCAACGGGTCGTGGAATGGTCGCTAGTGACGTCGTACGCTACGAGGTCGCTTTTTTGTGATCTGGTCGTTCGGTACAGCGAGCGTTGGCAGCACTCAATACAGCGGCGTTCGCTCGCCCGGTTCCAGATGTAAGGGACCCCTGCCTTTGCAGGGGCCCCGATGGCGGAAGGAGGGGGATTCGAACCCCCGGAGGCTTGCACCTCAACGGTTTTCAAGACCGTCGCATTAGTCCGCTCTGCCATCCTTCCGCCTTCCAGAATAGGGCCCGAATCGGCAGGGTCAAAACCGCAAAGCTGCTTGGCCCAGACTTTGTGCTGTCGGCTAGGCGGATTTCAGTCCATGATTGGGTCAATGGCTGGCCCTTCCAAACTCGGAGTTTCTCGCTTCCGCAATATTCGCGTTCATGACAGGTTCGGTACCCTGCTTGCTCTGTTACTCGCTTCTTTCTTGCTGAATGGATTTATCGCCGACCGCTGGGCCCGTATTGCCATTGGAGGAATCCAGATAGCGCTTTTGGTGGTGGTGTATTACTCAACGCGTGTTGACGGCGTCCTGCGCCGAAAAATCGTTCTTCCGTTCATGATCCTTACAGCGGTGACGTTCGGCTCTTTGTTGATTTTTGAGGGAAACGGTTCTCGAACCGCTCTTGGTGCTTCTTCGCTGCTTTCAGTGATGATTTTTGGGGTGATTTTGTACCTGGTGGTTCGTCGCGTGATTTCCGAACGAGAGGTGAACTTAGAGACGCTGCTTGGAGCAATGTGCATCTATTTTTTGCTGGGCCTTTTATTTTCGGCCGTGTTTCATGCAGCAGATGTGCTCGGGGCAGGATCCGTCTTTGGCGAGCCCATTGCCAGGTCGGAGTACTCATATTTTAGTTTCGTTACCCTGACCACTTTGGGGTACGGCGATATTGCCCCAGTCGGCGACCTTGTCCGGCGGCTAGCTGTGATTGAGGCCATGTGCGGACAAATATTTTTAGCAACCGTGATTGCCAGAATGGTCTCGCTGTATGGAGTGAGAGATCTAGCAGAACAACTCGAAGAAGCAGAATCTCAGCCAGCCAAAAACCAAGAATCCGAAAAGGGCCAGGCTTAGTTCACGAACCGGTTTGCCTGAGGTAGGTGGCTAACCATGCTTCGGCCCCGGCAATATCAGAGCTGCGTTGTTCTCTAGCCGCAGGTGCTTCGGCGCCAGCAGCGGGGTACGAGCCGAGGAACTTCACATTGGCCTGATGGGCGTGCAGGCTTCGTAAGCAATCGGCAACAATCGGGTCTGAAATATGACCGTGAAGGTCCAACATAAAGCAGTAATCGCCAAGCGAGGTTTTGGTAGGTCGAGAGAGCAGCAGTGACAAGTTGATGGATCGAGCGGCAAACTCTTGCAGAATCCTCAGCAGAGAACCCGGCGTATCGGCTTGCTGGTAGACCACTATCGAGGTTTTGTCGTGGCCCGTTCGGGCTGGCACCCCAGTGCGAGAAACCAGCACAAACCGGGTGGAGTTCTCGGGGTGGTCCTCAATTTCTGCAGCGGCAATCTCTAGCCCGTACAGTTCGCCAGCCCTAGCGTTAGCAAGCGCTGCAACGGTCGGATCGTTGCTACCAGCAGCTAATTCAGCTGCTTGGGCATTGGAATTGGCGGCTACGTACTCAACGGCTGGTAGGTGTTCTCGCAGCCAACTGCGACACTGAGATGAGGCAACGGGAATGGCGATCAGAGAAGTGATTTGGCTTGCGTCCGCCCCGGGCTGAACTAGCAGATTGAGTGAAACCGGCTCGAGCATTTCTCGCTGAATCAGTACCTCAACATCAAAGGCCATGGTATCGACGATGGCGTTGACGGTTCCTTCAATTGCGTTCTCTACTGGCACAACCCCTTGGTCAATCTCACCCTCGGCCACGGCAAACAAAACATCGGTCAGGAGCGGATAAGGGACGAGTTGTGCCTGGCTCAGGTCGGGCTGTTGAAGAATGACCTGCTCAGAAAATGTTCCAGCGGGGCCAAGAAACCCAACGCGCAGGGAGCGGTTTCTCTTCTCGGGGGAGTCAGTGCTCATAGCATGAGAACCTAGTTGGCATACTTTGCTCGCTGCGCCCTTTACCCAGCAGAGAGCTATTTCCCAGGCAGAATGCCCTTTACCCAGCAGAAGGATTCTAATGAATACGCATCTTGCTCCCGTTTGGTTTCAAGTTACTGGTCTCGATGTTGTGCAGGGCAGTGGTTGTTGGGTGACCACAACCACTGGCGAGGAGTATTTGGATTTCACTGGAGGCATCGCAGTGGTGTCTACCGGGCACTGTCACCCGCATGTTGTTGAAGCAATCCGCACTCAGGCAGGCAGATTTATTCATGCTCAGGTGAACTGTTACCGCCATGACTTGCTCGAACCGCTCGCTGAGCGGCTCAGTCAAATCACACCTGCTGGTATCGACACGTTTTTCTTTGCTAACTCAGGTGCCGAGGCAACCGAGGCGGCCATCAAGCTTGCGAAGCAGGCCACTGGTCGGCCCAATACGATTGTGTTCCAAGGAAGTTTTCATGGGCGCACTCACTTGGCCATGGCCATGACTACATCTAAGACTGGGTATCGAGCCGGCCACGCCCCACTGCCTTCCGGAGTGTTCGTCTCGCCGTTTCCGCAGTGTCTAGACATGGCACAGCAGCACCCCGATATGGGAACTGAGCAAGCTACTGATCTAGCAGTAGACATCGCTGTGGCAGGCTTTCGGCACCTGCTAGCTAGCCAGACTGCACCCGCCGAAACAGCTGCAGTCATAATTGAACCAGTGCTCGGCGAGGGCGGCTATGTGCAGGCACCGCCAAGGTTTATGCAAGAGGTGGCTGCAATCTGCGCAGAGCACGGCATCTTGTTTATCGCCGATGAGGTGCAGTCTGGTTTTGCTCGCACGGGCACCATGTTTGCTGTTGAGCAGTGCGACCTGAAGCCCGACATCGTTGTGATGGCCAAAGGCATAGCCTCTGGGTTTCCGTTGGCAGCTATCGGAGCCTCTGCTGAGCTCATGGCCCGCTGGCCTGTTGGTTCACACGGCGGAACCTATGGCGGCAATCCGATTGGCTGCGCTGCAGCGCTTGCCACAATAGATGTGCTGACCGAGCCGGGGTTTCTTGATTCGGTACGAGCACGCGGAGGTCAGCTGAGCGCAGGCTTGCATTTACTCGCCAAGCAGCATCAGGTGATTGCAGATGTGAGAGGGCCTGGCCTAATGGTGGCACTTGAATTCCGCGATCCGAAGACTGGCGAGCCTGATGCACAACGTACTGCGGCAGTCATTGAGCACTCGCGTAGCGCCGGCAAATTGTTAGTCATGAACGCTGGGACTTGGGGCAACATCATTCGCTTTATGCCGCCGCTAGTGGTGTCAAAAGGAGAGATGCAGACTGCACTCATAGCCATCGCAGCAGCGCTTGAAGCCACTGCTTAGTTGCGTGCGTGTTGCCACAGTTCTCGGTAACTGCGCCATTGCAAATCGGGGGTTGAGTACCCGGCCTTTTCTAGCTTGCGCTGAAACTCTGGAAGATGTGAAAACGGCACGCCAATATCTACGTGGTGAGCTAGGTGCCAGCCGGTATTAAACGGCACCATCCAAAAACGCGCTACCAAGGACTGCCGCACATGGTGTGTGGTGAGACGTCTATCGGCTGAAGCAATCATGCCGCCGTGTTCCGCCACAGAGCGAAGTCGGTTGAGCACTCGCCATACGGTCATCCAAGGTAACAACCAGAACACCGGGTAAATCCACCAGTGACCAAGTGCCAGCCATAGGCCTACGAACAACAGAAGCTGCCAAGCCATAATTCGCAGAGCGATTCGTCGAGAACTACCTGATCGCAAAGCAAGGAGGAGACCTTTCAAGTTTTTCCAGCCTGATTCGCCGTTGGCATCGCGTCGCATCTTGCGATTCCATGAAGCTGAAGAGATTGGATAGCCCGAGTAGAGCGCAGCATCTGGTTCGTTCGGACCAAACTCTTGCTTGTGATGTGCCATGTGGCCGCGACGGTAGGCGTCAATGGGTACGAACGCCGGGTAGGCCACTAGCCAAGCCCCAACCCAGTCATTGATTTTTCGGTTTGAAAAAAGTAAGCGGTGTGCCGCCTCATGACCCAGAATCGCAAACCGTGCAAAGGCCCGTCCCATAAGAAAGAAGGCCAGAACCCACCCAGCGGGATTGCCCCACGCCGCGGCAATTGCCAATACGCCAACCGACTGCACCCACAGGCCACAAACATGGGCCGCGTTTGCGGAGTTCGGGATGCGGTAGAGCTCGGTGCGCAATTCGCCGAGCGGCCGACCTGTGGGCCCAAGCCCGCTTGCTGGAAGCGCATCCGTTAACACCTCAGCGGGCGGAAGCATTGTGTTGGACTTGCGCTGCACGGTCTGGCCCACGCTGAAAGTATTACAGATATGTAATAGCTATGCCAAACATGTAATATATAAGTCTATGATCATTGCAGGACCACGTTGATTGCAAATAGACGGTGATAGCAGGCGAATCGCCACTTACTACGCGCTCGGTGCTTGCCTCGATGCTTCTAGGCAGTACCCCGCCCAGATTGCCAGTGGCTGTGTTAGTGCGAGCCGCCGCCATGTTCGGTTTTAGCGAAGGGTCTGTGCGCACGGCATTGTCTCGGATGGCTGCTTCTGGCGAACTCAGCAGGGATGATCAGGGTTGGTATGAACTGCAGGGCGATCTAGTGCTTCGGCAGCTTCGTCAGGGGCAGTCAAGAGCCGCCATCTCCACACAGTGGTCTGGCCGGTGGCGACTAGCGATTATTGGCCCCGGAGCTCGATCAGCGGCTAGCCGTGCCGCACTGCGAGGAGCGCTGTTGCAACTGCGCTTTGCTGAGCAACGAGAAGGCGTATGGCTGAGACCAGACAATCTTGATTCGCGTTCACAGAACAAACCGTGGCAAGTAGCCGATGGGCAATGCACATGGTTTTTGGCCGAACTAGACCTGCCCATCGGTCACTCAGATCAGCAGTTCCTTGCAGGGCTATGGAACCTTGAGCGCTGGGCGAGCAGAGCCACAGAGCTACGCCGAAATATGCATGCTCTCATGGCGCAGCTAGACCAACGTGACACCGCTGCCTTGGCCCCCGGATTTGTCCTCTCGGCGGCCGTGCTCAGACAGTTCCTAGCCGACCCGCTGTTGCCTCAAGAGTTACTGCCCCGCCATTGGCCAGGAGCTGCATTACGCGCCGACTATGACCGATACGACGCCACTTATCGGGCTGCTCTAGGCGAGTGGCTGACCCATGAGGTACCACCACCACTACCATTGAGCGGGTGACCCTGACTCCTGATGAACCAAATCTAAATGCCCCGGACCCAGCGTTGAATCGATTTTATTTTAAGCAGTTGCTTGCCGGCCGCGACTTTGCGGTTCGCAACGAACTCGCTATTGGCATGGCCAACTTTGCATACCTGATTGGTGACCGCGGAACAGGGGAGTGCATGGTGGTTGACCCTGCATATGGGGTGGCTGAACTTAATGCCATTGCTCAGGCCGACGGCATGCATCTAACGGGAGCGCTAATAACGCACTATCACGCCGATCATTGCGGAGGTGAAATCATGGGCATTCAGATTGAAGGGGCTGCCAAACTGTTGGAGCTCACCCAAATACCGGTTCATATCCAATCCGCTGAGCGCGAATGGGTACTCAAGGCAAGCCAGCTTTCTGCTGCTGATCTTGAGGTGCATCAGCCTGGTGACACTGTGATGGTGGGTGAGCTTCCCATCCAATTGGTTCATACCCCCGGCCATACTCCTGGTAGTCAATGTTTTTTTGTAAATGGTTGTTTGATCTCGGGGGACACATTGTTTTTGGATGGTTGCGGACGCACTGATTTACCCGGCGGTGACCCTCAGGAGTTGTACTACAGCCTGACGCAGCGACTCTCTCAGGTTCCACAAGATGCGTATTTGTTCCCGGGGCACAACTATTCGAGCGAGCCCTCGGAACGGATGGGAGATAACCGAGAGCGCAACCAAGTGTTTAAACCAAAGAGCGCCGAGCAGTGGATGATGATGTTTGGCGCAGCGTGATCCGCGTCTAGCCACTAATGCTCTGTCAACCTTACAGAGTGACTGACGGACCTCTTGGCGAAGCGAACCAACCCGAAGGGACAGAGGATTCGCAGCCTCTTGGTGCAGATGAGCCAACCTTTCAGAACCTCATAGGTGGAAGCCAACTTCCCAAGTGGTTCTGGCGGGCCGTGGTAGCGATTGCCTTCTCGGTAGCCACGTTTATGGTGGTAACTGGCAGCTTGGCCAAGCTCGAGGGGCTGATTCGAATCTTGGCGGTCGCACTGTTTTTGTCGTTCGCAGTGGAACCCGCTGTGAACTTCCTTGCCAACCGCGGCTGGCGCAGGGGCCGGGCCACGCTCGCCTGCTTTGTTCTGATCTTTGGGATAGGGGGCATCTTCGTGACCATCATGGTTGGTTTGGTGGTCACCCAGACTGCCGAACTTGTGCAGAATGCGCCCGATTACATCAACGAGAGCACTACTTGGGTGAATGACACGTTCAACACCGAACTCACCTCAGATCAGCTCAACGAGACCCTAGTTAAGTATCAAGATGACCTGACTTTGCTAGCCACCTCAACGGGCGGCAGGGTTTTATCTGTGACGGGATCTGCGCTTGGGGTGTTGTTTCAGCTGTTCACGGTTTTCTTGTTTAGCTATTACATGATTTCGCAGGCACCACTTATGAGGAGGAACGTGTGCTCGTTTCTTCCGGCAGAGCGTCAGCAAGTTGTGCTTCGCCTTTGGGAACTCTCGGTAGAAAAGACGGGCGGCTGGGTCTTTTCTCGGTTGCTTCTTGCATCGATGAGTGCCGCTAGTTCTTGGGTGGTCTTTGAAATCCTCAACCTACCCTCGCCTGTTGCACTCGCTTTGTGGATGGGCCTAGTCAGCCAGTTCATTCCTGTGATTGGCACCTACCTTGGCGGTGCGCTCCCATTGCTGCTCGCCCTGCTCAATGACCCGTTAGATGCTGTGTGGGTCTTGGTCTGGATCCTGGTGTATCAGCAGATTGAGAACTACTTGCTTTCGCCAAGGATTACTGCGCACACAATGGATCTTCATCCCGCTGTAGCTTTCGGCGCAGCACTAGCTGGAGCAAGCCTTTTTGGCCCGATGGGTGCAATTCTTGCCCTGCCGGCAGCTGCAGTGATCCAAGCATTTATCTCGTCATACCTAGATCGCCATGAGGTCATAGAATCTCGACTCACTGAGCTTGAAACGATTGAGCAGAGCGGTGGCCCCAACGCTATTTATCGAGCCCTGAGAGGTATCAGTCGGGGCGAACCGGTCGCGAAGAATTCAGATGAGGCGCCAAAACAGCCTCACTAGAAGCTGTCAACAAAAGCCTTCCAAGACTTCGCAGTATCTGACCCTTGCTGTCATCCCAGTTCGGGCGAGACTCGGACCAATACAGATGCAAAGCCCCGATTGGCTGCTGCCGCTCGCGAATTGTTAGGTGTAGGCAGGATCGTAGGCCGATCTGTCCCAAGGTGTGGCCGCTAGTTGGATCGGCTGGCAGCATCTGAGCATCTTGCACAAACAAGAACCTGAGCGGCGGCGCAATGTGTAATCCCCAAGGAAACCAATCTGTTGAGTATGAGTCTGGGTTCTGATTAGTGCTTGGGAGATTATTGCTCTGAACAGTTCCCAGAGGGGTAACCCTGCGCTGCAAGGTGGAGTACAGCATTACTTGATCTGCCGAGCACCGCTGGCGGATCAAGTCAAGTCCCTGCCGAAGGATCGCTGAGGGAGCCAGATTGGGAACGCGTTCGCTAAAGAGTGCCACCGCTGTGCTGAGTGACTGGGTGCTGAGTGATTGTGTGCTGAGTGATTGCTGAGCCTGAATCTGTTGAGTACGCATAGGTCCTTCTGCCGCCGCACCCCCGACGGAGTGCCGTGCTCACTTGGTCGGAAGATTGAGTCTCAAACTGGAGAACTTCTTGGGCAGAGTTCGGCAGACTGCTACAGAATGCTGAGGTGACTTCTTTGTATCCAATTGCAGACCACCGGCAGTCTTATTACCTTGAGGTTTCGGGCGGGCACCGAATTCGGATACACGAATCCGGTAATCCCCAAGGCAAACCAGCAGTAGTTCTACATGGAGGCCCGGGTGGAGGGTCATCTGCCAAGCACTATCAGTTTTTCGATCCCATGGCCTACCGGGTTGTCCTCATTGACCAGCGTGGCTGCGGAGAGAGCACCCCATTTGCATCCGTAGACCACAACACCACTTGGGATTTAGTTTCTGATCTTGAGGAGGTTCGCAATTTTTTGGGCATTGACCACTGGTTGGTGTTTGGAGGATCCTGGGGCTCGACTCTGGCATTGGCCTATGCGCAGACTCACCCTGAGAGGGTGACCGAACTGGTACTCCGAGGCATCTTCATGCTTCGTCCCTCGGAGCTTCGATTTTTCTATCAGGACGGAGCAAGTCACTTGTTTCCCGATGCATGGGAAGCCTTCTTGACACCTATCCCTGAAGATGAGCAAGGTGACCTCATGGCGGCCTATCACCGTCGGCTCTTTGGCGAGGACTCTGTGGAACTCTTGAGTTGCGCACATGCTTGGTCTGAGTGGGAACGAGCCACGTGCATGCTGGACCCTGATCAGATTTGCAACGAATCTGCTGAGCAGGTCGAGGCATTTGCGCGAATCGAGAATCATTACTTCGTGAACGGCGGATTTTTTGAGTCTCCAACGCAGTTACTTGATGACGTTGGTCTGATTCGACACATCCCTGCTGCGATTGTGCAGGGCCGGTACGACGTGGTGTGCCCAATGCGCTCTGCCTGGGATCTGCATCGTGCGTGGCCACAGTCAGAACTGATTGTGAACACCCACGCTGGTCACTCGATGTTTGATCCTCAGAACGCAGCCTCGCTCAAAACGGTTTGTGACAGTTTTCGCTAGGCGCACTAAGTTAAAAGTATGTCTGATTGGTCTAAACTCAGTGCTCGAGCTTCATTTGCCTCTCACCGGCTTGTTGGTTGGATCTACTGGGATCGGGTGGCAATACAGAAGTTCACTGATCTAGGAATTCCCGATGGACTCGGTTATTACATCTCTAGTCGTGGGGCACCGCTTGCTCCGGCCGGTCATCAAGCAGTTGCGGCAGCCTTCTATTCAATTCATCCCGGGTTTATAGAGATCTGTCTGGCTACTGCTGCAGAACACACTTCATTCTCTGCCATTAGTCGGGCCCGAAATGAGGCAGTAGGCGAAGGTCTACGTGAGTATGTCCCAGAGATTTGTAACCAGCTTGCAGATTGGGCTGAGCGACTCTGGCAGGCGGCCGATGCGCTACCAAGTTCTGGGCGTGTGTTATTTGCTGCGCACCGTCAGGAAGTTCGCCCGGAAGACCCTCTGGTATCGGCCTGGCTCGCTCTGAACTGCATCAGGGAATGGCGAGGTGACACCCACTTTGCAATTCTTGCCTCGCATGACCTGAGCGGCACCGAAGCCGGATTACTTCATGACGCTCATCTGAACTATCCCGGAGAGTGGATTCCCAGAAGTAGAGGAGCTGATGATGCAGCGCTCTCAACTGCTGTCCACCAGCTCGAGGCTCGTGGCCTGGCCACAGATGGTCGAATCAACGCCGCTGGTTTAGAACTCCGCACACAGATCGAAGCAACTACCGATCAACTCACACAACGCGCTTGGCGGCATCTTGGCCAGGATCAGACAGAGGAGTTGCTGTCGCTGATCGAGCCAGTAGGTGAGCGTCTACTTGCTCGAATCGACCAAACTGCAGGTCCAAACTGGATGCCCGCAGCCAGAACCCGCCGCTGAGTTGAGCTTGGTGAGTTGATCCGACTGTGCAGGCTTGGTCCCCTATAGACTGAAGAGCATGAACAGTTTAAAGACTCTGACCCGCATTAGCGCAACAGCTGTTGCAACTTCTGTGCTGCTTCTTGCTCCCGCAGCCTGCAGCAAGGACAGCGAAAATTCAGCTGAAACGACGTCAACCACGAGTACCACCAAAGCGAGCGACTCGGGCAGTTCGGAGGTGCTTCCTCCCATCATGTTGACAGCAACCCAAACCACTGCAGATCTGAAAGTTGACGACACTGTGGTGTTTGAGCTTGGCGACCCCGGCAGCGGCAGGTTTGTTGCCACAAGTAGTGATGCGTCAGTGGTCGAAATCACGTCGGACGGCGGGAGCCAAGGAACCTATTCCACCAATGCCGGAGGATGGGCACGGAGCGCAGGAAAGGCCACAGTGACCGTGGTCCTTGAAGGTGGCGACACAGCGGCCGATCCGGTGGTTTACGAACTCACGGTTAGCTAGCTGCTGTGTCTTCTTTGGGCGGCCGGTAGCAGGCCAATAACGTCAGCGTTCCTGCGCCTAAGCCCAACCCAAGCGTGATAGCGAATCCCAGCCATGGTGTGTCAAGGAAGTTGCTGAGCCCGCCCGAGAGCCCAAACATATTGTCAAGCGACCATTCGCCGGCGCCAAAAGCGCCGATGGCAAAGCACAAGGTTGCCAGCACAAGCACGTATTCAACTCCTTCTTTGGTGATCAAGAAGGCATGACGGTGCACCGTCCAGCCCGCCACCAACATCACGCTGATGACTCCGGCCGCCGCAAAAGGCGTGAGTAGTCCCAACAGCAGCATCACTCCACATCCCATTTCGGTGAGCGAGGCCGCATAAGCATGCACGGTACCGTTGGGCTTCATTCCCATTGAATCAAACCATCCAGCAGTTCCTTTGATCTTTCCGCCACGGAACATTTTGTTATAGCCGTGCCAAAAAATGGTCGGTCCGGCCACTAGGCGGAGCATGAACAGGATCAGGTCAAACTGGACTAAGTAGTCTTTCACTTCACCATCGTAGGTGCCCGAGCACTGCCCCAAGAATTGCGTCTGGTCATCTAGCGGGCGCAAAGCAAATGTTCACCACTAGACCTGTGCCTTCGCTGGGCGCTTTCAAGGTGAGAAACCCGCCAGACCCAGCAACAAGTTCTGCAACGATCGCCAACCCCAAACCGCTGCCACCCGCTGCTGCATCTGCTGCTCTCCAGAATCGGTCAGTAGCCCGCAGTAAATCCTCTTGTGCTATTCCAGCACCGTGATCGCGCAGTATGAGGTGCATCTCATCTGAGTCATGGCGAATTCTTGTGTCGATGCTTGACCCCGCTGGCGAAGCAGTAATTGCGTTGTCCAAAAGATTGTCCAGAATTTGCTGTAGACCGCCCACCACCACCCTTGCGCTGGCATGTGCCGGGCCCTCATAGCTCAGCGAAACCCCATGCTCTTCGGCTAATGCTGACCACCGTTCAAGTACTGATTGAGTAACCTCGGCAATGTCGGTGTCTTCTACTTGTACTGAAGATTCGCTCCGGGCTAGGGCGAGCAAACCATCGACTAGCAAGCTCAGGCGTTCTACTTCTATTGCCACCGCAGCAACATCTTTTTGGGATTGAACTAGCGTTCCGGCCTGTGGAAAATCACCCTCGGTGAGTGGTTCTGACAACGCATCTTGTAAGGACTCAATCCGCAGCCGCAGAGCAGTCAACGGGGTGCGGAGTTGATGCGATGCATCTGCCACGAAGGCCTGCTGCGAACCGATCAGTACTTCAAGCCGGCCGGCCATTTCGTTGAAGGTATCGGCTAGATCTCGGAGTTCGGGCGGCCCGCTTTGCACTGCTGTCCGACTACTCAAGTCGCCAGCAGCAAGACGATTAGCGTCTGCTTTGAGTAGCTTGACGGGGCCAACCGCCCATACCGCCATTAGCCACCCCACTGCGGCCGCGCCTGCCAGAACTAGGGAAGAGAGCAGTAGCAGAGCCAGCCAATAGTTTCTGACTTTCTCTCGCAGGATCTCCGTCGGAAAACTCACTCGGACTGCGCCAGTGACCACGCTGTCTGATGCGATCGGTACAGCCACATAGGCCAACTCTTGGCTGAGCGTATCCGACCTTCTGATTCCCGAATCTTGGGTGCCGGCTAACGCTTTGATAAACTCTGGTCGGGTAGAAAAATTGCGAACCGAACCCGCCTGCTGAGATGTGTCAATCCTGCTGAGACCGTCCGCATTTGTCACAACAACTCGTCCGCCAGTTTGCTGCACATACTTCTGAGAGAGACGTTCTATTGCGGCCGGGTCATTTTGTTCAACCCGTTCTACCAATGACCCTGCAAGCACTCGGGCATCGCGCTCGACCTCATTTAAGAGTTGCTCCTCGGCTCTACCCTGATAGGTCAATCCCAAGGGAAGCTCCACCACCAGCAACACAAAAGCAGCGAGTAGTACATAGGAAATAATGAGTCGTCGGGTCATCCCTCGTTAGCCCCAGTCTTGGGTGTCGAACTGGTTCCGAGGCCCGCATCAGACGTACCCGGATTTTCACTCGTGACTAGTTTGAATCCAACTCCGCGCACCGCCAGAATCCACTCGGGGTGGCCGAGCTTGCGACGTAGCGAAGCTACGTGCACGTCAAGAGTCTTTGAAGACCCGTACCAATTAGAGTCCCAGACTTCTTCCAAGATGTCTCGTCTGGTGTGGGCTGCACCGGGGTCGGCAGCTAGGTACGCCAAGAGGTCAAACTCTTTTGGGGTTAGGTCAATTTGGACGCCATCGACACTCACCGAATGCGCTCGCAGGTCTACAACTAGCGGGCCAACTTGCAAAAGCTGAGCAGCGAGTTCGGTGCCACCTGACCGCCGAGCAACTGCGCGAATCCGCGCTGTCAGCTCACGCAGGCCGAAAGGCTTAACTACGTAATCATCGGCGCCAGTTTCGAGCAACATGACTCGGTCGACTTCTTCTGATCTAGCACTAAGCATGATGATGGGAATCGAATAGTTCTCCCTGATACGTCTACAAACTTCGGCGGCATCAAGGTCGGGAAGCCCCAGATCTAATAACACCAGATCGATGCCAGACATCGACTCGAGTGCCCGGCGACCTTCTCGAACATGTACAGGATCAAAGCCATTGCGCAACAACCCATCTACTAGGGGGTTCAGCAATCGCAACATCATCTTCGACTACCAAAATCCTCATGGCCATGCAGATTTCATATCACCACAGTTTCACAGCCGTAGGGTCGTAGCTGAAATCTTCACCAAACCCTTACTCTTCTTAGGGCCTTCGTTAGAAAAGCGTTCTTTAGAGTGGACTCATGAAAACAACCCCGCGCAACTCTAAAACAGTCGCCGCTGCAACGTTTGCAGTGATCATCACCTTGGCCTCGGCTGGTACTGCGGTAGCGGTCAATCTGGGGGCTGCCAATTCTGCCGATACCTCTCCCACCGGCAGGTTGGCAGCCACCCAACCGATCAGCCTGAATGAGTCCACGGCACCGCAGAAGCTGACTCCCTCGACCAGCTATCTAGATGTTGATGCTCCCATTACGCCAGACCCATCTTCGCCTATGAGTTCAGACTCGGGTGCTAGTTCTGCATCTTCTAGCCAGGACGACGCATACGGTAACTCTGGCCATAGCCGGGATCATAAGGAAGGTATTAACGATGACGACTGAGCCAGTGATTCGGTCGCCTCGCGGCTCTGCCACACCGAACAAAAAGCGTAAGCGACGTCACCCGGCCGCAGCTTCTCGAAGAGTTGCTGCAGGTCTCTCGCTGGGCGCTACCTTCGCCATTGTTGCCGTCTTAGGCGCTCAGCGAACTGCGCCCACCGTCACTCAGGCAGCAGCACCGGCAGTAACTGCGCCACCTGCTCCTACCAGCACGGTTCCAGTCACTGCTCCGCCACCGGTTGTTGTAGTGCCCCGTCAGTATGTGGCGGCGGTACCTACGCAGAACTACGGCTCTAGCTCTAGCTCTGGCTATCAGTCCCAGCCAGCCCAGACACAGTCAGCCCAGTCCCAGCCAGCCCAGACACAGTCAGTTGCGCCACCTGTAACTGCAGCTCCTCGGCAGTACGCAGTAGTTGCACAGTCACGTGCTAGCTAAGCCATCTCCTACAGGCGGACTGCTCGTCCCCACTGAGTTCACCCGTAGCGAGTTCAAAGTGATGGGCACTGAGTCGGAGCTCATCATGTCTGGTCCCGATGCGCCGCCAGTGGAGTTACTCCAAGGTCGGCTGTGCGAGTTAGAAGAGCGCTGGTCACGGTTCTTACCTAATTCCGAACTCTCGCTGATTGGAAACTCTGCTCCTCGCCGATGGATCCTCAGTCCCGATACCTCAATGCTAATTGAACGAGCTATATGGGCCTGGACAGCCACCGGCGGACTCTTCGATCCAACCGTGCGCGATGCAGTCATTGCCGCCGGTTACGTCGACTCTTTCGAACATCTTCAGGATCAAGTCCCAACTATGGGGGCTGCTCTAGCTGCACCCGGTTGCGCAGATATCGAGCTTGATAGCGAACTTTGGTTACTGCGACTTCCGAAGGGAGTATCAATTGACCCGGGTGGAATTGGTAAAGGCTTAGCAGCAGATCTTGTGGCAGTGCTTGCAGTTGAACTGGGTGCCGAGTCGGCATGTGTCTCGCTGGGTGGAGACTTAAGAGTTGCAGGAGCTATTCCAGTGCAGGGTTGGGAGCTAGAGCTCGACCATCAGATTGCTCCACTAGCTAGGGTCAACCTGCATAGTGGTGCGATAGCCACTTCTTCGACTCTGCGGCGACGCTGGAGCACCACTACCGGAATAGCCCATCATGTAATGGATCCAAGAACAGGACGACCCTCTACAGGCAGCGCAGTTGCTTGCAGCGTTATTGCCGGCGCGGCCTGGTGGGCCGAGGCAGTAGCAACTGCACTCTTGGTTGGGTGGGGCGACCCTGAGACAAGAACCGAGGAGCTACTAGAGCTACTTGAATACGGCGGAGCCCTAATAACTCGAGCCGATGGCGAGCAACTCCGTGTGGGCCGCTATCGCGAGTCCTTCTCTCTAGGCGCACGATCCTCTCAGAACACAGATCGAAGGTCTGCATGAACCCGCAGTTTTGGTGGTTCGTCTCGAGAGCTAGCGGCATAGTGGCAGCGGTGCTGCTGATGCTGACTCTGATATAGGGATTGCTGATCACCACCAAGCTCATTCAACGTCGCGGGTTGCCGGCTTGGCTTACCGACTTGCACAAATACCTCGGTGCACTCACGGTTGTCTTTATTGCAGTCCACCTGCTTGCGTTGGTGGCAGATAATTTCCTTCACTTCTCTTGGGCTGAGCTGTTCATCCCATTTTCGAGTACGTGGAAGCGAGGCCCTGTTGCTTGGGGTATCGGCGCTTTCTGGGGCTTAGTAATTGTTGAAGGATCCTCGTTAATTAAACGGCAGCTTTCCCGACGCACCTAGCGTGGGTTGCACTATTTCTCGTACCCGGTGGCACTTCTTACCGCTCTTCATGCGGCTCAAGCTGGCACCGATGCAGGTAACAAGGCATTTCAACTCACCTCTTTTGTGTTGATAACACTGCTGAGTGCATTGACCATTTTGCGTATCCGGCGCCCGCCGGCACGCCGCCAAATTTTGCCTGACTCGGTGTTGCGGGGCTCAGGGGGCTTAACCCCGACAAGCCCTCCAACTATGCAGCAGTAGGAGTCAGTGGGGGCCCTCCGGTATCCTGCAGATTGGTGTGCTTGCTGTGCACTTAGATCTACGAATCCTGTGCTCCTTCGGCCGCCTAAACCTGTGGCCACTAACTGATTTCACCGTGGAGGTAATCCGTGACCACTGAGGCCGAACCTACTCTCGCCGGCGAGTTCCCCCCGGCCACAGAAGAGCAGTGGCTGGCACTCGTAGACAAGGTGCTGAAAGGTGCTCCACTATCAAAACTGGAGTCCCGCACTCCTGGCGGAGTAACCGTTTCACCGTTGTATACGGCCGCAGGTTCGACCGGCAGCAATGATGAGGCTGGGTTTCCCGGTCAGGCGCCCTTTATTCGAGGTAGTTCGCCTAGCCCACGCACAGATGGCGCTTGGGCTGTTCGAGCCAGAATAGGGGTTGCCAATCCTGTCACCGCGCAACAGTTGGCGCTGCGAGAACTCGCTCGAGGATCTACTGAACTGCAGATCCGATTCGATGCCGCATTCCGCCAAGGGGTGAGCCCTACCCAGGCTGCATTTGATGAACTCGGCGGGGTAGACGGGGTACTTATTGCCTCTACCGAGGATCTACTCACAGTCCTACAAGGCGTGTATCTAGATCTAGCTGCTGTGCACCTGCAACCTGGCGGTGCATTTGTGCAGGCAGCCCAGATGATGCTGGAAGTATGGGAACGAACTGGCGTTGATTCAATCAATGCTGCCGGCGGAATTGGCGCCGACCCGATTGGTGAACTTGCAGCGACTGGCCGGCTTGCACAGGGCATCGATGCAGCCTTGGCAGAACTGGGATCACTTGCTTCGCAGCTCTCTGTGACACATCCGAATCTGCGAACTGTCAGCGTAGATACTGCTGCATATGTTGAGGCTGGTTGCAGTGAGACAGGAGAGTTAGCAGCGATGCTGTCTACTGCTGCCGCCTATTTGCGGGCAATGTCGGCTGCGGGAATGACCGTAGACGCAGCCTGCGCACAGATCGAAGTGACCTTGTCCGTAGATGCCGATGTGTTTACCGGAATTGCACAGCTTCGCGCCGCAAGAAGGCTGTGGTCGGAAATGACTGCGGCCTGCGGAGCCTCGGAATCTGCTCAAGCGCTACAACTTCATGTTCGCACCGCTGAGAGGATGATGACCAAGCGGGACCCTTGGGTGAATCTGCTGCGAGTGACCTCGGCGACCTTCGCCGCTTGTCTTGGCGGAGCGGCCTCGGTGACAACTCTGCCATTTGATATCGAAGCTGGCGAGCCAGAAGAACTCGGCCAACGAATGGCCCGCAATACCCAACTGCTTCTTCAAGAGGAGTCGAACCTAGGTCGGGTGATAGACCCAACTGGTGGGTCTTGGTATGTGGAATCGCTGACAGATGAGATAGCCGTCACGGCGTGGCGAAAGTTCGGCGAGATTGAATCAGCAGGTGGATTGCCCGCAGCGCTGCTTGACGGAACTCTGCCTTCTTGGATTGCCGAGGTTTGCGCCGAGCGGCAGTTGCGTGTTGCCACCCGCCGTGAGCCCATAACAGGGGTGAGTGAGTTTCCAGACATTCACGAGGCCCCGTTGACTCGAGCAATCGTTGACCTAGTAGCTCTTCGAGCCGCTGCCGAGGCAAGTGCTGCAGCGGAGAATACTGGAGTCGCTGATGTGGGAGTCGCTGATGTGGGAGTCGCTGATGTGGGAGTCGCTGATGTGGGAGTTGCAACGACCTGTGCGCCGTTGCCTCGGGTCCGCTGGTCTGAGCCATTTGAGCTACTCCGAGACCGGTCCGATGCATTTCTAGCCTCAACAGGAAGGCGCCCTGAAGTGTTTTTGGTCAACTTAGGCCCAGTTTCGGTTCATACTGGCCGAGCATCTTTTGCAAAGAACTTCTTTGAGGCCGGGGGAATTGCTGCTGCCAGCAGTGAGCGTGGCGAGACTCTCGGCTTTGACCAAGTTGCTGACGCAGTTGCCGATGCGCTGCAGACTGGTTGTGAGTTGGTATGCATCTGTTCTTCTGATGCTTTATACGCTGAACGCGCCACCGAATTTGCTGAAGCCTTTCGTGCAACAAACATTTCTACGGTGTACCTAGCTGGCAACCCCGGAGACAGAAGAGCAGCCGAGGTTGCTGCAGGTATCACTGAGTTCATTCACGTCGGGGTCAATCTGATTGAGGTTCTAAATCGCGCCCTCAGCTGCATCGAGACAGCCAGCATCGAGACAGCCAGCATCGAGACAGCCAGAACGGAGTCAGGCGAATGAGTTTCCAGGTACCAGATTTTACGAGTATTGCGTTGCGGCCCCTTGCAGCCCCCTCATCTGGCGCGGCAAAAGACTGGGCGCAGGCGGCTGATGCCAGCCAACCAGATTCAAGTGAGCAGATCTGGCAGACCCCAGAAGGCATTGGAGTTAAGGCGCTTTATAGCGCGGCCGATCTTGACGGCTTAGATTTTCTGGGGACCTATCCGGGTGTGGCCCCCTACCTACGTGGTCCGTACCCAACTATGTATGTCAACCAGCCTTGGACGATTCGGCAGTACGCGGGCTTCTCTACAGCCGAGGATTCCAACGCTTTTTACCGACGCAACCTTGCAGCCGGACAAAAGGGCCTATCCGTGGCATTCGACCTAGCCACACACCGAGGCTACGACTCCGATAACCCTCGGGTATCTGGCGATGTCGGAATGGCCGGGGTTGCGATTGATTCGATTTACGACATGCGTGTTCTGTTCGAGGGAATCCCCTTAGATCAGATGTCGGTATCCATGACCATGAACGGTGCCGTATTGCCGGTCCTGGCGTTGTACATCGTGGCGGGCGAAGAGCAAGGCGTGGCCCAAAATCAACTCGCTGGTACCATCCAAAATGACATCCTTAAAGAGTTCATGGTCCGTAATACATATATTTATCCGCCCGCTCCATCAATGCGGATCATCTCAGACATATTTGCTTTTACTTCAACGAATATGCCTCGTTTCAATTCCATTTCGATTTCTGGTTACCATATGCAAGAAGCAGGTGCCTCGCTAGATCTTGAACTGGCCTACACCATCGCTGATGGCATTGAGTATGTTCGTGCTGGTTGCGATACGGGTCTAGATGTGGATGCCTTTGCACCCCGGCTTAGCTTTTTTTGGGCCACGGGCATGAACTTCTATATGGAGATAGCGAAGATGCGGGCAGCAAGATTGCTGTGGGCCAAATTGATCCAAGAAAAGTTCCAGCCTAAAAACAATAAGTCACTGTCGTTAAGGACTCACTCCCAAACTTCGGGGTGGTCACTCACTGCACAAGATGTTTACAACAACGTGGTTCGAACCTGTATCGAGGCAATGGCTTCGACCCAAGGTCATACTCAAAGCTTGCATACCAATGCCCTTGATGAGGCGCTTGCCTTGCCAACCGACTTCTCGGCCCGGATTGCTCGCAATACACAGTTGTTCTTACAACAAGAATCCAACACCACCAAGGTCATCGACCCTTGGGGCGGTAGCTACTTTTTGGAAAGACTCACTCAACAGATTGCGGCGCGGGCACTGGGCCATATTCGAGAGGTGGAAGAAGCTGGAGGTATGGCCAAAGCAATAGAAGCTGGCATCCCCAAGCTAAGAATCGAAGAAGCGGCTGCACGCACTCAAGCTCGCATTGACTCAGGCCAACAACCGGTGATTGGCGTGAACAAATACCGCCTAGATATGAACGAGCAGATTGATGTGCTGAAGATTGATAACTCAGCAGTCCGCGCCGGGCAGATTGCCAAACTGCAGCGCCTTCGCTCAGAACGAGATGAGCCAGCAACTCAAGCTGCACTCCAAGCGCTGACGCATGCCGCGGCGGCTGGAGAGGGCAACCTGTTAGAGCTCGGGGTAGTTGCAGCTCGAGCAATGGCAAGTGTTGGAGAGATGAGTGATGCGCTCGAAAAGGTCTATGGCCGTCACCGTGCAGAGATCCGCTCCATCTCAGGTGTTTATCGTGGTGAGCTAGGTGCCCGAGGAGGCATTGTGGACAAGGTTCGAGCCAAAGTCGATGTATTCGAAGCAGCCGATGGCCGCCGACCCAGAATTCTATTGGCCAAGATGGGTCAAGATGGCCATGATCGTGGTCAAAAAGTGATTGCTTCGGCCTTTGCAGATTTGGGCTGGGACGTAGATATTGGTCCGCTATTTCAGACTCCAGCCGAGGCAGCACGACAGGCTGTCGAAGCAGACGTGCATGTAGTTGGAGCGTCTTCACTTGCAGCGGGTCACCTCACCTTGGTGCCCGAGTTGAAGCAAGAACTTGCAGCGCTCGGTCGGCCCGACATCATGATTGTGGTTGGAGGAGTAATTCCGCCTCAGGACTACGAAGAGCTGTTAGCCGCTGGAGCAGTTGCTGTGTTTCCCCCAGGAACGGTTATTCACGAAGCGGCCAGTGACTTACTCGATCAACTTGCCCAGCAACTCGGTTACGAATTGGGTGGCTAAGCAGATTCACTGCGGATCTGGAATTGGCTCACTGAAATGAGTTACCAGAGCGTCAAGTCCAAAGGCATACATTGAATGCGCGTCCGCTCCGCTGTACGTGTCTGACTCAATCAGTTCTGGCGAGGTCTGGTAACTCAGGCAGAGCCCTACACAGAAGGCGCTAATTGAGGTCAGCAACAAGGCCACAGTAAATGGCGGTCTGAGTCGTCTGCCTATCAGGCCCAGATACATCTCGATATCGGGACCAAACTCCGAGGTAAGCGCTTGGTCATCGCGTCGCAGCAGCTCGCCTATTTCTGGATTATCGGCGTAGGTATAAAAGCTGAACCTAGCAAAAAACGATGGGTCATCTTTGAGTGCTCGAAAAATTGCGTCGGCTTGCAGAGCCATGGCTTCTTGGGGGTTTTCGGTGAGTAGGTCTACCTTGCCTAAGGCCTCGGACACCTCACGAATGCCCCTCTGACGACTCAATTGTAGAAGTTGCCCCAGAAGGTCCTTTCGATACGCCTCTTGAGATGGCCAATAGTGGTAAAGAGCGGCCTTTGTTACCCCCGCTCGTTCTGCCACCTCGGCGACCTTGACATCAGCAAGTGCGTCCACAACAGCAGTTGCCGCTTCGTCAGCCGAGTAGTTAGTCACAATTTCGGCACCGATCTGCAGGTAGTCAAGTTTGCGGTCATTGGCAGTAGGTCGAGCCATTACGCGCTCCTATTTCCTGCGGTATTGCGCCGGGCCCTAGCAGTAGCAGCCGAAAGGTCAATCTTTATCGGACCAGTATCACCTACTGCATGCTCTAGTCCTGGGGGATTAGATGCAGCGTCTATCGGCTCGGAAAAGGCCAAGAACAGCGCTTCGGCCGAGGCCGCAAACAAAGACAGTCGAATGTTTTCCTGCATAGCTACATCAGGAGTGCTTGCTGGGTCAGCCTTGTACTGCAGACAAATACCCTCGAGCAGCGCAGATATTGCCACCGTAAGGTCAGTCAAGCTGCTGTCATCACGAAGTTTTCTCTGCATGCTCGCAAGCGCCAACGAAAGTACTGGCTCAGAACGAAGCACAGTTTCATGGTATTCGGTAGCTAACGCCTGGCGAACTTCGGGGTCTTGCAAGTACGACTTCAGGCTGACTCGGGCAAAAAATGACGGGTCCTGAGACACCGAATCAAATATGGCATTTGCATAGGCCCCGAGAGTGATCGGCGCCTGTAACTCCTCAAGCAATTGCACTGCAATTTTATCAAAGAGGTCGGCTCCTAATAGCTGACTCCGCTCAAGCAGATACTGCAATAGCTCCTGCCAGTACAACTCTTGAGATTTCCAGATGTGATAGATCGCACCTTTTGTCACCCCAGCGCGTTCGGCTACTTCGGTAATCTTTACATGCGCTAAAGCCAACCCATCGTTACCCTGACTGGCATTGAGTGACTCGGTCACTATCGCAACGCCAATATCTAGAAAGTCTTCTTTTCGATGGGCGTTCGTTCGCCGTGCCATGCGCATCAGCTTTCGGTCCAAGGTGCGGAAGTACAGAGAGAGATACCAGGTTAGCTGGCAAGAATCTCTCTATCTCATCTTAACTACTAGCCTGCAGGGCGTGGCCGCAAATCTTGAAGAAGCGAACTATGTGGACGGTGTCCTGAGTAGCGACACAGCTATTTTGGCCAAAACTATTACCCTTCTCGAGAGTACAAACCTGCAACATCGAGCACTTGCTCAGCAGGTATTAGCTGGGATTCTGCCGCACAGCGGCGGGTCAGTTCGTATAGGTATCACAGGAGTCCCCGGGGTTGGTAAATCCACCTTTATTGACCAGTTCGGCATAAATCTGACTGAGCTTGGACATCGGGTGGCAGTGCTTGCGGTCGACCCGAGCAGTTCTCGAACTGGTGGATCAATTCTGGGAGATAAGACTCGTATGGCGCGCTTAGCGGTTGACTCCGCAGCATTTATTCGCCCTTCTCCTGCCGGTGTGACGCTTGGCGGGGTGACCCGTGCAACGCGTGAAACAATCTTGGTCTGCGAGGCTGCTGGATTTGACATCGTCTTAGTCGAGACCGTTGGCGTGGGGCAGTCAGAGACGATGGTTGCCGAGATGGTGGATTTTTTCTTGGTGCTTATGATCTCTGGAGCTGGTGACGACTTACAAGGAATCAAGAAGGGCGTCTTAGAGATGGCCGACATGATTGCTGTGAACAAAGCCGATGGGGATAACCGCCAGCGTGCTGAACTTGCTGCTGCAGACTATCGAGCCGCCCTGCACCTTTTGACCCCAGCATCACCTACTTGGAGCCCGCCCGTACTGCTGTGTTCCGGGTTGGCCAATCAAGGTTTGGACGAACTCTGGCAGCAGATCACAGCTCATAAAGACAAAATGGGCGCTTCGGGTGAGCTGGAACTGCGACGCAGCACTCAACAAGTTCGCTGGTTAGACGCGATGCTTGATGACCGCCTGCGTGATGACCTGCGGTCTTTTCCTGCGGTGCAAACTGAGCTTGATCGTCTTGAAATTGCTGTCCAACAGGGCGAGATCACTGCAACCTCGGCTGTTGATCTGCTCTGGGACATGTACCTGCAGGTTCGCTAATTATTTTGGCCCGCGCACCACAATCCAAGTGATGTCCGCTAAGAACTGCTGCGCTGCGTGGATCCGCATCAAGTAGCGACGGATCAAAGCTGAGCCCTAGGACAGGTCCTTGGCAACAGCATCAACAGCCTTGTTGAGGCCCTTCTCGATTTCTTCAAGCGCACCCTCAACGTCGCCTTTGTCGAGTGCGTGGTTTGCCTTCTTCGTGGCATGCAAGAGCGCCTTATCGATATCTGTGCTCACGGCATCCTCTGCGATTGCCACCACTGCTGCTTGGCCCTCATCTAACAAGTTGCCGAGTTCTTTCAGGTTGTGACGTGAAAGTCCTCCAGCGAAGTGACCGATAGTGCCAAGCACTGCTCCGCCTATGACGGCATCGGCAATAATTGCTGCCCCAGCAGGAGGAAAGATCACGCCTAGTGCGGCGCCGCCAATAATGCCGGCAGTGCCGGCGGCCTTACCTGCGTAAGTCTTTTCATGCACATGAACCCGACCTTTTTCGTCCTTGCGAACAAGGGCGGCAGTGATGTGGCGAAGGCCAGCTTCTTTAAGTGTGGCGAAGTCTGCAACGGCCATATCTGCGTCCTCGTAGGCGGCTGCATATGCAATGTAGGTGGTGTTATCTGACATGATTCTCCATGATTTTTCGATGCGCGGATGTGTGCGAGAACCCAACCTAGGCCAGTTCGAGGCATTGATGCGTTGGCAGTGCTAGCTCGAACAGTCGGGTCGCTATCTTTTATACGGCAAACTCCGGTAGAATGGCCGTTGCACAAGCATCCGTAGGCGCTCAAAGCGCCCGCAACTGTGGAGGAATACGCCGTGATCACTCTGACCGATACTGCAGCAGACAAAGTTAGGCAGCTCATTACTGCCGAAGGTGATGAGGCGCTGGCGCTTCGCGTTGCCGTTCGACCCGGTGGATGCTCAGGGTTCTCATACGAGATGTTCTTTGACAGCGACGTGGCGAGCGACGACCTGACAGTAGAGAAGAGCGGCGTGCGAGTCATTGTTGACCCGTCGAGCGCGCAACTCCTGACTGGTGCAACCCTTGACTACAAAGACGGACTCGATCAGTCGGGGTTTGCAATCACTAACCCGAATGCCGAGCGGACCTGCGGGTGTGGGCAGTCATTTAGCTGAGGTTATTTTGCTAGCGCAAGCATTTCTGCCATCTCGCCGCGATCAACGGCGATGTCTCCGCGAACTTGTATGACATTTGCAGAGTTGGTAACAAACAAGCTTGGTTCAAAGCCCAGCTTGTATGCCAGTGGTAGTGGTGCCAGAGCGGCCTCACTGAGCTCACGAACCATCTTTGGGTTCTGGTATACCTCGGAGTGAATCACAATCACATTCTCAGGTAGTGCTGCGGCTTGTTCAACGAGCAGATCAAGGATGGGGCCACAGGCGGCTGTTTGGCAGTAGGCCGGCGTGGCTAGCAACACTACGATTGGCCGGCCTGTTCCGAGTGCGTTGGGAAGGTCGAATTCATGGAACGGGCACTGTGGCACGCGTGTGCAGATTGGATCGACGTCGAACGACATGGTGGTGGTAGGCGTATTTGCCGGTGGTAATAAACTGTTGACTTGAGGGCTTTCGACTGCCGCTGCAGGAGACACAATTACCTGGCTATTAAGTCGGGTTGACCCGCGAGTTGCAAAGATGTCGTACAAACCGGGTGCCGGAAATGTGAAGTACAGCGGTAAGTAGGGTCGAGGTACCCCATTGCTTCTAGGCGCAACCATGACGGGGCTTCCTATAGCCACCCCATCTCGTTCTACTGAAAAAGACATTGGACCAGGAAGTTCAAATGCGGGAACACCCTCGGCATCGGTCAGGGTGTACACCAGCCGAGACGGCACCCCCGAGGCCAAATACGCAATGTTGCGCGGAAACAGCGCCGTAAGGGTTTCTTTTGGCCCGGGGTCAACGCCCTCTGATGTGGTATCGGTTGCGCCGCTACTGCAGGCTGAGCTGAAAGCTGCCCCAGCAACTAGGCCGACTCCTCCGAGACCGCCGAGCAGGAGTTTGCGCCGGTCGATGACAATTGGCTTTTGGTGACCGGTCTGTTCGCGACCGTTTTGGGTATCTGAAACAAAGTCCTGCACAGACTGCAAAGGTACTGCTCCGCCAACACCTGTCACAGTTCAACTGCAGAGTTCTGTTATCAAAACGCGGTGGCATCTCAGACAGCTCTCACTGACTAGGGTGATGAGATGTCAGGACCACCGTATTCGCCCGTGTTTCATGCAGGAGACTGGAGCTGTATTTCTGGGCAGCTTGGAGTTACCCCAGATGGCCTCGCCCAGGGCTTTACCGCTCAGTTGCAGCAGCTATTTGTTAATCTTGACTTGCTTGTTCAGGCTCATGGCTTATCAATTGATCAAATTGCGAAGACGACTGTATTCCTCGTAGATATGGGTGATTTTGCTGAGCTGAATGAGTTGTATGCCGCTTTCTTTGGTCAGCATCGACCGGCCCGCTCAGCAGTAGCGGTTGCGGGTTTACCATTTGGAGCTCTCGTCGAAATTGAAGCCTGGGTGTACACCGGCGAGTAAGTGCTTGGTAGTTGTTGCCAAGCTGAGGCAGACTTACTTTATGTTCGGACCACTTCTGATTGTGTTGACTCTGGTACTTGCGCTGCCCATCTCGTTCTTTGTAATTGGCGCGTTGCTGTCACTGTTGCTTGGTCACTCGCTGACCAAAGAGGGCGAGTACATGAACGAGGGTAGCGAACTGATCGACCTGAATCGATAACTCAGACAGCTCGGCCCAGTCAGACTGACCAGCGGGATTCGCCGAACTTGTAGCCCACTGAGCGCACGGTTTGAATCAGCCCTGCAAACTCTTCGCCGAGTTTGGCCCGCAGACGCCGGATGTGAACGTCCACTGTGCGTGCACCGCCGTAGTACTCATATCCCCATACTCGTGATAGCAGCGTTTCACGGGTAAACACTCTGCCTGGGTTAGAGGATAAGAACTTGAGTAGCTCGTATTCCATATACGTCAGGTCCAGAGGTCGATTATTGATCGAGGCCTGATAGGTCTCGAGGTTGAGTAGCAAGGATTCGTACTGCACAATCTCGGGGCCAGTATCAATGCCCGGTTCAGAGGCAAGTAGGTGACGAATCCGTGCTTCTACCTCGGCGGGGTGGAACGGGGTAACGCAGAAATCATCGAAGGTGTCGTGACGGCCATCAAGATCTGTGAGTTGTGTACCTCGAATCAGAAGAAGTAGCGGTGCGACACCAATATCGCCGCGCCGCAACGATCGAGCCATAGTGAATGCTGCAGCGCCTTGTTCGTCGGCGGCCACGATTGCGCCAGCCCAGACTCCCGCCCGCGCAGCGTTCTCGTCGGCTACGGCAGTCCAACTGAGCCCTGCCATGTCAAGCACGCGAACCAAGTCCGCGGGTGGGGGATCGGGCCAAACCAGAAGTGGTTGCATAAGTGACCTACCAGAACTTCAAATAGCGCTGGAGTTCGTAGCTACTTACATGTGTTCTGTACTCTGCCCATTCTGCACGCTTATTGCGCAAGAACCACTCAAAGATGTGTTCGCCAAGCGCCTCACGCACAAGTTCTGAGCTTTCCATGACGTCCAGTGCGGTAGACAAGTTTGTAGGAAGCAGCCCTTCCTTGCTCACCCTTCGTTCGGCCTCGGAAGACTTATATAAGTTGACCGCTGCTTCCTCGGGAAGTTCGTATCCCTCGTTTACGCCCTTGAGCCCGGCGGCTAGAAGTACCGAGAAAGCCAAGTAGGGGTTTACTGCGGGGTCGAGCGCACGGTATTCCAGGCGAGTTCCCTGATCTTCTTTGCCACGCTTTGGAACGGGAACACGAACCAGCGCAGATCGGTTATTGCGAGCCCAAGAGATATGCACCGGGGCCTCGTAGCCAGCAACGAGCCGCTTATAGGAGTTGATGAGCTGGTTAGTGACTGCGGTAATTTCGGCTGCATGCCTAAGCAGGCCGGCAATAAAGCCCTTGGCAGTTATTGACAGCCCGAACTCGTCCTCGGCATCGAAAAAAGCGTTGTTATCGCCCTGCCACAGCGAAAGATGGGTGTGCATTCCCGAGCCTTGAACACCCTCCATTGGCTTGGGCATAAATGTTGCGTGCACCCCAGAGGCCATAGCCACCTCTCGAACAATCATGCGCAGCGCCATGATGTTGTCGGCCATTGCTAGGCCGTCGGTATAACGAAGGTCGATCTCATGTTGCGAGGGAGCATCCTCATGGAATGAGTACTCCACAGGAATACCCGTTGCTTCGAGTCGCTGAATGGTGCGCCGGCGAATATCTGAACACTCGTCATAAGTGGTGAGGTCGAAGTAGCTGGCGTTATCGAGTGGCTGCGGTGGCACTGTGGGGTCATCATTTTTGAAGTAGAAGAATTCAACTTCGGGTGCTGCCATGAACTGATAGCCCTGTTCGGCTGCAGTTGACAGATTGCGCTTGAGGACCTGTCGGGGATCGCCATCAAATGGAGTGCCATCAAGATTGGCGATATCACAGAAAATCCTTGCAGTAAGTTCCTCGCCGTCGGTGCCCGGCATGAGCTGAAACGAGTTGGGGTCAGGGAATGCCAACACGTCGCTTTCTTGCACCCGACTAAAGCCGTCAATAGCTGAACCGTCGAACTGCACGCCCTCTTCAAACGCAGCATCAAGCTCAACTGGAGAGATGGCAACAGACTTGATTTGACCCAGCACATCAGTAAACCAAAGTCGCACTAGGCGGACTCGTCGTTCTTCAACTGTGCGTAAAACGAAGTCCTGCTGGTTATCCATAGTTTCTCCAGTGTGTCATTTGCGTGGGCAGAATCAAGTTAGAAGTGGGAGTTCACACGCAGTTCACAATTGGGTAACGAGGCTGAAATTGCGTTGCGGGACCGTTTTTCTGCTTTATTAGTTGAGTTAGAACTTTGACTCGCCAGCATTCACCGTGGATGCTGGTCAAGAGACGTAAAAGGGTGACACCGTGCCATACCGCGCTGAATACATCTGGATCGATGGAACTGAACCAGTTCCAAACATGCGTTCCAAGACCAAGATCATCGAGGATGGTAAGGAGCCTGGCATCTGGGGCTTCGACGGATCATCTACAAATCAGGCCGAGGGAGCGAGTTCAGATTGTGTTCTCAGTCCTGTATTTACATGCCCAGACCCGATGCGCGGGCCGGGCGACGTGTTGGTGCTGACCGAGGTCCTACTCCCCGAGACCTTCGAACCGCATTCCACCAATAACCGTGCAACGCTGGTTCCCATCGCCGAAAAGTTTGCGGATCAAGAACCGTGGTTTGGTATCGAACAGGAATACACCTTCTTCAAAGAGGGACGTCCACTCGGATGGCCCGTTGAGGGTTACTACTATCCCGCACCGCAGGGCCCCTACTACTGCGGAGTTGGTGCAGTGGAGATTTCGGGTCGTGAGATTGTCGAGGCTCATACCGATGCCTGCCTAGAGGCGGGACTAGGAATTGCTGGAACCAACGCCGAGGTCATGCTGGGTCAGTGGGAATACCAAGTTGGCCCTCTTGGCCCTCTCGAGGTGTCGGATCAGCTCTGGATGTCTCGGTACTTGTTGTACCGGGTGGCCGAAGACTACGGAGTGAATGCATCAATTTCTGCCAAGCCAATCAAGGGCGACTGGAACGGTGCAGGTTGTCATACCAACTTCTCTACTAACCGTATGCGCGAAGAGTACGACGCAATCATTACTGCGTGTGAGTCACTCGGCGCTCCAGGCAAGGTTGAAGAACACCTTGCTGGCTACGGCCACGGTATTGAGGACCGCCTGACGGGGTCACACGAGACTGCGCACTTCTCACAGTTCCGCTACGGAGTCTCTGACCGTGGGGCATCAGTTCGCATCCCTTGGCAGGTTGCGCAAGATAAGAAGGGCTACATCGAAGATCGTCGCCCCAACGCCAACATTGACCCCTACGTGGTTGCACGGTTGATCACCAATACGGTCTGCTCTGCGCTTACTCCGCTCTAATCTACCGGCATGACCGGTCCGAACACGCTGCGCGTGGCCATGTGCCAACTCAACCTTCGGGTTGGAGACTTGGCAGGAAACATGGCTGCGCTCAGCCAGTTCTATGCAGCTGCAGAAGCTGCAGGGGCCGATATTGCGCTGTTCCCAGAACTGGCAGTCTGCGGGTATCCACCCGAAGATCTTCTTCTCAAGCCCGGGTTTATTGACGCTGTCGACCAAGCCCTGAAACTGTTCGCTGCGGAAGTGACTGGTAACTGCACTGCGATTGTTGGTTGGGTCGAGAGTGACGGCCGGCAACTGTTCAACTCTGCCGCCGTGGTGCATGCCAGCAAGGTTGTGGGCAATTACCGAAAGCAGGCACTGCCTAACTACGGGGTGTTTGACGAGAAGCGCTACTTCGCTTCTGGCCCCCCTGCACAAAGCCTGTATGAGATTGGTGGTGTGGCAGTTTCTGTCACGGTCTGCGAAGACGTTTGGGTTGACAACGGCCCTATTTTGGAAGCCTCGAGTGGTGGCGCTCAGCTTGCGGTGAATATCAATGCATCTCCTTTCCACATTGGCAAGCAGCAGGTCCGAGAAGAAATGCTTGCCCGACGCGTCCTAGAGGTCGGAATTCCGATTGCGTATTTAAACTTGTTGGGCGGCCAAGACGAGTTGGTCTTTGATGGCGGCTCGGTGGTGATCGGGGCTGACGGTCGGATTGCAGCCCGCCTGCCGCGGTTTGAATCAGCCTGCTCAATTGTTGATGTGCAGATTGCTGAGCTGGCAGTTACAACCGGCAAACCGGTTACAAGTTTGCCGGTTACCCATGTGAGCTCTTCTCAACAGCTTGGCTCGTCTCAACAGGCTCGTAAGCTAGTTGTGCTTACTGATCATTGTGCCGGTATCGCAGAGATCGACAACGCTGCGGCCGAAGTCTGGAAGGCACTAGTTCTTGGGGTGCACGACTACGTATCAAAGAATGGGTTTTCTGAAGTAGTGATCGGACTTTCTGGTGGGGTTGACTCATCGATCGTTGCCGCAGTGGCTACTGATGCACTAGGGGCCGAGTCAGTACATGGGGTACTGATGCCTTCGCGGTATTCAAGTGCTCATTCCCTGAGCGATGCTAAAGAACTTGCTCAGAACTTGGGGATTGATCACCGGACTATTCCCATTGAGGCTGCCCATCTGGCGCTGTTAGATCTTCTTGAGCCCTCGTTCCAAGACCAAGCCCCAGACCTGACTGAAGAGAATCTTCAATCAAGAATCCGCGGACTGCTACTCATGGCACTCTCCAACAAGTTTGGTTGGATGGTTCTCACTACCGGTAATAAGAGCGAGACAGCAGTTGGGTATTCCACGTTGTATGGAGATACTGCGGGTGGCCTTGCAGTGATCAAAGATGTCCCAAAGCTCTTGGTATACGAGCTCTGTCATTGGAGAAACGCTCAACAACCACTCGATCTGATCCCTCAGTCGGTGTTAGTTAAAGCACCCTCAGCCGAGCTACGCCCTGATCAGCGTGACGATCAGAGCCTTCCCCCGTATGAGGTGTTAGATCTCATAATTCAAGGCTACGTAGATGGTGACCTAGGCACGGCAGAACTCACATTGCTTGGTCATGACCCTGCAGTAGTGGCCAAAATAGTTGGCCTGATAGATCGGGCAGAGTACAAGCGTCGGCAGTCCCCGCCAGGAATCAGGATCTCACAAAAGGCTTTCGGCCGAGACAGGCGGATTCCGATTACGAATGCCTATGCGCCGAGCCTGGCGGAAAGCTAGCCAGAGCAATGGACTTAGAAATTGCCTGCAGGGTTGTTAGCTGGATCTGTGAGAGTTGATTGAAAAACACCTCATCTTGAACTCGGCGGTATGTGGGAGCGGCTTTGCGAGCCTGTGCGATGCCCGCTTTGGTTGCTATTCCGAGCACTACGCAGCGGTCCTCATTGGAATGATGACGCTCAACCCAGCCTCGAGTAACCATCAAGTCAAATCTTCGAGTCAGGCTGCTCGGCGAGAGCCGTGCGTATCCGGCGAGTTTGGCCATATGTAATGTTTTGGTTGGCGACTCAGCTAGGTGCTTAAGGATTTCGTACTCAGCGATGCACATATTGCATTTCAGCTAGAGCTTGGATTCGAGATGAATAAGCAGCTTGTGTGTGGCCGAGAGGAAGTCGTCCCAAGTAGTTTGATAAGCATGCGAGAGTGCAGAATACGACTTCATTGACTTAAGTTAACTCAAATGAAGTTTGTTTATTACTCAACATAAAACGGATTTTCGGCGGCTCAAGTTTTCTGAATGGAGCTAACAAACATGACCCAAATCACATACCCATGGACAGGGCTTTTAGCAACAGCTACACAGCTTGGTGCCTTTGTTTGGGTAGAAGCCGAGGTGAGTTCAATCTTGGGTAGTTGGGTTGCAACGCAGACTGATCCGAGCAGAAAGGTTGAATTGAATGCAAGCTCAGCTCGGCACCGTTGGCATAGCGAACTGTTCTTTGAGCGCCTGCCAGTCCTTGCAGTGGTCAATCCCGAAGATTTGGTTCGACCCCCGAATTCTGAGTTTCAATCATTTCTTGGTCTTGTAGCTTCTTCGGCCTCGGTTCAAGATCAGTTGATAGCCATGCGCTTGGTGTTGCTGCCCTACCTTCTTGGGGTTTATCAGCAAGAGATGCTTAGTTTGAGCGAGGTTGCAGATGCTTCAGCACTCAGAACGCTGACTGTGGTGATAGCCAATACCGAAACCGAGTTAGCCTTTTCGAGTGTGGACTTGCCCGTTGAGTCGGAGTCTGCCCTGCAGGCCAGACTCGAACAAGCGCTGCACTCCTCGCCCGGATTGCTGCTGGGCTCACTAAGTGACAGATGACACCTGAATGACTCAGCGGTATGCAGTGTTCTTCTGTAAGCAACAGATCTGTAGATAACTCTTCTTGAGTTAGCACAAAGTTGCCCAAGCTGAAGGACTGGTGAGTGCCATGGCAAAGGAACGAGTTGATCGTGACCAGGAAGATCTGGTTCGTTTATATCTGTCAGATATTGGTCAGCACCCATTACTCACCAAAGACGAAGAAGTGAGACTCTCTATGACCATAGAAGAGGGGGTCACTGCTGCACATGAATTGTCTGAGCGAGCTTGTGCCTTGACTGCACCGGAGCAGCGGTTGCTGCAGCGAGCAGTCAGAAACGGCGAAAAGGCCGAGCGATCATTTGTGCTCTCGAACCTTCGCCTCGTTGTCTCTATTGCGAAAAGGTACCAAGCCTCTGGCTTGCCACTTCTTGATCTGATTCAAGAGGGCAACCTTGGGTTGATGCATGCAGTAGAGAAGTTTGATTGGCGTAAGGGCTTTAAGTTCTCGACCTATGCAACTTGGTGGATCCGCCAAGCAATCACGCGAGGCATAGCTAACACAGGAAGAACAGTGCGACTTCCGATTCACGCAGCAGATACGTTGTCAAGGGTAAATAAGGCGCGCTCGCGGCTAGAGGCCGAGCTCGGTCGACCGGCAACCATTGAGGAACTCTCTATTGATGTAGATCTCAGTGAGGACAAGTTGGTCGAGGTGCTGTGTTTTGCAGCAGATACGCTCTCTTTGTCTGAACCACTTCACGATGAAGGCGATGGCGACCTCGGCGACGTAGTCGAGGATCGCGAGGCTCGTTCCCCACTTGATGTTGCTCTGCTTTCTTTATTACCAGAAGAGGTGCAGCGCTTGTTGACTCCGTTAGACGATCGCGAGCGCGCAATCCTTACGATGAGGTACGGACTTGATTGCAGCGAACCACTTAACCGTGATGAGGTTGGACGACAGTTCAACCTGACTCGGGAACGCATTCGTCAGATTGAGGCGCGGGCGATGTCAAAACTGCGTCACCCATCTTGGGATATTGGAGCCTCTGCCCTATTAGCAGTTTAAACGGGGGCTAGGAGTCTGCATCAGGTCTAGGAGTCTGAATCAGGGGAGCGCTCCCCGCTGACAAGTCCTGCCGGAGAATCTAGTGTCATCATCGTTCGATCACGCTTCCCCCCAACCCTTCCCCCATGGTATGTCGCGAGTGCAACGCGCTCGAAAGGGGGTGTAGTGCTTCATACGTTGTGGTCCGTCAAAGGCGGTTCTGGTGTAACGCTGGTATCGGCCGTCGCAGCAGCGATATTTGCTCGAAGATCAGGGCGAGCAGTTCTAGTGGATCTGTGCGGGGATCAACCCGCTGTGCTGGGTATGGCAGAACCCGATAGCCCCGGCGTGTTCGATTGGTTACAAAGCGCCGATGGTTCCGCTGATGCCCTTGATCGGCTGCTGATTGAGGTGGAACCAGGGTTATGGCTGTTGCCACGAGGAAATGCACAGACCTGGCCAGCGCAGCGCCCAGACCAGCTAGCTGAACTCCTCAAAGAGATGGCCTGCGAGGTAGTAATCGATGCTGGCCTGATATCTGATTTGGGCCAGTGTCTGGCCTCGGCTGGCAGGTCACTTCTGGTTACTCGTCCTTGCTATTTATCGCTACGCCGCGCAACTTCGGCAGCAGTTCGAGCCGATGGTGTAGTCGTAGTTGCCGAGGTTGGTAGAGCCCTGAGTGGAGCCGACGTTTCTGCCGTATTGGGTCTTCAAGTCGTGGCCTCAATTGATGTTGATCCTGCAATTGCAAGATCAGTAGACGCCGGCCTGCTGATTCGCCGAAGCCATAGGGCTCTTGAGCACTCGCTGCGGGGCGTAGCGTGAACTCGCTTCAACAACCCGATGCATTAGATCAAAGCGTTCGGCTTCGATTTGCTTCAGAGATTGGATCAGTGGACGCGGCGCAACGCCTAGCCGAACTCTTTGCCGAGGAAGCACCACTGCTCGGCGCACAAGAAGTACAGCTCCGCGCTCATTGCCTTGCAGTAGAACTCGTGGGCCTTGGCCCAATCCAGATGCTGATCGATGACCCAGCCATTACTGACGTTCTAGTTAACGGACCCGGAGAAGTGTGGGTTGAGCGAGATGGTCAACTTGAACGATCGGGGGTGTATGCCGACGAGGCGCTCATAGCGAGAAGCATCGAACGCTTAGTGGGGCCACTGGGGTTACGGGCTGATCGCAGTAATCCCATAGTTGATGCGCGCCTTCCAGATGGCACTCGCGTAGCAGTGATTCTTCCGCCGCTAGCAGTGGATGGTCCCATCTTGGCTATTCGCAGGCACCGTGCAGCTCACTTGCCGTTGAGCGCGTTCGCCACCGCGGCAGTAGTTGAGCTACTGGAGTCTCTAGTCAAAGAACAGCTCAATCTTGTGGTCTACGGCCCAACTGGAGCTGGCAAAACCTCGTTGCTGAACGCACTAGTTGCCGGCCTAGCGCCGAGCGAGCGCGTGGTAACTATTGAAGATGTTGCCGAACTTCGTTTGCCTGGTGAACACGTGGTGCGCCTTGAAGCTCGCCCCGGTAGTGCCGAGGGAATCGGCGGAACTGATATTCGTGATCTAGTGCGAGCGGCCCTACGGCTACGACCAGACCGCATCATTGTGGGCGAGGTGCGCGGGGCCGAAGCACTCGACATGATCTGGGCGCTCTCTACCGGCCACGATGGATGCTTCTCTACGTGTCATGCATCTAGCGCTGCCGATGCCATGCGTCGGATCGAGACCATGGCTTTGCTCGGTGCCGAGCGGCTGCCACTCGAGGCCATTCATACACAGGTCTGCGCGGCCATTGACTGCTTCGTCGGCGTAACTCGCAGCAGTTCTGGGAGTCGCAGGGTGGATGCTGTTCACCTAGTTGCTTCCAACGGCGAGCTTCTGTCGCTACTCGCACCTGACGGGTCAGTGCATCGGCTCACTCGGTCGCGTCGGGGTCGGCAAGAGTGAGGGCATCAAAGCGCACTGATCGGCTCCTTGATCAGCAACTGCCTGGGGTTGCTGCTGGGCTTGCTCGAAGCGTCCATTCGGGTGCCACGTTGTTAGTTGCCATAGAAGAACTTGCCGAGCTTGCAGTTGCACCTAGCGGCAAAGATTTGGCAACGGTGGCATCTTCGGCAAGAAGAGGAAGCTCTCTTGATGCAGCGCTTGCTCAATGGCAGCAATCTAGGCGGGGTACATCTGTAGATCTGCTGATAGCCGCCTGCAGATTTGGCCATACAGAAGGAGGTAACTTGGCTGCGGCCCTAGACGGTGCAGCAGTCTCATTACTTGATCGCATCGAGGTGGCAGATGAGGCTCGAGCTTTATCTAGTCAGGCGCGATCCTCTGCTGCGGTGCTTGTTGTTCTGCCCTTGCTCGGAGCAGCAGGATTTTCTGCGCTCGACCCTGCAGTCGCTGTCACCCTCTTTTCAACTGCTGCCGGTTGGGTATGTTTGATTTTGGGGCTCAGCCTTGATGCGCTAGGCGCTTGGGTGCTGGCTCGCATGGTGCGGTCGGCGCTGTTGTAATGACAGGACAGTTCTAATGACCGGACAGTTGTAATGACAGGACAGTTCTAATGGCCGGGCTGTATGGGCTGCTCAGCACTTGGGCCGTGCTTCATCTTTTTGGCCATACGCGCCCGTGGCCGTGGCGCGTTGCCGATCTTCAAAGCACACAAATTCAACCGCCAGCTTCACCCCCTATTACTCGCGGCGCCCCCGAGCGGGAAAGTATTCGAAGCCGAAAATCTCAGCGCCAGATCCAGGCCGAGGTTCCCGCTGTCGTAGACCTTTTGCATCTAGCGGTCAGCGCCGGACATTCGCTACACACAGCAGTTGCAGCAGTTGCCGGAATTACAGGAGTTGCAGGATCAGGCACAGGTCTAGTGATCGGTGGTCTTGTAAAGGTGCAACAGCGCTTTGAGCGTGGCGGTCGCCTGGCCGAGGAACTCGCCAAGCTACCCACGCTGCTTGGCCCAGCACTTCAACCCCTCAGCACCACGCTGATAGTTGCAGCATCTTCTGGTGCGCCCTTGGGGCCAAGTTTGCAGCGCTTAGCCGATGCCGAGCGTCGAAGACTGCGCCGACGCACTGAAGAGCGAGTTCGAAAACTGCCCGTGCTACTTCTGTTGCCGCTGATCACTCTGGTGCTTCCTGCATTTGTTCTTCTCACCGTGGTGCCCGTTGCAATTACCACTGCAAGAACTGGGTTGACGCCGCTCAACAGTCCTGAGCAACACAGTCCTGAGCAACACAGTCCTGAGCAACACAGTCCTGAGCAACACAGCTTTCCCCCGCCAAATGCCAATCAGTTGGGACCACCATGATCAACGTCAGCAGAAACACTCCT
>Ga0209284_10000055_pt1 | contig 151559 bp, 141 predicted proteins | sample FRY03_FD_187211 | JGI IMG/M metagenome (GOLD analysis project Ga0209284, IMG submission 187211) | Freshwater microbial communities from Lake Fryxell liftoff mats and glacier meltwater in Antarctica - FRY-03 (SPAdes) (version 2) | ecosystem: Environmental > Aquatic > Freshwater > Ice > Glacier...
TAAATATTTTAATTGGTACACATGCTTTGTTAGAAGATAAAGTGCAGTTTCAAAATTTAGGCGTTGCAATTATTGATGAGCAACATCGCTTCGGAGTTGCGCAAAGATCTAAATTATGGTCTAAAGGTGGAGGATCCGTTTTAACCATTGCTAAAGGAATGGGAATTGAAGTACGCAACCGTTATGAAACTTCGCATCCATCTATATATAAGTTGATGAAAGAATTGCAAAAAGAAAGAAAAAACCAATCCGCAGAAGCAGAAAAAATTTTCTGGGAGCAATTAAAAAAAAATAAATTTAAATTTAGAAGACAACATATTATTGACGAATTTACGGTTGATTTTGCTTGTATTTCAAAACCTTTACTAGTTGAAATTGATGTAGAATATGGCAGTACCTCAGAACAGCAAGAAGCAGACGCAATAAGAATTAAAATTCTTCAAGAATTTGGGTACAAAGTTATTAGATTCACTAGCAAAGAAGTTCTCGAAAATATAGAAATTGTAATCGAAAAACTTGCGCAAGAATTAAAAAACCTTCCCTTTAAAAAAGTTGAAGTTACGTCTCCACCACACATTTTAGTAATGACGGCAACACCAATTCCTAGAACATTGGCAATGTCTGTGTATGGCGATTTAGATATTTCTGTTATTGATGAATTGCCTCCCGGAAGAAAAGAAGTAAAAACAGTGCATCGATTTGATAGCAATCGTTTGTCAGTTTTTAAATTTATGAAAGATGAAATTGCAAAAGGTAGACAAATATATATTGTGTATCCGTTAATTCAGGAATCGGCGACTATGGATTATAAAGATTTAATGGATGGTTATGAGAGTATTTCTCGCGAATTTCCAAACCCAAAATATCAAATAAGTATTGTTCACGGACAAATGAAACCTGCGGATAAGGAATTTGAAATGCAACGTTTTGTAAAAGGTGAAACTCAAATTATGGTGGCTACAACCGTTATTGAAGTTGGTGTAAATGTACCAAATGCAAGTGTAATGATTATTGAGAGTTCAGAACGGTTTGGTTTAAGTCAATTGCATCAATTAAGAGGTCGAGTTGGTAGAGGTGCAGATCAAAGTTATTGTATTTTATTATCGAGTTTTAAATTATCGCAAGAAGGTAAAACACGTTTAAAAACAATGGTAGAGACTTCTGATGGATTTAAAATAGCAGAGGTTGATTTAAAATTACGTGGACCAGGAAACTTAATGGGAACGCAACAAAGTGGAGTTTTAAATTTAAAAATTGCTGATATTGTTAAAGACACTAAAATTTTAGTGAACGCTAGAAATACCGCAATTTCAGTATTACAAGAGGATTCTAATTTATCAAAACCAGAAAATAGTAGCATTAGAAAAACCTATTTAGAAGTGTCTAAAACTTCTAAGATTTGGTCTAATATTAGTTGACCATAAAATAAACAACACGATTTAAAAATAAAACACTTGCATTGTATAATGCAAGTGTTTTTGTTAATTGTAATCTATATCGATTATATCAAAGTTGTACATCTTAATTCCAACCACCACCTAAAGCCTGATATAACTTTACATTGGCTAATAATTGATCTCTTTTAGTTTCTATGATTTCAATTTTAGAATCTAAAGCTTCTCTTTGGGTTAGTAAAACCTCTGTATATTCTGCTCTTGCCGATTTAAAAAGCTGAATAGAAAGATTAATAGATTCTGTAAGCGCTTCAACTTGGCTTTCTTTTAATAGGTAGCTCTCTTTAAGGTTTTGTGCATTAGATACCTGATTTTGCACTTCAATATATGCGTTTAAAATCGTTTTCTCATATTCAAAAATTGCAGCTAGTTGTCTATTATTTGCAGTACTATATTCAGCTTTAATTGCATTTCTGTTAATTAAAGGAGAAACTATATCACCAATTAAATTATAAGTTAAAGATTCTGGCGTGTTTATTAAAAACTTAGGTTTAAAAGCTTCTAAACCAAGGCCAGCTCTTACTCCAATTGATGGGTAAAAATTGGCTTTCGCAACACTTACATTTAATTTAGCCGCTGCTAATTCAAGTTCCGCTTTTTTAATATCTGTTCTGTTTGCGAGTAAATCTGGAGGAATTCCTGATTTTATATCATCCATAGATTTGCTAATAAAAGTATCAGAGCTTCTAATTATTTGTTGCGGATATCTACCAACTAAAAAATTTAATAAATTTTCTGTTTCAACGATTTGTTGTGCCACTATAAATTTATTACTTTGATTTTTTAGTAGTTCTGCTTCAAATCTTCTAACTGCCAATTGCGTAACTCTTGCAGCTTCTTTTTGAAGCTTCACCATTCTTAATGCGTTTGTTTGAAGTTCTAAATTCTGCTCAATAATTAGCAATTGATTGTCTAAAGCCATTAACTCATAATACGTGCTTGCAATTTCAGAAACTAACTGCGTAACCATAAAATTCTTACCTTCTACGGAAGCTAAATATTCTAAAACAGCTATTTTTTTTCCATTTCTTAGTTTTTTCCAAATATCTAATTCCCAAGAAGCAGAAAGGCCTGCAGAAAAGTTAGATAACGGCTCCGGAAATTTTTCATCTTCGCGAATACTAAGGTTTTTTTCTACAGCACCATTGCGCGTAAATTCGCCTACTTTTTCAACTTCAGCACCTGCAATAATACTTACAAAAGGTAAATATTCTCCTTTTCTTGCTTTAATTTCATTTTTAGACATTTCTACACGTTGCAACATCATTTTTAATTCTTGATTGTTTGCAATGGCAACATCAATTAATGCCACCAAATTTGTGTCAGAAAAAAAGTCTTTCCATTTTACGTTTGCAGAATTAATACTGTCTTTCATCTGATTTTTATAGGCTTTGGGCAGCGTTTTATCAGCCTCTCTTATTGCTGTTTTTGCAGGTACACAAGAGAAAAGAATAAGCGTTGTTAAAAAAACGATAAGTGTACGTTTTACTATTTTTATATTATTCATTTTTATCGCTTTTACGAAGTTTTTTTAATAGTCTTTTTAGTTTGCTTATTTTATCAGCATTTACTTTTGATTGACTTTCTGATTCACTATTTCTAATAACTTCTTCCGAAAGAGGTTCGTGAGTTTCATCTTTAATTAGACTTCGTCCTTCTTCTAGCTTCGCAAAAATGTAGAATAATCCGGGAATAATTATTACTCCGAATAGTGTACCGATCAGCATTCCTCCTAAGGAAGAACCACCAATAGTTCTGTTACCAATTGCACCAGCACCTGTTGCTATCACCAACGGAATTAAACCAGCTATAAAAGCAAACGAAGTCATTAAAATAGGTCTAAATCTTGCTCTTGCACCTTCAATTGCCGCTTCTAAAATTGTAGCGCCTTTGTTCTGTTTCTGAACTGCAAATTCTACGATTAATACGGCATTTTTACCCAGTAACCCAACTAGCATTATAATGCCAATTTGCGCATACACATCGTTTGCTAATCCCATCGCTTTTAAGAAGATGAAAGATCCGAAGACGCCAACAGGTAAAGATAAAATTACTACAAATGGTAGTAAAAAACTTTCGTATTGAGCGGCAAGAACGAAGTAAACAAAGATTAGTACAATAATAAAAACGTAAATGGATTCATTACCTCTGCTAGCTTCATCATAAGACAAACCCTCCCAAGCGATATCATAACCTCTGGGTAATTCTTTAGCAGCTACTTCTTTAATAGCATTAATTGCTTCACCACTAGTAAAACCTGAAGCTGGTAAACCTCTTATGGATGCTGAATTATAAAGGTTGTATCGTGTAATTTCATTTGGGCCCAATTTTTTTTCAACAGACATAAATGCTGAATAAGGTACCATTTCTCCTGATTCATTTTTAACAAAAAGTTTTTCAAGGTCTGATGGCAATCTTCGATATTCTGGAGCTGCTTGTGTATACACTTTAAAGAATCTACCAAAACGAATAAACCCTTGTTCGTAAGTACTACCAATTAAAATATTTAAATTTTCCATGGCTTTACCAATTGTCACACCTTTTTGCATGGCAATTTTATTGTTGATTTTTAACTCATATTGAGGATAATTTGCCGAAAAGAAGGTAAATAAACCTGTAAGTTCTTTACGTTTTGACATCGCCTCCATAAAATTATTATTAATTTTTTCAAATTCATGATAATCCGTTGAGTTTGTTTTATCTAATAAACGCAATGCAAATCCTCCAGAAGAACCAAAACCAGGGACAGCAGGTGGTTCAAAATATTCAATAATTGCACCAAGGTTTTTTGTTTTTTCTTCTAACTCTTCCATTATTTCATGAACAGAATGTTCTCTTTCTGACCATGTTTTTAGGTTGATTAAACACGTACCCGCATTAGATCCTCGACCTTCTGTCATAATTTCGTAACCCGCTAAAGAAGAAACGGATTCTACACCTGCTGTTTTTTCACAAATTTCTTGAAGTTTTTTAGCAACATCATTTGTACGCTCTAAAGTAGCACCAGGTGGAGTTTGAATAATAGCGTAAATCATTCCTTGGTCTTCGTTTGGAATAAAACCAGCAGGTAACACTTTATTTGTAAAGTAAATTCCCGCACAGAATGCTATCAATATTCCGAATGTTACAATACGTCTCGCAACAATTTTATTTAAGATCGCTACATACGTTCCTGTTAATCTTTCAAAACCTTTATTAAACCAATTGATAAATTTATCTACTGGTGATTTTTTAATTTTTCCGTGATTATTTTTAAGCAACATTGCGCAAAGTACAGGTGTTAATGTTAAAGCTACGATTGCAGAAATAACAATTGCACCTGCCATTGTAATAGAAAACTGACGATAAAAAACCCCAATAGGACCTGTCATAAACGAAATAGGAATAAACACCGAAACCATCACTAATGTTATTGCTATAATTGCGCCTCCAATTTCGCCCAATACTTCTGTTGAAGCTTTATAAGGCGATAAATTTTTTTCTTCCATTTTAACATGGACGGCCTCCACAACAACAATTGCATTATCTACCACAATACCAATAGCAAGTACCAATGCAAAAAGGGTAATTAAGTTGATGGATAAACCAAATAACTGCATTACAAAAAAGGCACCTATTAAGGAAACAGGAACCGCAATAATGGGAATTAAAGTTGAACGCCAATCTCCTAAAAACAAGAATACTACAATCGCAACCAGAATAAATGCATCTCTAAGTGTGTGTAATACTTGCTCAATAGAAGCATCTAAAAAGTTAGAAACATCATAACTTATTTGAAAATCTACGTTTGGAGGTAAATCAACTTCTAGTTCTTTTAATTTTTCTTTTACAGCTTTTATTACATCGCTACCATTACTTCCAAAAGTTTGTTTTAGTACAATAGAAGCAGAAGGTTTACCATCTAGATTAGAGTAAATATCATAAAATTCACTCCCTAATTGTACATCAGCAATATCAGATAACTTAATGATTTCGCCTTCTTTATTAGCACGAATAATTATCTCTTTATATTGTTCTGGCTCATTATAGCGATCTTGATACGTTAATACATATTCTAAAGATTGCGATTTTATACCAGAACTACTGCCTAAACGTCCTGGTCTTGCCAAAACACTTTGGTCTAACATGGATTCTAAAACTTCTTCTGCAGATATGTTATAAGCACGCATGCGGTCTGGTTTTAACCACACTCTCATTGCGTATTTTCTACTTCCTAATATTTGAGCATTTGCAATTCCGTTAATACGCTGAATTTCTGGAATAACTTTAGTGTAAGCGTAATTGTACAAAAACTTTTCGTCGTTGTTTTTATCAGAACTAGAAAGGTTTACATACATTAACATACTTGGCTGAACCGGCGTAATAATAACACCTTCACGCTGCACCAATTCTGGTAATAATGGCATTACTTGGTCTACACGCGTTTTAACTCGAACTACCGCTTGATCTGGATCTGTACCTGGCTCAAAAATAATTCGAATCGTTGCTTCACCAGCACTTGTAGCATCCGAAGCAATGTAACGCATTCCTTGTACACCGTTAATAGCAGTTTCTATAGGGATTAAAGTAGAATTTACTAAAACTTCTGCACTAGAACCCGGGTATGCAATAAATATGTTTACCGTGGTTGGTGCTATTTCAGGAAACTGAGAAATAGGCAATTGTTTGATAGCAAGTGTACCAATAAAAATAATGATGACCGATATGACGATTGCCAATACGGGTCTTTTTATAAATTTTTTAAACATGTCTTTTTAGATTATTTATGAAAATTATTCAGCATATAAGTCTAATGAAGACATCACTTTGTTGGCATCCAAAAACTTGGTATTTATTTTTTGATTGTTTTTTACCATTCGAATACCTTCTAGTAAAATGGTTTCTTTTTCATTCAATCCTTTTGATATTACATACAAGTTTGGAAGTTCTGCACCAATTTTTATTTCTCTTTGTTTTACTATATTGTTTTTAGTAATTACAAACACATAGGTTTTATCTAAAATTTCAAAAGTTGCTTTTTGCGGAATTATAACTACATTTTTAAAAGGAACCGTCATTAAAATACTTCCGGTTTCTCCATGTCTTAAAATAGCATCAGGATTTTGGAAAGTTGCTCTAAAAGCAATATTTCCTGTTTCGCTATTAAACTCTCCTTCAATGGTTTCAACAATTCCTTTTTGGTTAAAAACTTTGTTGTTCGCCATTAAAAGAGCTACTTCTTTTTTAGAGTTTTTGTCTGAACTCATGATGTAATCAAGATATTCTGCCTCTGGAACATTAAAATATACCCACATTTTACTATTGTCAGATAGTTTGGTTAGTAACTCACCTTCTTCTAAAAAACTTCCTTCTCTAGCTTCAAGATGGTCCATAATACCATCAAAAGGAGCTTTAATTTTTGTAAAGCTTAAATGAGTTTCTGCAAGCATAACTTCTGCATTTGCTTTGTCTAATTTTGCTTTTGCGAGGGCTAGTTCATTAGGCGAAACTACATTTCCATCAGCTAAAAGTTTTGTGTTTTTTAGTTCTATGGATGCAGCATTTGCTTCTGCTTTTGCTTTTTGTAATTCAGCTTGATAAATATTTGGCATAATTTGAAACATCGCTTGACCCATTTTAACATGCTGACCTTCGTCTACAGATATTTGTTTTAAATAGCCTTTTTCTAAAGCTCTGATTTCTATGTGTCTAAAAGAATGAATTTGACTCACATAATCTTTTGTAATAGCAGTGTCTTTTTTTATAGGATTTGTAACAAGAAAAGCTGGAAGCTCTTTTGTTTCTTCTTTTTTAGTTTGACAACTTGTGTAAAATAATACCACAAGCGCACCAATTAAAATTTTTTTCATGGAAATGTTATTCTTAAATTTGTTTAGTATAAATAGGTAAACAAGCAGTTTACCCTTAAAAATTAATTATTTTTTAAAAGTATCTTGAGAAATATTAAACAACTTAAGGAAGTTGTTTTTAACCCATTATCAAATTTTGTAAACCTGAAACCGCTTGTAAAGGCGAATAAATGAAGATGTTGTTATGAAGTTTTGAAAAAGTACTTCTTCTTTAATACTAAGTAAGTTGTTTTCTATTAAGTTTTTATAAAAAAAGGAAGTGTTGTTTTTTACAAAAAAATACTTGCTTTTATTACGTATAAGGTTTTCTTCAACTTCCTCAACTTCTTCAATCTTAATTTCTTGAAGAAATAAAAGGGAACTATTTGATTCTAGTGTAGATTTTATAGTAGCAGTTTTTAAATGCTGCATGTTATTACTAAACTTAACAAGGTAAGAATGCTTAGATGCATTCTTTAAATGGTTCTTAGAATTTGCATTTAAATTTGTAGTGCAAGTAAGTAGAAGTGATAAAAGTAGAATTAAAAATAAATGTAATTTATTATTCAATCTTAATGTATTTGAGCGCAAAATTATACTAAAGAATGAATTTTACAAAATATATTAAACACTAAGTATTGCGACTTTTAAATTTTTATGAAAAACGTTGATTTAGTATTTTCTAAATATTAAATTCGTAAAATTTTAGAAGTTTTTAATTAAAAATCAATACTTTTATCATAAAAAGTGTTAATTTATTAAAAATATTTTATTTACCTTTCTAGTGGATTTTAAATTTTCGAGGAAATTTATCTTTCTTTTTGCATAGTTTTATCAAAAAGACCAAGGACAAAAGTAGTATTTTGAAATTTTATTATATCTTAATGATGAGGTTGTTTACTGTTTTGGGTTCGAAAGTCTAGAGTCTATCATTAAATGATAGATTTTAACTAATTGGTTTTAACAAATACCATACAATGTTGCCAGGGTAAATTTTTACTATTTTGCTCAAGTTTAAAACCAGCAGCCCTCAATTCTTTAACAGCTTGTTTTTCGCTCATTTTATGAATTCTTTTTATCGGTACAGAAACGTCTTCACTTCGATATTCAATCAAATATATTTTTCCGTTTTCTTTTAAAGCTTTTTTGATAGACATTGTAATTTCTTTCGGAAAATTAAATTCGTGATATACATCCACCATTAAAATTTTATCAAACGTATTTTCTGGCAGATTTACATTTTTTTCATCACCCTGTATAAGTTCTATGTTTTTGTACTTTTCATATTGTTCGTTAAATAAAATGGCTTGTAGCATTTCTGGCTGAATATCAACAGCATACACAGCTCCTTTAAGAACAATTTGCGCCATTTTAAAAACATGATAACCAGAGCCAGCGCCAATATCAGCAATGATATCCGTTGATTGGATGTTCATGTTTTCTATGAGTTTCGAAGTGTTTTCCTCTTTTTCTCTAGTAGAACGTTCTAACCAATTAATGCCTTCATAACCCATAACATAGGCAATTTCACGACCCAAATACCATTTTCCAATTCCGTTTTCGTCTCCTTTTTTAAAGGTATATATTTTTTCGGATGACTGAGGTACTTGTGCGTTACATGAAACTAAAGGAATAAGTACGAGCAGTAAAAGTTTAAAAAGATTAGATTTTATCATTGTATAAAATAACTTTAAAAGGTTTTTTAGATTTCGAAATTTTAATTTTTATTTGATTCAGCTCTTTTTTTTTAAAGTTTAATAACCTTAATTATAATTCCAATAATCTTTTAGCGGCATTAAAAGGAGTCGTTTTTCCGCTTTTTAAATCTTTAACTTCTTGTACTAAAGCACTTTTAACTTTTGGGTCTTTATAAAATCGATCTTTTAATTGTTGATTGATTGTTGAAAGTAACCAATACTCATTTTGCTCATTTCTTTTGATCTCGAAATACTTGTTTTTTTTCGTCAAAGTTATATAATCAGCAATCATTTTATCAATTTCTAAAATACCTAAATTATGTAACGCACTTGCAGTCAATACTTTTGGTTGCCATTTACTTTCTTTTATTGGGTATAAATGCAAAGCTCTATTAAATTCAACTTTGGCAATTTTTGCATTTTTTTCGTTATCACCATCCGCTTTGTTAATTACAATTGCATCTGCCATTTCTATAATTCCGCGTTTAATTCCTTGTAATTCATCACCTGCTCCCGCTAATTTTAGCAACAAAAAGAAATCGACCATAGAATGTACTTCGGTTTCCGATTGTCCAACACCAACAGTTTCAATAATTATCGTGTCAAAACCAGCAGCTTCGCAAAGAATAATACTTTCGCGTGTTTTTTGTGCAACGCCGCCTAAAGAAGTTCTAGCAGGCGAGGGTCTAATAAATGCATTTTTATCGGTCACTAATTCTTCCATTCTCGTTTTATCACCTAGAATAGAACCCTTATTTATAGAGCTACTTGGGTCTACAGCTAAGACAGCTACTTTTTTGCCTTGCGCAGTTAAGTGTTTACCAAAAGATTCAATAAAAGTACTTTTTCCAACACCAGGAACGCCTGTAATTCCTATTCTTACAGAATTATTTGCGTGTGGCAAACATAGATTTAAAATTTCATTTGCTTTTTGTTGATGGTTTGCATTTGTGCTTTCTACCAAAGTAATTGCTCTACTCAAAAACATGATGTTCCCTACTAAAATATTGGACACAAAATCGTCAACAGAATTCTGTTTTGCTCTGCTGATTTTTATTTTTTCTGCACTCGATTTACTCGTCGTTTCTGGTTGAGAAACACCCTCATTTTCGTGTATAGCAGATTGTTTTTTATTCATTACAAAAGTTGAAATGTAAATTTAGAAATAAATAATGAGAATTTTTAGTTTATCATTCTAATTGATTTTGATAAACTCAATTAAAAAAATTGGTTAATTAATTGAAAAATCACCAAATATGGCGTTTGTGATTCTTTGTAAAACTTTCTTGTATGTTTTTAGTAACTCATTTAAACAAAAAGAATTTGAATTTGAGTATCATAAAATCAAGTACTTACAGCAGCTTCATTTTTCACCAAATTTCTGATAAATTCCATTTCGATATTCTTTTTAAAGTTCCTATCTTTATGCGCTGTAATTAGTAACTTTTTTAATGGAACTCTACAAAGAAAATCAACTTAAAGTATACAACTCTTTATCGAAAAGAAAAGAGGATTTCAAAACCTTAACAGACGGATATGTAGGCATGTACGTTTGTGGACCAACCGTATACAGCAATGCGCATTTGGGTAATGTAAGAACTTTTATGTTCTTTGATGTGGTGTATAGGTATTTGTTACATTTGGGTTATAAAGTACGTTATGTGCGTAATATTACAGATGCAGGTCACTTAGAAAACGATGCGGATGAAGGTGAAGACAGAATTTCTAAAAAAGCACGTATAGAGCAAATAGAACCAATGGAAGTTGTTCAACGTTACACGGTTGACTTTCATGATGTGTTAAAAAATTACAATTTTTTACCGCCAAGTATAGAGCCAACAGCAACTGGTCATATTGTAGAACAAATTGAAATGATTAAAGAAATCATTGATAAAGGGTTTGCATATGTGGTAAATGGTTCTGTATATTTTGATGTTTTGGAATATAATAAAAATAGTCATTACGGAATTTTATCAGGCAGAAAAGTAGAAGATTTAATACATAACACGCGTTCTTTAGACGGGCAATCGGATAAGAAAAATCCGCAAGATTTTGCCCTTTGGAAAAAAGCGGATGAAAGACATATTATGCGTTGGCCTTCGCCTTGGAGTGATGGTTTTCCTGGTTGGCATTTAGAGTGTTCTGTAATGAGCACCAAGTATTTAGGAGAACAATTTGATATTCATGGAGGCGGAATGGATTTAAAATTCCCACACCACGAATGTGAAATTGCACAATCTCAAACTTGCAGTGGCAAAACGCCCGTAAGTTATTGGATGCACACAAATATGCTGTTATTAAATAGTCAGAAAATGGCAAAATCCACAGGAAATTTTATTTTACCAAATGAAATCTTGTCTGGAAAAAATGATATTTTACCAAAAGCATTTTCAGCTAGTGTAGTTCGTTTTTTTAATATGCAAGCCAATTATAGAAGCATTTTAGATTTTTCTGGTGAAGCGTTAGAAGCATCAGAAAAAGGACATTCTAAATTAATGGAGGCAGTTAGTTTTGTTATTAAAATAGAAGCAAGTAAAACGTCCACTTTTGATGTTCAAAAATGGAAAAAAGCTTGTTATATTGCAATGAATGACGATTTTAATACTCCCATTCTAATTGCACATTTATTTGAAGCGGTAAAGGTTATCAATCAAATAAAAGAACAAAAAGCGAGTTTAAACGCAGATGATTTATTAGTGTTAAAAAATACTATAAATGCCTTTGTTTTTGATGTTTTAGGTTTGACGAATGAAAACTCTCAAAACAATTCAGAAAAAATAAATGGAGTAGTAGAGTTGCTAATCAAATTAAGAAAAGAAGCAAGAGAAAATAAAGATTGGGCGTTGTCTGATCAAATTAGAGACGAATTAATTGAATTAGGAATTCAATTAAAAGACGGGAAAGAAGGCACAACATTTTCAATAAATTAAGAGTTAATTAAGATTTCTGAAAGATGAATAAAAAGTCCATAAATTCGAGTGATTTAAATTTTTCATCGAAATTTTATCGAGAACTCTTTTTAGAATTTTTAAATTTTTAACCTTTGAATAAAATACTTTCATATCCATTTATTTTGCTGGTACGTTTTTATCAAACAGCAATATCGCCCTACACGCCGTCAACTTGTAGATACAATCCTACATGTTCACATTACACAATTGAGGCGTTGCAAAAGCACGGTTTGTTTTCTGGAGGATGGTTGGCTTTGAAAAGAATAGGTAGTTGTAATCCTTGGGGAGGAAGCGGTTATGATGCTGTGCCTGAGAAAAAAGAGTAAAGAAGTTAGAAAATAGACGTACAATTTATGAAAAAATACGTAAGATTTTAACTTTAAATTATAAATTTTGAATAAAATAATATGAATTTTTTAGCAATAGAATGGAATCCATCATTAGGAATTGATTTAGGATTTTTTGTAATACGTTGGTACAGTTTAATGTTTGTTGCAGCATTTTTATTAGGTTTACACCTAATGAAAAAGGTCTATATTAATGATAAAATTCCAGAAGAAAAGCTAGATACTTTATTTATGTACACCTTCATATCAATGTTAATTGGTATGCGTTTGGGCGATGTTTTCTTTTATAGCTGGGATTATTATCAAAACCATTTATTAGAAATAATTATTCCGTTTAAACAAGTTAACGGAACTTGGAAATTTACTGGTTTTACCGGTTTTGCAAGTCATGGAGCAGCAATTTCTATTATTATAACCATGTATTTTTATGCTAAAAAACATTTAAACAAGCCTTGGTTGTTTATTTTGGATAGATTGGCAATTATGGTTGCTTTAGCAGGATTTTTTATAAGAATGGGTAATTTTTTCAATTCAGAAATTTACGGGAAGGAAACAGGCTCTAATTTTGGAGTTATTTTTAAAGCAAATGGTGAAGATTTTGCAAGACATCCAACACAATTATATGAGGCATTTAGTTATTTAGGGCTGTTTTTTGTTTTGTGGTTTTTGTACTGGAAAACAAATAAAAAACAACAAGTAGGTTTCTTATTTGGTTTGTTTATGGTTGTTTTATGGTCTCTACGTTTTATCATAGAATTTTTAAAAGTTGAACAAGCAGAAGGTAGAGAAGATGGTTTTTTTAATCTATTAAATACAGGTCAAGTATTAAGTATTCCTTTAATTTTAATTGGCCTATGGTTAATGTTTAAAAAAACAAAAAAAGTAGTATAATTTTGATAGAAAACTTAAAAAAACGTTGGAATATTAATAACAATTGGTCTATTATTGCCATAATATTGGTCTTTTCAATTAATGGCTCTTTTGCCACTTTGATAGCAAAACCACTTGCAGTTTTCTTCGGATTATCGCCTGACACAATTTCACCTTTTATTTTTTGGCCATTAAGAATATTACTAATATTTCCTATTTACCAATTGACATTGCCAGTTGTGGGTTGGTTTTTTGGTCAGTTTAAGTTCTTTTGGGCTTTCGAAAAAAAGTTTTTAACAAGATTAGGTTTGGGTTTTTTGTTTAAAGAATCAACTAAACATCAATAATAGTTTCTTTTTTTTTATCATTTTTACTGATGAGATACCTGTAAATTCACGTAATTGTAAAGCTAGGAATTACATCTAAAAAAGGAATTATTTCCTCTTAAAAATTTATAATACTAGCAATTTTACCTTTGTTGCCTTTATACATTTAGTCATTAAATAGCCTGTAATTGGTGCCCAAATTATATCAAAAAGTATTATTGTAAAAAATCCTATTATATCTAATAAAATACTTAAAATTAATTTTTTGTATTTTTTTCTATCATTTTAATTACAAACAATAAATCAAAATTCGTAACAAAAAATATTATTTTGTTTCAGAAAATTATAAGTTTGTAAAAAGTAACTATTCAGAATGAATTTTAAAGACTTCACCCAGAAAATTGAAGAACTAAAAAGTAAGGAATTAGGAGGTTTAGAGGCTCAATTTAAAATAGCACCTAAACTACGTTTACAATACAATCAAGACAAAATAGCAGCGAATAAACCCAAAAAAGCTGCAGTTTTAGTATTGTTTTATCCAAATAAAGAAAATGAAACTTGTTTTTTATTAACGCAAAGAGCAATTTATAAAGGTACACATTCTGCTCAAATTAGTTTCCCTGGTGGAAAAATAGATAAATCTGATAAAAATTTACAACAAACTGCTTTAAGAGAAACTCATGAAGAAGTTGGGGTTTTACCTTCAACTGTAAAAATTATTAGAGAGTTAACAGATGTATACATTCCGCCTAGTAATTTTTTAGCAACTCCGTTTTTAGGTTTTGTAGACGAACGCCCTAATTTTGTTCTAAATCATGAGGTTGCCCTAGAAATTGAAGTATTAGTAAGCGATTTATTAGATGATAAAACAATTACTACAGTTACTTTAGATACTTCATATATGAAAAAAATAGCAGTTCCTTGTTTTAGAATTAACAATCATATAGTATGGGGAGCAACAGGAATGATGCTTTCTGAAATTAAAGAACTCTTAAAAGAGTAAGTTATTAAATTGTTTTTGTAATTTTGTGAGGTTAACCAAGAAAAAAAAGTATAAATGCCCCTATTTAAAAGGAATCCTTTTGGACATTATTTATTTATAAAAAAGTGGATAATTCGCTTTTTTGGCGTTATTTCTCATAGTAGATATCGTAAATTTAATAGTCTTCAAATAGAAGGTTCGCAAATATTAAGAGACTTACCAGATAGTGGAGTTTTATTTATTTCAAATCATCAAACTTATTTTGCAGACGTAGCAGCAATGTTTCACGTTTTTAATGCATCTTTAAAAGGTAGAGATGATTCTATTAAAAATATTGGGTATATATGGCAACCTAAATTAAACTTTTATTTTGTTGCTGCTGGCGAAACGATGAGAGCAGGCTTACTACCAAAAATATTTGCGTATGCGGGTTCTATTTCTATAGACAGAACATGGAGAAGTGAAGGTAAAGATGTAAATAGACAAGTAAAAAATTCTGATATTTCTAATATAGGTAAAGCGATAGATGATGGTTGGGTTGTTACTTTTCCGCAAGGAACCACAACACCTTTCAAACCAATTAGAAGGGGAACGGCGCACATCATTAAAACTTTTAAACCAATTGTTGTACCAATCGTAATAGACGGTTTTAGACGTTCTTTTGATAAAAAAGGGTTGCGTATTAAACGAAAGAATGTGCTACAATCTATGGTTATTAAAGAACCCTTAGAGATTGATTATGAAAATGACGATGTTGCAGATATTATTACTAAAATTGAGTTTGCTATAGAACAACATCCCTCATTTTTAAAAGTATTATCTGTAAAACAATTAGAAGAACTAAAAAAAGAAGAAGAAGAATTAAACGAACAACGTAAATTCTGGAGATCTTAATTTTTTGGCATTCTACCGTATAAAGCAAGTGAGTTAAAATCACATAATTAAAAAAGCATTCATTTTTATAAAAATGGATGCTTTTTTTGGTTAGCCAATGTTTGGTATATGAAAAGTAGCAGGCTAGAATAAAGTTACTTTTCAGTTTGTAATCAAAGATAGCAGAAAAAAACAAAATTTTTTGGTTTACTCCAAACTGCTTTTTTTAACTCAGTTCTTGGTTATGCAAGCTTATTTTTTATAATATAATAAAGTAGAAATAATAAAAAGGGACTTAATAAAACTAACATTATTAGTATTCTTTTCATTAATGACACTTCATCTTTCCATTCTAATATCCACACGTTTTTAAAATATTTCTTTAACATTATTATTGATTTTTATAGTTATTATATGAAACTTTTGCCGCTATTAAGCCTGCGCAAACGACACCAGTTATTCCTATGGTTATGACTCACTACTGCATAAACACCCCAAAATTCGAGTGGTGCTTACAAAACTCCACTTAGAGCAGCTTCTTTTTACAATGTTAGGTTTATTTTTTTCTACATCTTCTGCTGTAAAATTACCCTTTACAGTTTCGAATGCTATAATGATAGCTTCTATCGTAATCAATTTGTAATGATTCCATTGATTAAAACTAACAACATTTTCTTTATAAATCTCCAAGTCATTATTAACATAAGTTGATAAAGCCTCATTTATTGGTGTATCCTCAATTCCTATATAATTATCGTTTGGGGTTCTATTGAAGTTTTTTTGGATTATTTTTAGCATTATTAACAAATTCAATCCCTACTTGTTTTAATTGTGCTATGGTTTGTGCACTAACGCCTTTTTTAATCGTCTTTGAATCATATTGATTACACGACACCAATAATGAAAGTGATGCCAATAATATTATTAAATATGTTTTTTTTAAAATTTTACAATATTGATTCTTTTGATGTTTTGTAAGAAAGTTTTTATTCTTTATACTTTCTTAAGTTATACTTATTCTCTTTAATTTCTGATATTTAAATCGCGTTACTCTTTGTTTTAGTTAATTTTTAAATTTCAATTACTACACTTTTTCGGATGGTCAGCTCTTTTTTTAACCGTTATGTTTTGTTTAATGTGGTAAAATTATTTAATGTTTATTCAACGTTTCAATATTTTACATTCTAAGCTAGCTAATTTAGGTCTTTACAATTAAAAAGTCAACTTAGTTATCACGCAGTTTATTTTAAAAATTGAATGATTATTTCCTGAGAGGATAATCCGTTTTTTGTTATTTATGTAGCGAAAGCGTTTTAAAAAGAAGCTAGCTAAACCAACTTGAATTTTATCCAACAAGTAATGAATTCATATTTTGCAACTCACAAAAAAAACTTAAAAACTAATGTTATTGGTAATTATATACTCAAAATAAGTCACCTATTATTCATGCTCATAATCATATATAAATTTAATTTTAGGACTGCTAGCCATCAAATTAGGATTTGTGCCTTCAATTCCTTCAGGAATTGGCTGGTTGCGTTCCTTGTAATAAGATATCCAACTTTGCATTGGGTTTCCTTTGCTGTCGTTAAATGTCATTGGATGCGTAAGAAAAGGAATAGCATTTGCAGATAAATCTTGTGAAGAAAACATTTTATAAATTAATTCTGAACAATAATACGATTTGTCATCCCATAAAAAAATATCATCATAAGGTGTATGTATTCTTTCGATGGCATACGCTAGCGCTCTAGAGATATAAGGTTGGTAAGAACTATCTAGTCTTGCAACGGTAGTTTGAGATTTGTTGAATTTATTTTTATTCCTGTTTAGAAACTCAAGTAAAGGAGTTTGGCAAATTCCTTTTTTAGGAATCGCCTCAATTATAAACCATTTTTCATCTCTTAACATTGCCATTCCAACATGAGAATAATTTTTAGCTATTGAAGTTGCTGTTACATTTTTAATTGCGGTATCAATTTCGCCAGTTCCTGTATTTTGAAAAAGTAAATCTCCTTGTTTTATTTCAAAATTTTTGTTTTTTTTATTGCTACTACAACTGAATAATGCAAAGGAGCATATAAGTAGGATAAAAGATTGCTTACGTAATTTATTCATGGTTGTTTTCTAGTTAATTTTTAGCTGATGCCAAAACTATTTTTTTATAAAAAATTAAAATTAATGCTTAATTCTGAGTTATGTTCTTAGTAAATGGTATTTCTTTTGTTTTTTCTTTTGGTTTGTAAGTCAAATTAGAAGCCGTTTATAATTAAGAAATTAATTGTGATATTACTTGGTTTTCAAACAAAAAAAAACCTCACAAAAAGTGAGGTTTTCTTATAAATCTAAGTTTTTAATAAAGGAATTAATCTTTTACTTTTTCTTTAAACTTATCAAATTTATCAGACTCTTTTTTTGGCCAGCTGTTATTAGATGTATCAACATCCGCAGTTTCTAAATCTGGATCTATGGTGATGTTTGTAATTTCTTGTGTAGCTGCAAAAACTCTTTTTACAGAAGTATCGTCTCTCATCCATATTTGAGCAGGAAACCTTTCTCTTACTTTAGAGCCATCTGCATAGGTTAACTCAACAATAATTGGCATTACCAAGCCTCCTGGCTTCTCGAACTCTACAGAATAAATAAAAGAAGGTACTTCTTTACCGTCTGCATAGCTATCCATCGCTTTAGCATTTGCTTCTTCTTTGTTATCAGTAATGTAGACCAAGTCTCCCATACCTTCAAAATATTGCTTGTATTGTTCTTTTAACTTTGCAACTCTTTCATTTGGCTTGTCCGTTAAATATAAAGGCTTTACTTCTTTAATACCAATGTCTGTTACATCAGTGGTATAAAACCATCCTCTAAAAAACCAATCTAAATCCATACTAGATGCATCTTCCATCGTTCTAAAGAAATCTTCTGGAGTTGGGTGTTTAAACATCCATCTTTTTGCATACGTTCTAAAAGCATGGTCAAATAATTCTGGACCCATAATTGTTTGACGCAACATATACAAACCAGCTGCTGGCTTAGAATATGCATTAGGACCAAATTGTTTTACGTAATCTCCTTGAGACATAATAGGAGAGATGTTACTTTGGTCTCCGCCCATATATCTTGTAATTTCGTTTGTAGGATTTGTTGCAAATAATTCTGGATCGTAGGTTAATTCAGCTAAAATTTCTACAAAAGAATTTAAACCTTCATCCATCCAAGTCCATTGTCTTTCGTCAGAATTTACAATCATTGGAAAAAAATTGTGACCAACTTCATGAATAATTACACCTAACATTCCTTTTTTAGTTCTATCAGAATAGGTTCCATCTGCGTCTGGACGACCAAAGTTGAAACAAATCATTGGGTATTCCATTCCTTGTCTTTCTGAGTGTACAGAAATAGCTTTTGGATACGGATAATCGAACGTTAATTTAGAATATTCGATTAATGTATGTGCAACTGCTCTTGTAGAATGTTCCTCCCATAAAGGGTTTCCTTCTTTTGGATACAAAGAAACAGCCATTACCGTTTTACCGTTTACACTGGTAGCCATTGCATCCCAAATATATTTTCTAGATGTTGCGAAAGCAAAATCTCTGACTTGCTCTGCTTTAAATTTCCAAGTTTTAGAAGTTGTAGCTCGCCCTTTTTCTGCAATTTCTGCTTCTTTTTGAGTAACGATTACTACAGGGTCTTTAAAAGATTTTCTAGCATTATCCCAACGATTTTGTTGTTCTTCAGTTAATACATTTTTTTCATTTTGTAAAACTCCAGTAGCATCTACAATATGATCTGCAGGTACGGTTAAGTTTACTTCATAATCTCCAAATTCTAAAGCAAATTCACTTCTGCCCCAGAATTGCATATTTTGCCATCCTTGTACGTTATCATATACACACAATCTTGGAAAAAATTGTGCTATTGTATAATTGTTGTTTCCGTCAGGAAACGTTTCTAAACCAGAACGACCACCATCTTTATTAATGTCATTTATTTTATAATTCCATTTAATACTAAATTTAAACGTTTCACCTGGCGCTAATGCTTTTGGTAAATTAATACGCATCATCGTACTATTGATAGTATGCGATAACGGTTTACCATCACTTTCTACTTTTTCAATTTTAAAACCAAAACCCTTACTTTCTTTCATAAAAGAAGTTTTAAAACTATCTGGCGTTAAAAAAGGAGCAGCAGCATTTGAAGATGCTAACGGAGTTTTAGAATCGTCTGCTCTCATGTTTTGGTCTAACTGTAACCATAAATAGTCTAAATTATCTTTAGAGTTATTGTGGTAGGTAATGTTTTCGTCACCATAAATTTTATTGGTACTTTCTTCTAAGCGAATATTCATCATATAATCAACTTTCTGCTGTGTGTACTGATGACCGGGAGCGCCAGAAGCTGTGTGTTGATCGTTAGGAGTTGCCAAAACATCTTTCATTTGTTTGAATTTGTTTTGATCTGTGTGTCCTTGTTGCGTTTTCTTTGCTTCTTCTTTTTCTTGCGCAAAACTAGCTGCAACAGCAAAGAATAAAGAAAATACTAATAAAAAGATTTTTTTCATTTGATTTGATTTGAATTTTATTTGTGGCCTAAATTAGCAATATCTCAGTAGAAAAGTTAAAGAATGTTAAAATTTTAACAAACCTTTATCATAAAAAAAGGCAACCTGAATTTAGATTGCCTTTTTTGAATTCTTATTTAAAATTTAACCTTTAATTTTGTTTTTAAATTTGTCAAACTTATCTACTTTTTCTTGTGGCCAGTTATTGTTAGATGTGTCAACATCAGCAGTTTCTAAATCTGGATCTATTGCAATATTTTCTATTTCTTTTGACGAAGAAAATACTTTGGTAACTTCATTGTCATTTAATCTCCAAATTTGTGCAGGATATGTTTTTCTCTCTTTTGTACCATCTTTATATGTAAACTCAACAATAATAGGCATTACTAAACCACCTGGTTTGTTGTATGTAATTTCGTAATGGTATTTTTTATGTTTTTGAGAAAAGCCTAATCCTTCGGATGCATCTTCAGTAAAAACAACTTCATCATCACCTTCTGTAGTGTAGTATTTTTTAACATCTTTTAAACCGATATCTGTAACATCCGTAGTGTAAAACCATCCTCTCCAAAACCAATCTAAATCTACACCAGAAGCATCTTCCATAGTTCTAAAGAAATCTTCGGGAGATGGGTGTTTAAACATCCATCTTTGAGAATATGTTCTAAAAGCGTGGTCAAATAATTCTTGCCCCATTATAGTCTCTCTTAAAATCCATAATGCTGTTGCAGGTTTACCGTATGCATTGTTACCAAAACTATACACATTGTCTCCTTTAGACATTATGGGTGCAATTTTAGATTGATCTCCATTCATATAATCGACAATGTTTTTTGGTAAGCCTCTGCTTAAAGGATATCCTTTTTCATAATCCATCATCGCTAACATTTGTACATAAGAGTTTAAACCTTCGTCCATCCAAGTCCATTGTCTTTCATCAGAATTTACAATCATCGGGAAAAAATTATGACCAACTTCATGAATAGTTACGCCAATCATTCTATATTTTGTTCTATCGGTATAGGTTCCATCTGCTTCTGGTCTTCCAGGATTAAAACAAATCTGTGGATATTCCATACCCATTTGTCCGTCTACAGAAATCGCTTTATGATATGGATAATCAAATGTATATTTAGAATATGTTTTTAAAGTTTGTGCAACTGCTCTTGTAGAATGATCCCCATATAAAGGGTTTGCTTCTTTAGAATATAAAGAATAGGCCATAACTGTTTTACCATTTATGTTAACAGCCATTGCATCCCAAATAAATTTTCTTGAAGTGGCAAATGCATAATCTCTTACATTTTCCGCGAAAAATTCCCAGGTTTTTGTTTTTTTAGAATGCCCTTTTTCAATTTTTTCTGCTTCTTCTTGGGTTCTAATAATTACAGGATTGTCAAATGTTTTTTTAGCAGTTGCTAATCTTTCTTGTTCTTTTTTTGATAAAACGGTACTTTCATTTTTTAAAACTCCTGTTGCGCCTAACATATGATCATCCGGGATTGTAATACTTACCGTATAATCTCCAAATTCTAGCGCGAATTCACTTCTTCCCCAAAATTGTTCGTTTTGCCAACCTTCCACATTATCATACACACACAATCTTGGAAAAAATTGTGCAATTACGTAGTTGTTGTTTCCATCATCAAAATGTTCAAATCCAGATCTTCCACCATCTGTTCTATGATTATTGATGTTATACCACCATTTAATATTAAATTTAAAAGTTGCGCCAGACGCTAGAGGTTTTGGTAAATTAATACGCATCATTGTTTGGTTAATGGTGTATGACAAATTAGTATTATCAGTATTTGTTACACTCATAATTTTAAAACCACCATCAAAAGCTTCTTTAGAAAAAGTTTTATTAAACCCTGCTTTACTTAGTTTTTCAGGAATATTATCTGTTTCAATATCGGGTGTTTTAGAGTCTGCAGCTCTCATGTTTTGATCTAATTGCAACCATAAATACGCCAATTCATCTGTAGAGTTATTATGATAGGTAATGGTCTCTGCACCTGTAATTTTTTGTTTTTCGTCATCTAAAACAATATCCATTACATAATCTACTTTTTGTTGTGTGTAGTTTTTTCCTGGAGCACCAGATGCAGTTCTTTGATCTGTAGGTGTTGCAAATTCGTCCTTTAACTGTTTAAATTTATTTTGATTCGTGTGTCCCTGTTGTACTTCTTTTTTTTGAGCAAAAGAGTTTGCTACAAAAGCAAGAGATATAAGTAGGATTCCAAGTTTTTTCATAAGTGTTTGATTTTAATTTGAATATTAGTGTGTAAATTTTGCTGAATTCTCTTCTTTGGTTAATAACATACTTTTATGTTTTTCGCCAAGTTTACATTTTGTTAAATTTTGCTGCTGTGGAAAATGTTCAATCAAGATGTTATTCTCAACTTCGATGGTTTTAAATTGATTTATTTCTGCAATTTCTAAATAAAAATAGACTAAATCGCCATCATATTCCTTTCCTATAAAAGTAAATTCTTTTGCAATTCCGTCAATTTTAAAATGTAATTTTTCTTTTAAATACCTTTTAAAATAAACGGTATTATCTTTTAATTCTTTCTTAGTTGTTAGTTTTAAGTCTATATTATAATCTTTATTTAAAGCACTTTCTATATCATCCATAAAAACGTTGATAATAATTTGAACAGATTTTGTTTCTGACTTGTATTTAATTTGAGTTAAGCTCAAATAATATTTGTGTGCAGAAAAAGATAAAAGTGGAATTATAAATAATAATAGGAATATGTACTTTGTTTTCATAAAATTATAAAAATCAATTATTAAGCCAAATTAATCATTTTTTAGTTTATTGAACTCAATTGCTTTTTTTTTCATGAAATTTATGAATTCAAATTTATTTTTAGAATGTTCAATTATAAAAGAAGAATCGCTTCTGCAGAAATATAAAAACCGATATTCATCTTCTCTAACAATCTTAAAATCAGCGAACAGGTTGAATTTAAATTCACTGTACAGTTTTTCTACAGTAGCGTCTTCTTCAATAATTTTTTTTTGTTGCTTTAACTGTTTTAATCTACCAGTTATTTGGTTTAAAATCAAATCTAGTGAAATAAGACCATTGCTAGAGGTGGCTGTATATATTTTTCTGTCAATTGGTTTTAATTTGGGAATTCCTGCATTTGGCAAACCAAGTGTAACAGCGCTAATTTCGTGGTCATTTTTTTTAACGTTATTTATATCTAAAGCCAAAACTCCTAAAAGATTATGTTTTTTCAATTCAAATTCATCGAGTTCATACGTTTTTAATTTTAAATTAATTTTAAAATTAAAGCTAACAAAGCTGCGCTCACTAACTGCTAACTCTTTGGTTTGATGCTGTATAGAACTGAAAACTAGTGTATCACCTATTTGAGCATAGATTTTAAACTCTCCATCTGTATTTGAACTTGTTCCTATTTTAGAACTTTTATTAATAATGTTCGCATCTAAAACAGGACCAATAGAATCTATAAGGGTACCATAAATAGGTTTTGTTTTTTGGCAAAAAGTACTTAAAGTGATAAGGTAAAATAGAAAAAAAAACTTTTTCATTCCTTAATAATTTTCAAATAAGAAACACCTTCTGTTCTTAATATTTTAATGATTTCTAATAATTTACCTTCTTTGTGCAAATCTTCAATACCTAAAGGATTGCAATATTCTAGGAAATGAAAGTATTTTTCAATTGGAATTCTAAGTTCGTCAAAAAAGAATTTTTCGCCAAGTTCTGATAGTATTCTGTATGGAAATGCTTTTTTTAATGCTAATTCTCTTCGCAAAGCCCATAAACGCTCAGAATATTTAAAAGGAATATTTGCAGTTGCACCCGCACCTGCAAACTTACGATTTGGATCTGTATTATTAATTGGTGGCTTTGCTTTAATATTTGCATCAATTGTTTGATCTTTTTGCTTAAAATCGACGTTAGAAAAATCCATTACTTTATTTAACAAAGAATCTTTTTTATTGTTAGGAACCGCCTTTGTATCAATCCCTAATCGCCCACTTAAATCGTGTCTTTTTAGCTCAAAAGTATCTAAAATATAAATATTTGATTTTAATAAAACGGCTATATTTTTATTTTTGATAATCTGTTTTGTAATAAAAAACAGTTTGGGAATATGTTGTACCGAGGAAACTTTTAAAGAGTCGCCTTCCGAAACAAAAATTCTAAACAGGCCTTCATCATTAGAAAAAGTACCTTGATTTGTTTTTAGGTTGATAATATTTGCATTTTTAACAATACCAAGAGAATCTGAAACTTGACCGCTAATAATCTTATTTTTTTCTTGAGAAAATGAATTTACAATACAGATAAAAAAGAAAGAAGTGAATAGTATTTTATTTGTCATAGGTGCTTTTTTTTACAAGTTTAGAAATTTTAATTATTACTTTTTATAAATCGAATTCTAAACTTTTGTTAAAATAATAAGTTTGACTTTAATTAACAAATTATATCCTAGTTAAGTTTTTTACAAGGTTATAAAAGTGCTGCAGATTAGTTTTTCTTTCTCATTATTATAATAGAAGTCCAAACGTTTTATTTTTTAGAAATGAGAAGTATATCTGAGTTTATTTTTTTAAAGAAAAGGTTTACTATCATCCATCAAAATTTTAGTAATTTTTTGATGTTCATTTTTATTAAAATACGAAACAATATTACTTTTAAAACAGTGATATAAAAACGGATTTATATGTTTTTTTTAATTTGTAAATCAGTAATAAAAAAGCTTCTGTAAAATATTTTTTAATTTTTTCAAGTAAGGAATCTTCTGTTGATATTTTTTTAATTGCCTTTCGCGCTTGTTAGTTCCTTTTAAAATATTGAATAAATTACCTAAACTTACAACTTCTCCAGACCTAAACTTTATAATTGAAAGATCTTTTTGAACAACTGAAGTTGCATACGGTAAGTTAAGTATTTTTGCATTTACAATTTGTATAGGCATCATTTCTTGATTCATATAAAAAAATGCTGTTAAGTTTTTCCTAAGTAATTTCATTTAAAAAATATGTTTTTTCTTTTAGTTAAATTTTACACTTCTTCTACTTAATATTTCTTTGGTGATTAGGAGTTGATTCTCCTCTAAGTTTACACAGTTAAATTGCAAACTATCACCAATAAAAAAAGTAATTTAAAACCAGCCGTCATTAGTTGTAATTGTTCCTTGTTTTGTGTTTTTATTTAGAATATGAACATCAAAAATAGCAGCTTAGTCAAATAAAATTTTTAATTATAAGTTTTTTTCTTGACTGTATCCTAGTATTGTAAAAAACAGAAAGTATATTACTTTATAATTTTTTACAGCAACAAAGAAAAGAGTTGTTGCTCTTAAAAGTCTATTAATAAAATTAGAAACGTTTATTAATGTTATACGGATATTTTATTTTTCTAGAGTAATGAAGGCTTTTCCAGAAACATCTGCGGTAGTATTACTAATAGAAATAGTTTGGTTTATTTCTGTTTCTATCACAATTTTACTACCAGTAAATTCTTTGATGTTAATTTCTATAATCTCTCCATTTTCGATTATACTAAGTATGTTTTGATCTAAATTCCATGTGCTTGACACAGAATTAAAAGCATCATTAAAAAGAGCAGCATCGAGATATATATTTTCTGTAAATGTTTGTCCGTTTTTATAGGTAAGTTCAAAAATAAAATTTCCTTTAATTGATATTTTGTTAGGGTTTTCAGAAAAAGTGATGGAACCATTATAATTTTTTCCAAATCCACTAGCAGTATATATTGCAGAATCTGGAGTAATGCTATTTAATACGGCGTTTTCTATTCTAAAATCTGTTAAATTCCAAGTACCAACTATGTCAGCAGTTGTAATATCAGCTTGGGAGGTATTATTTATTTCGCAGGAAAACAAAAATGAAATAGCTAATAATAGTAGAAGTATTTTTGACTTCATCTGATTTTTTTTGGTGACAATTTTTGTTTTTTAAATATACGAAAATTAATTATTTCTTTTTTATTATTTTTGATTTATGAAAAAATTACTAATTGCAAGCTCTTCAACTATCCATGGAAGTGGATATTTAGACTATTTATTACCAACATTGGCTGTTTTTTTTGCGGATGTAAAAAATTTGATTTTTATTCCGTATGCCAGACCAAGCGGTATTTCTTACGAGGATTATACTAAAATTGCACAAAAAGCTTTTGCTAAATTACAAATTGATGTAAAAGGAATTCATGAATTTAAAAATCCGAAAGAAGCTTTACAAAACGCTGAAGCTATTTTTACTGGTGGAGGAAACACTTTTGAGTTGGTAAATCAATTGTATAAAAATGATGTAATTGCCACTTTAAAACAAGTTTTGGAAAACGGAACGCCATATTTAGGCACAAGTGCGGGAAGTAATATTTGTGGTGTTAATATGAAGAATACGAATGATATGCCAATTGTATATCCATCAAGTTTTACAACTTTAAGTGTAATTCCTTTTAACATAAATGCACATTATTTAGACCACATAAAAGGCTCAAAACATATGGGGGAAACTAGAGAAACTAGAATTAAAGAGTTTCATGTTTATAATAAAACGGCTGTTTTAGGTTTGCGTGAAGGCAGTTGGCTAGAAGTTGTAGGCGATACTATTTTATTAAAGGGAACAAATACTGCACGATTGTTTCAGAAAAATGAAGTAGCAAAAGAATTGAGTATTGGAGTTTTAAATATAAAAGAGTAATTACCAGTTTATTCTTGTTACGATTGGGAAGTGGTCTGAATTTTTTTCAGAAAAAGAATTAAACTGATTAACAATAGCATTTTCATCCGTAAAAATGAAATCGATTCTCATTGGAAACCAATAATTAAATGTTTTTCCAAATCCACTTCCTGCTTCTATAAAAGTATCTTTTTTGTCTTTTGAAATTTGGTTGTAAACCCAAGAATAGCAGGTATTATTAAAATCGCCACCCACAATTTTTTTGCCTTTAAAAACTTTCTCGTGTGCTAAAAATATTTCAGTTTGGTCGGCTTGTCTTTTAAAGCGTTCTTTTAATCTTGCTACCAATTTCTCGGAATTAGCCTGACCAAAATTTTCTTTACTTGTATTTAATTGTAAAGATTGCAAATGCAGATTATACACTCTAATTGTATCTTTTTTTCTAACAATATCAGCAAAAATAATATTGTTAGAAGTGTTTTCTAAATTTAAAGAACCCGAATTTATAATCGGAAATCGAGAGTAAATTGCCAATCCTATTTTATCTTTTTTATTCTTAGTTTTAATGTATTTATAAGGATATTTAAATTGTTGTTTTTCTAAGCTATAATATTCTTGAAACAATAAAATATCTGGAGATTGTGCTGTTATAAAAGCATTTATTTTTTTAGAAATGCTATCATCTTCAACCCATTTCCAGTGGTTAAACATCCTTACATTGTAACTCATCACTTTTATATCATCATTTAAAGAAGAGTTGTTTTCTGTCACTTTATAAAATGGTGTAGAAAAAACCCAACCAATTGCTAAAATAATCGATGACAACAAAAATTGTTTCTTAAATTGAAGCAGCCAGTAAAGTGCAAATACTGAATTTATAATAATTAAAAAAGGTACAAATAAACTTAAAATTGCAAACACAGGAATTGTTTTTGGCGAAATATAAGGCAACAAAAAAGACAGTAGCAGTAGGGTTGCAATAAAAGAATTTAGTATATAAACGATCTTATTAAAGATGGATAAATTTTTCACTTATTTTTTATTTTTTTCCTTGTCTAAACAAGAATTCTTTTTCAGTTTTTGTTAATGTGTCGTAGCCAGATTTACTTATTTTGTCTAAAATACCATCAATCTGTTGTTGATTTAAATCTGTATTTTTTACTGTATTTATTGTTTTTTTTGCTGATTTGTAAACCGTTTTTAAAGGTTTTTTTTGTATTTTAAAAATAGATAAAATTCTGCTAAATATATTAATTTCTTTATTGCTTGCTCTTGTTACATATAAAAACCCAAAAAGACTTCCTCCCAAATGTGCAAAATGTCCGCCAGCATTATCACCAATTAAAGCGATAACATCTAAAGCAAGCCAAAATGCAGCTAAATACCAAAGTTTTACAAAGCCGATAAATCGAAATTTTAATTCATAATTTGGCATATAAGTGGCAATACCTATAAATATTGCAGAAATTCCGGCAGAAGCTCCAACTAATACTGATGATTTCCCTTCAAATAAAGGAAAATAATTTTGACTAAAAATAAATAAAAGTCCCCCAAAAAAGGTCCCTAGAATATAAAAACTAAGCAGTTGTTTTTCTGTGAAAAAAGCAATAAATAAATTACCAATGAAATGTAAAACTAAAACATTCATTAAAATATGTAAAAAGTCTGCATGTAAAAACCCATAAGTAATAATAGACCATGGTTTCTTTAATAAAGAACTATACTCATTATCCAAAGAGAACCAATCGAAAATAAAATTGATGTTTCCTTTGTATAAACCTTGAAATACGCTAATTAAAAGAGTTAAAACAAATACAGCAATGTTTATGTAAATCAATTTATCTACAACATTACCATTAGAGAAACGTTTTTTAAGATTGTCTGTAAAACTCATTAGTATACTTTAAATTCATTTTTTTTCCAATACCAAGCTATTATAAACCCTATTAAAGCGCCACCAATATGTGCAAAATGGGCAACATTTCCAACGGAGTATTTAGTCATTCCAAAAAATAAATCTCCCAAGATCATTACAGGAATAAAATATTTTGCTGCAATAGGAACAGGAAAAAATATCAACGCCAATTTAGCATCTTTAAAAAACAACCCAAACGCTACTAAAACTCCGTAAATAGCTCCAGAGGCTCCAACTGCAGGTGTGTTGTATAAGGATGTTATTTCATTAAACTGTTCTTGACTGATAGCACTTACAACCCGAGCATCGTTAGTACTGCCACTTTTTAAAACGGACAAGACTTCAGAGTCATTTAATCCTGCATTTATAAAGAGTTCATAAATGTTATTAAATTGATAATAATTAACTAACGTATAAATTAAACCGGCTCCAATTCCTGAAGAAAAATAGAAGAAAATAAATTTCTTTTTCCCCCACATTTGTTCTAAAGGTGTCCCAAAAGCCCACAAACCATACATGTTAAATAAAATATGAGCAAAACTACCGTGCATAAACATGTGTGTTACATATTGCCAAAAGCCAAAGTGTTCATTTTTTGGAAAATGTAAGGCTAGCATATTTGTAAAATCTAATTGCAGCAATTGCGGTGCAACAAATACAATTACATTTATGATAATTAGGTGTTTTATAGCGTCTGTTAAATTGTTCATTTTTAACTATTAAATAAATTGTCTATTTGGTTTAAGGTAAGTGTTTTAAAGGTTGCTTTTCCGAAAGGAGAAACAGAAGGCTCTTTGCATGAAAATAAATTATTTACTAAGCTTTCTTGTTCTTTTTCAGATAGTTGCGTTCCTGTTTTTATACATAGTGTTTTGGCAAATGATTTTGCCATTACATCAAAATGACTAAAACTTGCATCTGGTACTTCTAAGTTTATATCATTTAAAAGCTCTTCTAAAATAATGATAATTTTACTTTCTATAACAGAAACCGGAATTCCTTTAATCGTTACACTGTCTTTAGTAAATTCATCAAAAGAAAAACCAGCATTTTCTAATTCGGTTTTTATAGTGTAAATCATTTCTATTTCTTGTGATGAAAAAGATATTTTTACAGGAAATAATAATTGCTGACTATTTGCTTCTTTTACAGTGATGCTTTCTAAAAATTCTTCATAAAGAATTCGCTGATGTGCCAAAGATTGGTGAATTAAAACCACACCAGATTTTATCAAACTCATAACATATTTACGCTGAATTTGAAATGTTTTTTGGGTTTTTGACTCTTGCTGATGTTCAAATAATTCGGATTGATTGGCTTCATCAGAAAAAGCAGTGGAAGTGTATAAAGATTCCCAACTTTGGGTGTGTTGTTCTCTTTTGTATGGAAAATGAATTTCTTTTTGAGTCGCTTCTCTAAAAGGGTTAAAATCTGGATCAACAGTTATTTTTGGGACAGAACCGTTTACTGCATTTTTATTTAAAAGATACGAAGTGTCTAGGTTAGAATCTCGATTAAAGTCTAATACAGGAGCTACGTTATATTGACCTAAACTGTGTTTTACAGTAGCTCTTAACATCGCATACAATGCCTTTTCATTGTCAAACTTTATTTCTGTTTTTGTAGGATGAATGTTAATATCAATACTATTTGCAGGGACCATTAAATATAAAAAATAGGACGGATGCGCCCCATATTCTAACAAACCATCAAAAGCGTTTACAACAGCGTGATTTAAATATGAACTTTTTATAAAACGATCATTTACAAAAAAGAATTGTTCGCCACGCTTTCTTTTTGAAAACTCAGGTTTTGCAACAAAACCTTCAATAGTAAGTATATCTGTATGTTCTTTAATCGGTACTAATTTTTCGTTCATTTTAGAACCAAAAACAGCCACAATTCGTTTTCTTAAATTGCCACCTTTTAAATGATAAATTTCATTGTTATTATGATGCATTAAAAATGAAATTGTAGGATGTGCTAGAGCAACTCTTTGAAATTCATCAATAGAATGTCTGGTTTCTACAGTATCAGATTTTAAAAAATTTCTTCTTGCTGGTATGTTGTAGAACAAGTTTTTTACGGCAATGCTTGTTCCTTTAGAAGTAGAAACAAAATCTTGAGAAATTATTTTACTCCCTTCAATTTTGATGGAAGTTCCTAATTCTCCATTTTCTTGTTTTGTTTTTAATTCAACATGCGCAATAGCAGCAATAGATGCTAAAGCTTCGCCTCTAAAGCCTTTTGTACACAAATTAAATAGATCTTCTGCTTTTTTAATTTTAGAAGTAGCATGCCTTTCAAAACACATTCTAGCATCTGTAGCGCTCATTCCTTTACCATCATCGATAACCTGAATAAGTGTTTTGCCAGCATCTTTTAGAAGTAGCGTTATATTTGTTGCACCAGCATCAATAGCATTTTCTAATAATTCTTTTACCACAGAGGCGGGTCTTTGAACTACTTCTCCTGCAGCAATTTGATTTGCCACATGATCTGGTAAAAGTTGAATAATATCTGACATTATTTTGTAAAGAATATTGACAAGTCAAAATCTATGATGTACAAGAAAATAAGAACTAGTACTAAAATGATATAGATAACTGTTTTGTTTGATCCTTTTTTTGCATTCTTAAGTTCATTAATAGCACTAGAAAATTTATTTTTTAAACCTTTATTTTTCCCAGTTGTATTTCTAAACTTGTCTAGTTTGTGTTCTATTTTATAAGGGCTTCCATCGCCTTTATAATAGCGAGGTTGGTAATCAAATTTTTTGTTTGTTCTTTTTAAAAATCCCATAATGATAAAAATAATTGGTGATTATTGATGTATAGAAAATCAATTACTATACCAATTTTAAACATACCAAATTTAAAGAATTAAAAGGAATACATCAAATGATGTTAAAAGTATTCTTAAATATGATTTTAAAGTTTTTAAAACTTTAGAAGTTTTAAAGTTGGCATAAATATAACTTGCATATAACTCACAAGTTAAAAAAAACTTTGAGAGAGATTTCTATTAAATAACCTCTTTTAAAATCCAATACTTTCAACTTTATTATCTCGATTTTTTAAAGCTGCCATTTTAATAGCTGCAACTGCACATTCTGTACCTTTGTTACCTAATTTACCTCCAGATCTATCTATTGATTGTTGTTTTGTATTATCTGTTAAAACACAGAAAATTACAGGAACATCATGTTTAATATTTAAGTCTACAATACCTTGTGTAACTCCTTCACAAACAAAGTCGAAATGTTTTGTTTCTCCTTGAATTACGTTTCCAATAGCGATAATTGCGTCTACTTTTTGAGATTGAATCATTTTTTTACAGCCGTAAATCAATTCAAAACTACCCGGAACATCCCAAGAAATAATATTTTCTTTTGTTGCACCACAATCTAGAAAAGTTTCAATTGCGCCTTTTTTTAGATTTTGCGTAATTTCTGGATTCCATTCAGAAACAACAATCCCAAATCGAAAATTCTTCGCATTTGGGATTGTTGCTTTATCGTAAATTGATAAATTTGTTGTTGCCATTTGTTAGTTTTTAGTGATTAGTCTTTAGTTTTTAGTTGCAATTAACTGCTAACTGCGACTGTTTACTGAAAACTATTCAGCGTATTTCGCAGCGTTTATAAATTTATCAATATCAATACCTTGGTCAGATTTTGAGTAGTTTTCTTTTATTTGCGTAAATAATTGTGTCGCTTTATCATATTTTTTTAAACTCATTGCAGTATGACCTGCTTTGTATAAAAAAAGCGGTGTTGTAAACTCGTTAGCTTTTTTGCTTGCGGCTTTCTCATAATATTCTAGAGCCTCATTTGGTTGGTTAATATCTGAAAAAGCGTCACCTATTGCTCCTAAAGAAATAGGACCTAACATTTCGTCATCAGAATTAAATTTACTTAAAAATTCAATTCCTTTTTCATATTGTTTCATTTGTAAATAAGAAACTCCTGCATAATAATTTGCTAAATTACCAGCATCTGTGCCACTAAAAGATTCTGCAATATCTAAAAAACCATATTTACCATCTGCGCCTTCTAAGCCTAAGTTTAGCAAAGAATCAATTCCTGAACCCGCAAGTGCAGCTTCATCAAAATGTTTTCTTGGAAAAGCTAATTCGTTAGAAGCTTCTATTTCATTTGGCTCAACGATGTATTTCTGATATCCTAAAAAAGCTAAGAAAATAACCACGATTCCTATTAAAGTATAGAATAAAGGTTTGCTATTTTTTTCAATCCATTTTTCAGATCTTGTAGCAGTTTCTTCTAAAGTGTGAAAAACTTCAGCAGTTTCAAACTTTGCATCATCTAACTGATTTTGTTCGTTTTTATCTTTTGCTTTAAATCCTTTTTTCTTGTAAGTTGACATATTTCCTTAAAAATTAGTGGCGACAAAAATAGTTTTTTTAATTGGAATTTAAAAGAGGTTATTTCGCTAAATTTTCAATAATTTGCAAATCATTTTCAAACTTGTTTCTAATTCATGTATTTACAGAAAATTTCTTTAGTCAATTTTAAGAATATCGAATCGCAAACTTTTGATTTTCAGCAGAAAATAAATTGTTTTGTTGGTGACAATGGTGTTGGTAAAACCAATGTTTTAGACGCTATTTATTACCTGTCTTTTGCAAAAAGTTACTTTAATTCTGTTGCAATTCAGAATATAAAACACAATGAGCCTTTTTTTATGATTGAAGGCGAGTACAATTTAAACGACAGAACAGAGCAAATAGTTTGTAGTTTAAAACGGGGACAAAAAAAAGTATTAAAGAGAAATGGAAAAAGTTACGACAAGTTTTCTGAACATATTGGGCAAATTCCGTTAGTAATAATTTCTCCTGCGGATAGAGATTTAGTAACTGAAGGTAGTGATACAAGACGAAAATTTATTGATGGTGTAATTTCGCAACAAAATAAAACCTATTTACAAGATTTAATTGCCTACAATAAGGTGTTGAGTCAACGAAACGCTCTATTAAAATATTTTGCAGCAAACAGAACGTTTGATGCTTTAAATTTAAGTGTTTATAATGATCAATTGTCTAATTATGGTGCTAAAATTTATGAAGTAAGAAAAGATTTCTTAGAAAAATTTATTCCTATTTTTAATGAAAAATATCAAATAATTTCTGGAGACAAAGAAAGTGTAAACCTTATTTATAAGAGTCAGTTACAAGGTTTTACGATGTTAGCAGTTTTGCAAAAATCATTAGAAAAAGATAAGGTTTTACAATATACAACATCCGGAATTCACAAAGACGATTTAAGTTTTGAGATTGAAGAGTATCCTATAAAAAAGTTTGGTTCTCAGGGGCAGCAAAAATCATTTTTAATTGCTTTAAAATTGGCGCAGTTTGAGTTTATTAAGCAACAATCAAATATAATTCCTATTCTATTGTTTGATGATATTTTTGATAAATTAGACGAAAACCGAGTTTCTCAAATTATAGATTTGGTAAATAATGATGAATTTGGTCAGATATTTATTACTGATACACATTTTGAGAGAACAGAAAATATCGTAAAACAGAGTAATAAACCGTATAAGATATTTAAGTTGTAGTTTGTAAACTTTGAAGTTGATATTTTGGTTAACATCAAAAAATAGTTTACTAATAATTTAATTAGCGAAAGGCAAATAGCTAAAAGCAAAAAGCTAAACAAAAATGGCAAAAAGAGAAAACGATTCATTTTCAATTCAGGATTTAATGCAAAGTTTTATCAAGGAAAATAACTTGAGTAAAGGCATGCATAAAATTAAAGTTGAAGAAACCTGGACTAAAATGATGGGACCAGGAATTGCAGCGCACACAACTTCTGTAAAACTGCAAAATAAAACATTGATCATTCAATTAAATTCATCCGTTTTACGTGAGGAATTAAGTTACGGGAAAGATAAAATCATAAAAATGATGAATGAAGAATTGGGGGATGAGTTCGTTACTAAGTTGATGTTGGTTTAACTAAAAGTTTTGGGTTATTAAGAAAAGTGTTCTTTATTCTGATGTTTTATTATAAACCGTATAATTTTAATTTTTAGCACAAAAAAACTCACAACAATTACGTTGTGAGTTTTTTAAATATATTAATTACTAAGAATTAAAAATCCCTAAAATTGCTCTCTTCCAGAAAAGTGAAAATTTCCTTCAATTTGTGCATTTTCATCAGAGTCAGAACCATGTACAGCATTTTCTCCTATAGAAGTTGCGTATAATTTTCTAATAGTTCCTTCTGCAGCATCCGCAGGATTTGTAGAACCAATTAAGGCTCTAAAATCTTCTACTGCATTTTCTTTTTCTAAGATTGCAGCAACTACAGGTCCACGTGTCATGAATTCAACTAATTCTCCAAAAAACGGACGCTCATTATGCACAGCATAAAAAGATTCAGCATCAGCTTTTGTCATTTGTGTTTTCTTTAATGCTACAATTCTAAATCCTGCAGCATTTATTTTTTCTAATATCGCGCCAGTATGTCCGTTTTCTACAGCATCTGGTTTAAGCATTGTAAATGTTCTATTTGTTGCCATTCTATTTTTTTAATTTTTTGCAAAAGTAGGTCTTTTATTATTAATAACTTGTTATGGATAAACTTGATTTATCTCTTGCAGAATTTTGTTGTTTTCGCCTCTCATTTGCATACTAACAGATTTCGTTTGAAAATTAAATTGCAACAACCCAAAACTTATTTCTGATATTACATTTTGAACTCTATATTGATTTGGTTCTGAAACATAAGTATCGTATGCATGTGTTAATCCGCTAGAAGTAAAATCGATTAAAGGATATTCTAGGTTATTTACAGTTGTTTTTGAAAACTCAGAAATATGTCGATCTCCGGATAACACGAAAACACCTTTTGCATTACTTTTAACGATACTGTTTTTTAGTTTTTCAACATCATTTGGGAAATTACCCCAAGTTTCAAAGCCATGTTCAGACGATAAAATTTGAATACTGCTTATTATGATATTGAAGTCTGCTTTAGAAGTCTCTAATTCATTTACAAGCCAATTCCACTGTTTTACCCCGAGCACAGATGCATTAGTATCCATGTTTGGGATATACCTTTTTTTTGTTTCATCGGATGCTCTTATTAATGCTGTTCTAAAATACCGAGTATCTAAAACAATCACTTTAATAGTTCCTTTTTTTGTTTTAAACTCTCTGCTTGTATAAATTCCTTCTTGTTTTCTTCGCGGATTATTTTTATCAACATTAAAAAAATCTAAGAATAATTTTTGAGCTTCCTCTTTTTTATGAAACTCAACTCCACTATCATTAAACCCATAATCATGATCATCCCATGTAGCCATAACAGGCAGGTTTTCTACCAATTCTAAATAACCTTTTTGCTTTTTTAAATCTTCATAGTCCTTTTGTAATTTAGACATATCGTCTGTATCCGAATAAATATTATCTCCTCCCCAAATCCATAAATCAGGATTATTTTTTTTGATTTCTTGCCATAAAAGATTAGGTTTATATTGCTTATTACAAGAGCCAAAAGCAATTGTAAAATCGCTGTTATTGTTAGAAAACTCTGTCTTTTTTTTTGTAATTGTTTTGCAAGAATAGAAACCAATAAGTAATAGAATATAGAATGTAACAGTTGTATTTTTCATGAATTTAGATAAGGATTTCTAACAAAGGTATCAAAAATATATTTTGAACAATGTTATTAAATTGTATCTTCGCAGCTTATGATTTTAAAAGGAATTGAAGAGTTAAAAAGCTTTCTTGAAAAACCAAGAAATATTGTAATCGTTGGACATAGAAATCCTGACGGTGATGCTATGGGTTCCACATTGGCTTTAAAACATTACTTAGCTAAAAAAGGTCATATTACAACAGTAGTTGTGCCTAACGAATATCCAGAATTTTTGCATTGGTTGCCTGGTTCTAACGACACATATCGTTTTGATTGGCAAAACAACCAGTCTCAAAAAGCAATAAATGCATCAGATATAATTTTTCTTTTAGATTTTAATGCGTTGCACAGAGTAGGTTCTGATATGCAACATACTTTAGAAAAATACCCAAATGATTTTGCAATGATAGATCATCATCAGCAACCAGACGATGTAAAATATATGTTTTCTGATGTTGAAATTTGCTCTACAAGTCAAATGGTGTATCAATTTATTGAAATGAATAATGATTTAGATTTAATAGATACTAACATTGCCACCTGTATTTACACAGGTATAATGACAGATACAGGCTCTTTTAGATTTAGATCAACAACAAGTACTACGCATAGAATTATAGCCGATTTAATTGATAAAGGAGCTAAAAATGATCGAATTCATAACAATGTTTATGATGCAAATTCATACAACAGATTGTTATTATTAGGGAAGGCTTTAAGTAATTTGCAAATATTACCAGCTTATAAAACGGCGTATATTACTTTAACGGATGAAGAAAAAAAATGTTTTGATTTTCAAAAAGGAGATACAGAAGGCATTGTAAACTATGCATTGTCATTAAAAGGAATTATTTTTGCAGCTATTTTTATTGAAGATGAAGAACAACGAATTATAAAAATATCTTTTAGATCGAAAGGAAATTTTTCTGTAAATCAATTTTCTAGAAATCATTTTGAAGGTGGTGGTCATGATAATGCAGCAGGAGGAAAATCTGATTTACCGCTAGAAGACACTGTTATTAAATTTACAACTTTAGTAGCAACTTATAAATCTGAATTAGAAACTTCTTATGAAGAATAGCTATTTATTTTTTTTGATCCTATGTTTTTTTTCTTGTTATAAAATTGAACCAAGAAAACCTATCAATCCAAAACCATCTACAACTTTATATAAAGAAACAATTAAAGAAGCGATCTCTTTAAATAAAATTGAAGAAGATAAAATTCTTCAATTGATAAAAAATGATTCTACGAAAGTATACCTGCAATCTTTGCAAGGATTTTGGTACACTTACGTTAATAAAATTGAAGAAAATTTGCCAACTCCTGTAAACGGAAACGAAGTAATTTTTGAATATGAGATCAGAAATTTAAAAGATTCTTTGTTGTATAGCAAAGAAAATTTAGGTATTAAAAGTTATGTGGTTGATAAAGAGGATTTTATTTCTGGATTACAAAAAGGAATAAAGTTGATGAAAATAGGAGAAACCATTACATTTGTGCTTCCTTCTTACAGCGCTTTTGGCATTACTGGAGACGGAAATAAAATAGGAATTAATCAATCGATAATTAGTACAGTAACATTAACAAACATTAAATAAATAAAAAAATGAAAATATTAAAAAGTTTAGTAGTTATAGTAGCAGTAGCATCTTTGAGTTCTTGCAAAGGTCAAAAAGCAGATGTAAAATCTTTAGAGACAGAAATTGATTCTGCAAGTTATGCTTTAGGGATGGATATGGCCATTAAAGTAAAAGCAAATTTTGATGAAGCAAGTACAGATTTATTTTTACAAGGTTACAGAAACGGAATGGATTCTACGAATCTATTAATTGCTGAAAAAGATTTAAATGCATTTTTGAGAGATTTCTTTCAAAAACAACAAGTAGCTAAGCAAAAAGAAATGCAAGAAAAAGCAGCTAAAGACGCAGAAGCTAAATTTGCTGAAGTAAAAAAAGCTGGTGAAGATTTTTTAGCTGTAAATAAAACCAAAGAAGGGGTTGTAACTACTCCTAGCGGATTACAATATATTATTTTAAAAGCAGGAGCTGGAGAGAAAGTAATGCCAACTTCAAAAATTAAAATTCACTATCATGGTACAACTATTGATAATCAAGTTTTTGATAGTTCTGTCGATAGAAAAGAACCAATGGAATCAATTGCAAATCAGTTTATCCCAGGTTTTAACGAAGGTTTATCTTTAATGAATTCTGGCGCAAAATACAGATTCTTTATTCCCCAAGATTTAGCTTACGGTGAGCAACAAAGAGGTGAATTAATCAAGCCATTTTCAGCATTAATTTTTGAAGTAGAATTATTAGAGATTATAAAAGAGTAAATGAAAAACGGTATTTATATTTTCTTTGCTTTAGTTGTTGCATCGAGTTGTACCTCAGAAAAATATAAGAACTTAAATGATGGTTTGTATGCAGAAATACAAACCAACAAAGGCGATATTTTTTTAGAGTTGTATGCAACTGATGCACCAATGACAGTTGCTAATTTTATTTCTTTAGCAGAAGGAACTAACACAAAAGTGTTAGATTCCTTTAAAGGAAAAAAATACTATGATGGATTAACTTTTCATAGAGTTGTACCAAACTTTATTATTCAAGGAGGAGATCCAACAGCATCAGGTACTGGAACTGCTGGCTATAGATTTGGAGACGAATTTGAAAAAGATAAAAATGGTAAATTATTGCATTCTCACAATGATGCAGGTATCTTATCTATGGCAAATAGTGGTCCAGAAAGTAATGGTAGTCAGTTTTTTATAACGCATAGACCAATACTTCATTTAAATGGTAAGCACACTGTTTTTGGAAAAGTAATACTAGACAACACACAATTAAATACAGTAAAAAAGCAGACAAAAGATTCTAAAAAGCTCAAAAATGCTATTGATTCTTTAAGAATGCTTGTTGTAAATAGTATACAACAAAAAGATACAATACTTACCATAAAAATAATTAGATTAGGTGATAAAGCAACGTCTTTTGATGCTGCTTTAGTTTTTGATAATGAGCTAATCAAATACACAAAAAGTAAAAAAGATAGAGTTAAAAAAGAAATAGCAGCAGACATTGCTAGATATTCTAAATATCTAGAAAACAAAGCTGTTTTTTCTGCAGAAATGAATGAATCGAAAGCTGTAAAAACAGATTCTGGTCTGGGTATTTTAATGTTAAAAAAAAATGTAAAAGGAGAAAAAGTTGTTGATTACAAACCGATTAAAACCCATTTTACATTATACACTGCAGATGGTAAAAAAATACAATCCACTGAAGATAGCGGAGAGCCATTCGTGTTTCAATTAAATGACGACACAAAACCAATGATAACAGGTTTTGAAGAAGGAGTCGCAACTTTAAAAAAAGGAGAAAAAGCAAGGCTTTTTATCCCTTATTATATCGGTTTTGGTGAAGCGAAGTACGGACCTTTTCCGGCAAAATCAGATTTGGTTTTTGAAGTAGAAATCTTAGAAATAGGTAAATAATTTGATAGACTCAATTATACAAAAAGACAAAGAGTTACTTATTTTCTTAAATAATTTAGGAAGTGAACAATGGGACTCATTTTGGTTGTTGATTACCAATCAATTTTTTTGGACTCCATTCTTCCTTTTTATTTTTTATCTAATTTTTAAGTCATTCGGATTAAAAAAAGGAGGTTTTGTAATCATATCTCTTATTGTTTTAGTTACTTTCTCAGATCAATTTGTAAACCTTATTAAAGACTCTGTAGAAAGGTTAAGACCTAATAATGATCCAGAAATTCAGCATTTATTAAGACATTTAAATAATCCTCAAAGTTTTAGTTTTATTTCCGGTCACGCTACAACATCTACTTTTTTCTCTGTATTCATGATTCTATTATTAAGAGAAAAGTATAAATATATTTATTTTATTTTATTTTTCCCATTAATCTTTGCCTATAGCAGGTTGTATTTAGGAGTTCATTTTCCTATTGACATTTTTTTAGGGATTTTAACAGGTGTTTTATTTGCAAATGGGTATTATTACCTTTTTAAGAAGGCAGTTAAAAAGTTGTTTGTCTAGGTTTTTTAAATCTGAAGTTTTAACTACTTTGTGTTCATATTTACTGATTTGCCCTTTTTTCTTTCTTACATACTTTATTTTTAAATAAACTAAAACTACTAAAGAAGTAAACACAATATTTTTGATGAAAATCAATCACCATGTTTGCAGTTTTAGAATGTATAATTTCTTCTTACACTTAAATTGGATATAACTTTACTTTGAAGTTTCTTTTTTTTTGTAATAATAGCTCCTTGAAAAACGACTATTTATACTCTCACGCCAAATTAGCTGTATAATGAAGTAATAAATCGTTTTTTTTGGCTTATTTTTCCTCAAAAATAATTTCCCTAATGATGCACCCTATTTTTTTTTCAATTAATCAAAAATTCATTCAATTTTTTTGCACTACATTATAAATCTAAATTGGTATTATATATTTTTCTTTAATGATTTGATGGAGCTAAATAGTCTTAATCAAAGTAAAAATGATGCGCAAAGAATCATTTTTACTCCAAAATAAATACAAACTTTCTTTGATATAACGCTGTTAAAATGTTGTTGTAAACTAGAATTTGTAATTTGTAAATTTTCACTATTGAGGAAAAGCATTTCTAAAACTTAACAAACTAATTTTTTAAGAATGTTATAGTGCTTAATAAATTATATACATTTTTAAATGGTGTTTTGTGTTAATTAAGTTGATAAAAAACTTTAAATTTGCAATATTAAAAACGTTTAAAAAATAAATGAAAATATCATATAATTGGCTAAAACAATTCTTGCAAATCAATTGGGAAGCTACTAAAACTGGTGAATTATTAACCGATTTAGGTTTAGAAGTAGAAGGTGTAGAGGCCAAAGAATCTATAAAAGGAAGTTTAAAGGGTATCATTGTTGGTAAAGTTTTAACTTGCATACAACATCCAAATGCAGATAGGCTAAAAATTACTACGGTAGATTTAGGTGATGGAAATCCTCTGCAAATAGTATGTGGAGCCTCGAATGTTGCTGCAGGTCAAAAAGTACCTGTTGCCACTATTGGTACAACTTTATATGATGATAAGGGTGAAGGTTTTATCATTAAAAAAGGTAAAATTAGAGGAGAAGAAAGTCATGGAATGATTTGTGCCGAAGACGAATTAGGTCTTGGAACAAGTCATGACGGAATTTTAGTTTTAGACGAAAACATAAAAGAAGGAACAACTGCAGCAGAAGTGTTTAATATAGAAACAGATTATGTTTTTGAAATTGGTTTAACACCAAATAGATCTGATGCGATGAGCCATTTTGGGGTTGCAAGAGATTTAAGAGCAGGATTAATGCAAAAAGGAAACAAGCTAGAATTTATTTCTCCTTCTGTAAGTAATTTTCATGTTGATGAAAGAACGTTGCGTTTTGACGTAGAAATTGAAGATAAAGAATTAGTGCCTCGTTATTGTGGAATTTCAATTACAGATATCACTGTAAAAGACTCTCCAGAATGGATACAAACTAGATTAAAAGCAATAGGTATTGCTCCAAAAAATAATATTGTAGATATTACAAATTATGTGTTGCACGAATTAGGACAGCCATTGCACGCCTTTGATGCACAGAAGGTTAAGGGGAATAAAATTATAGTTAAAACTTTAAAAGAAGGAACTAAATTTACAACTCTAGACAACGTAGAAAGAAAACTTTCTGCAGAGGATATTATGATTTGCGATGCAGATTCTAATCCTCTTTGTTTAGCTGGTGTTTTTGGCGGATTAAAATCTGGAGTTACAGAAAATACCACTTCTATCTTCTTAGAAAGTGCCTATTTTAATCCGATTTCTATCAGAAAAACTGCAAAAAGACATGCATTAAATACAGATGCTTCTTTTCGTTTTGAACGTGGAATTGACATTAATAGTACAGAATATGCTTTAAAAAGAGCGGCTTTGTTAATTGAGGAATATGCAGGTGGAAAATTAGCTTCTGATGTTTCGGATTTTTATCCTGTTAAAGTTGAAGATTTTCAAGTGTTTTTCTCTTACGAAAATGCCTATCGATTAATTGGGCAGGAAATTGAGAAAGATACAATTAAGAACATTTTAGCTTCTTTAGAAATTAAAATTAATAGTGAAACAGAGAGTGGTTTGGGGTTAACTATTCCTTCTTATAGAACTGATGTGCAGCGCGAAGCAGATATTATTGAAGAAATTTTGCGTGTTTACGGATACAATAATATTGAGTTTTCTCATAAATTAAATACTTCTATTTCGTTTGATTCTAATAACACTACGAAGATTGAAAATGTGGTAGCGAACCAATTAAGTTCTTTAGGATTTAATGAAACCATGGCAAATTCTTTAACAAAAGCGTCGTATACAGCCTTATCAGAAAACTTAAATGAAGAGGCAAATGTTGTGATGTTAAACCCTCTAAGTAATGATTTAGGAGTTATGCGCCAATCATTGTTGTTTAGTGGTTTAGAGTCTGTTTCTTACAATTTAAATAGAAAGAATAATTCATTAAAATTTTATGAATTTGGTAAAACATATCACAAATATAATGACAAGTATCAAGAGGATAAACATTTAACCCTTTTTGTAACTGGAAGTAGAACAAAAGAATCTTGGAAGACAATTGCCTCAACTTCTGATTTCTTTTATTTAAAAGGAATCATCACATCGGTTTTAAGTAGATTGGGTATTGAAAATTTAAAAACAACCCCAACCAAAGAGGATATTTTTTCTGAAGGAATCACTTTAAGTTTAGGTAAAATTAAATTGTTAGATTTTGGGGTTGTAAGACGAACTTTATTAAAGGAATTCGGAATAAAACAAGAAGTTTTATTTGCTGATTTTAATTGGGAAAATGTTTTAAAATTATCAAGTAAGAAAAATACCAAGGTTTCGGAATTGCATAAATTTCCGTCAGTAAAAAGAGATTTAGCTTTGCTAATTGATAGTAAAACTGAATTTAAAGAAGTGTATAATTTAGCCTTTCAATCAGAAAAAAGTTTTTTAAAAGAAGTTAATTTATTTGATGTGTATGAAGGCGATAAAGTACCTGACGGTAAAAAATCGTATGCTGTTAGTTTTGTTTTACAAGACGAAACCAAAACTTTAGAAGACAAACAAATAGATAAAATAATGCAAAAATTACAGCAAACATTTGAAGAGAAATTAGAGGCTGTTTTAAGATAATTAATAAGTTCCTTTTTGGAGCTTATTATTAGTTGGTCAATAGTAAATGTCGCTTCAATTAACGCTGCTAGTTTAATTAAAATTTATACCATTATTTAGATTTCGACTTAAATCGAAGAGATAACTTAGAATTATGTACAAATTATTTATACGACCAATTTTCTTTCTCTTTGATCCTGAGAAAATACATTATTTTACATTTTCTTTAATAAGAGTTTTGTGTAAAATACCCCTAGTTTCGTCTATTTTTAGAAGTTTATATCAATTAAATGATAAAAAATTAGAGCGCACTTTATTTGGGCTAACTTTTAAAAACCCAGTTGGTTTGGCCGCTGGTTTTGATAAAAATGCAGTTTTATACAATGAATTGGCAAATTTTGGTTTTGGCTTTATAGAAATTGGTACAGTAACTCCTGTAGGGCAAGTTGGAAATCCGAAAAAAAGATTATTCCGTTTAAAAGATGATCAAGGAATTATCAATAGAATGGGTTTTAACAACGAAGGTTTACAAACGGCCATTCAACAATTAAAAAAAAATAAAGGAAAAGTTATTATTGGCGGAAATATTGGTAAAAATACACAGACACTGCCAGAAAATTACACCGGAGATTATCTTGAATGTTTAAAAGGTTTACATCCGTATGTAGATTATTTTGTTTTAAATGTAAGTTGCCCAAATGTTGAAAGTCATGCAAAACTAAATGACAAAGTATATTTATTAGAGCTGATTTTAGCCTGTCAAAAATTAAATACAGAACTTTCTTTGTTTGATAAATTAAAACCAAAACCCATTCTTCTTAAAATTGCTCCCGATTTAAATAATCAACAATTAGATGAAATTATAGCATTGGTTGCAGAAACTAAAATAGACGGAGTAATAGCTTCAAATACGTCAACAAATAGAGACAATTTAAAAGTCTCTAAAGAACGTTTACAAGAAATTGGTAATGGAGGTGTAAGCGGACAACCAATTAAAAATCAAAGTACAAAAGTGATCAAATATTTGGCAGATAATTCTAACAAATCTTTTCCAATTATTGGAGTAGGAGGCATTCATTCTGATATTGACGCTTTAGAAAAAATAAGAGCAGGTGCAGATTTGGTTCAGATTTATACAGGTTTTATATATGAAGGTCCCGGTTTAGTAAAACGAATAAACAAAGCTATTTTAAAAAATTTGTACCTTTTAATTTTAGTTAGTTTTAACTAGATTCTAGTTTATAAAATATAGATTAAAGGACAAAATTTAAACCTCCAAAAAAGATAAGTTGTGACATTATAATGACAATACTAATTTTAGTATTTATTTTAGGACGAAAAGAGTGTATTAAAACATGAATAAAGATACTTGTCACGAACCACATTGCATAATTCTGTAATGGAATGATATTATTTTCCCAATTCCAAAAGCCTAATTTCATAGCTACCGGTTCTACCAAAAAATCTAAGGAAGTCATTAATAATGGCGGAACGATGATGAGCCAATGGGTTTTCTTAGTAAAAAATTGTACAATACCATAAGTGCTTAGGGCTAAAAATAACCAGTTAACACCAATCAAAATTGGAGTTTCAAAAATTTTGAACCCCAGAGGAGCACCATACGTGTAATTTCCGAATAAAATACCTGTAGACACTCCGATTACTTCCACCGAAAATCCAATGAGAAAAATAAGGAATGAAAGGATTAAAAAACGAGTGCTAAAATCTTTGTTAACTATATAGAATACTATAATTGTAAGTAATAAATTAACAGGTGTAGATGGCAAAAAGAAATCTCGATATTGTGACGAAGCCATCCCTAACAGCCCGAAAAAATAGAATAAGAGTAAAAGTACAATCCATCTATTTTCTGTGGAGATTTTTTTTATCATTTTATAAATTTATCAATAATTTTTGCGGAAGAAAGTGCCAAGGGAATTCCTCCCCCAGGATGCACGCTTCCACCGCAAAAAAAGAGGTTTTTGTATTCATTTGAGAAATTTTTATGACGAAAAAATGCCGAAAAACGATTATTACTTGATGTTCCGTATAAAGAACCTTTAAATGAGTTTGTTTTATCTTGTATGAGTTGAGGCGTTAACTGTTCTTCAAATTCGATAAGATTTTCAATGTTTTCTCCCAATATTCTTGAAATTTTATGTAAAATATTTTTTCTTGCTTGGGTAATCATGCTTTCCCAATCTTGCTCATAAATAGAGGGCACATTAATCATTACAAACCAATTTTCTTTATGTTTGGGAGCGTCTTCTTTAATGTGTTTGCTTGTAATATTGATGTAAATAGTAGGGTCTTTGTAAATCGTTTTGGAGTCAAAAAGATGATCAAATTCAGTTTTATAATCTTCAGTAAAGAGGATATTATGCACATCTAGTTCAGGAAATTCTTTACTAATTCCCCAATAAAAGATAAGTGCAGAGCTAGATCGTTCTTGTTTATCAACTTTTGCAAGTTTTTTTGCTGATGGTATTAATTTTTCGTAGACAGTATGAATGTCTGCATTGCACACAACAATATCTCCATCATATGAACTTGATTTTGTAACTACGTTTTTCGCTAATTTATTTTTTGTTTCAATAGCAATAACTTCTTCATTAAAATGGAATTGAACTCCTATTTCTTTCGCCAATTTTACCAAACTATTTGTAATTTCATGCATGCCACCTTTTGGTAAATAAGCGCCTAAACCAAATTCTAAATGAGGAATAATATTTAAAATACCCGAAGCTTTGTATGGATTAGAGCCATTATAAGTTGCGTATCTGTTAAATATACGTATCGTTTTAGAATCGTTAAAAGCTTTTTCATTTACTTGATTCATCGAACTAAAAATATTTAAAAAAGGAAGCTTTAGTATTGAATTTAAGGTAGAAAAAGAGAAGAATGAACTTATTTTGTGAAGCGATTTATTTAAGAACTGTTCTTCTGTAACTTTATAAATAAACGCACTTTTTTCGAGATGATTTTTTACTTGTTGAGCAGAATCAGTTGTTTTTTTACCAATTTCATCCGCAAAAGTAGTTATGTCTGAACTTGCAGAAATGCGTGTCCCGTCTTCATAAAAATAATTACAGAGCACGTTAAGTTGATCAAAATTAAAATAATCAGATGGTTTTTTTCCAGAAATCTCAAAAAGTTCGGTAACCAAATTAGGCATAGTAAAAAGAGAAGGACCTGCATCAAATCTATATCCATTTCCGTAGAGTTGGGTAAGTTTTCCTCCAGGGTAGGAATTTTTTTCAATAACTTGAACATCATATCCCTTGTTTCGTAATCGAATTGCCGATGCAATTCCAGCAATTCCAGAACCAACAATAATTGCTTTTTTCATTAAGCATTTACTTTTTTAAGTTCCTGTTTTAAGTATTTGAAAGGCACCACCAGCATTCCAAAACATTCACCATCTTCTTTTGCCATATGTTTGTGGTGTATTTTGTGCGCTCTACGAATTGTTCTTAAATAGGTGTTGTCACTATTTCTAAACCACTTAAATCGTTGGTGGATAAATACTTCGTGCACTAAAAAGTAAGCAATTCCGTATAACAAAATTCCAAAACCAATATACATAATCGTCCATTCTGCAAACATAGAACCAAGCATAATGCATAACCATGACGGAATTGCGTAAATCAAGAAAAAAGCATCATTTTTCTCGAAGAACGTTTCTCTATTTGGAACATGGTGATCTAAATGTAAATTCCATAAAAAACCATGCATAACAAACTTGTGTGTAAACCAAGCCATGAATTCCATTCCCCAAAAAGTGGCAAAAATGATTAAAAAACCCATTAATATTATATTTTAAAAACCTGGATGCATTAATTACCTATTTTAAACTAACAATCAATTTTTCGTTACACAATTTACTAGTAGTGCTATTATTTAATAGGACTTTTTTCGTAAAATATATATTTTTGAAAACAAGAATCATTTAATTGTCACTCTATTTATTTTTTCGTTATAATTATAAATACAACAACCTTAATAAAAACTTTACAAAGATATGAAATTTACTAGGTAAGAGTCTATTTTTTGTTTAATTTTTAACTTATTTCTTTAAACAAGGCTATTGATAAATAGTTGTTTTTAATTAAAAAGATTAAAGAAATTATTTTTATAAAATCTACCGTAAAACGATTTGAATAAATAGAAATTATCTAGAGAATTTTACTTCTATTAAATTATCGAAAAAGTGTATTTTTACGCAAATGACAGAAACTCTTTTATCTTTTGCTTTTGCTACAGCTATTTTAGCAATCTCTCCAGGACCTGACAATATTTTTGTACTAACCCAAAGTATTACAAACGGTAAAAAGTATGGTTTGGCAACTGTTTATGGCCTAATTTCTGGATGTTTAGTGCACACTACTTTTTTGGCTTTTGGAGTTTCAGCAATCATTAAAGAATCAGAAAATTTATTTTTTGCAATTAAATTATTTGGTTCTATTTACTTAATATATTTAGCTTTTAAAGTTTATAAATCTAAGGCTTCTATTGTTTTATCAGATCAAAATGTAGAAAAAAAAACTACGTTACAGCTTTTTAAACAAGGGTTTATTATGAATGTTTTAAACCCGAAAGTTTCTATTTTCTTTTTAGCTTTTTTTCCAGGATTTCTGTTTTCGGATAGTCTATCAACTATAAGTCAGTTTTATGTTTTAGGGTTGCTTTTTATGCTGGTTTCTCTCATTATTTTTTCTGTAATCGCTATTTTAGCAGGAGTTATATCAGCAAAAATTAAAGAAAATAAAAATATTGGCTTGTATTTAAAATGGACTCAAATTATTGTTTTTGTGTTGATTGCTGTTTTTATAATACTATAATTTTTATTGTTTTAAATAACTTTAGACGCTTTTTGAGAATGTTTATTCTTCAGATGTAATTACAAATTTTCGTTAATAAAATTGGGTGTTTAACTTATTTTTTAGAGTTTCAAATGTGTACTTTTGTAGCCCTAACTAAAAATAAAAGTGAATATTACTCAATATACATCAGAATTTAAATACAATTGGAAACTTGCAGCGCCTGTAATGTTAGGAATGTTGGGCCATACTTTTGTGGTTTTTGTTGACAATATCATGGTTGGCCAATTAGGAACTGCTCAGTTAGCAGCAGTTTCACTAGGAAACAGCTTTATGTTTATAGCGATGTCTATAGGAATCGGGTTTTCTACAGCAATAACACCTTTAATAGCAGAAGCAGATTCATCAAACAATATACAACAAGCAAGATCTACCTATAAAAATGGACTGTTTTTATGCACCGTTTTAGGGATTGTGCTGTTTTTAGGAATTTATTTTTCGAAACCATTATTGTACTTAATGAAACAACCAAAAGAGGTTGTAGACTTGGCAATTCCGTATTTAGATTTAGTAGCCTTTTCGTTAATTCCTTTAGTTATTTTCCAAGCTATAAAACAGTTTAGCGACGGAATGTCGATGACAAAATACCCAATGTATGCAGCTTTATTGGCAAATATTATAAACATATTTTTAAACTATGTTTTGATATTTGGTAAGTTAGGATTTCCAGAGATGGGTATTGTTGGTGCCGCCTACGGTACACTTGTTTCTAGAATCGTAATGGTTTTTTATCTTTGGTTTTTATTGCGCTACAAAGAGCGTTCGGCACAAATAGTAAAAGATATAAAATTCTTTCTGTTAGATGTTTTAATGATAAAAAAGATTGTGAATCTCGGTTCTTTAAGTGCTATGCAAATGTTTTTTGAAGTAGCTATTTTTACATCCGCAATTTGGTTAAGTGGTTTATTAGGTAAAAATCCGCAAGCAGCAAATCAGATAGCATTAAATTTATCATCTATGACATTTATGGTTGCGATGGGTTTAAGCGTAGCGTCGATGATAAGAGTGGGTAATCAAAAAGGGTTACAAAATTTTAAAGAATTGCGTAGAATTGCATTTTCAATCTTTTTTCTAGGATTGATTTTAGCCACGGTTTTTGCAATTCTATTTTTCATTTTCCATAAAAGTTTACCTACAATTTATGTAGATTTAAATGACAAGGTAAATTATGAAGATAACATGGAAGTAATCTCAATAGCATCAAAATTATTAATTGCAGCTGCATTTTTTCAAATATCTGATAGCATTCAAGTGGTTGTTTTAGGAGCTTTACGTGGGTTACAGGATGTTAAAATACCAACAATACTTACCTTTATATCTTATTGGGTGGTAGGTTTTCCTGTTTCCTATTTTTTAGGTAAAGAGGAAATGTATGGCAGTTTTGGTATTTGGTTGGGCTTATTAGCAGGCTTAACAACTGCATCAATTTTATTATTTATCAGATTTAATTATTTATCTTTAAAGTTGATAAAAGAGAAAGATCAATAAGATACAATTTTCACTAATTAGTAACGATAAAAAAGTACTATTCAGTTACTATTAATTATAATAATAGTATTAAATTGTAGAATTATAGAATTTTAAATTTGATACAAAAGTCAAAATAAACAAAATGGATTTACCTAAATTTTTACTAGCTGACAACAGCAATTTCCCTGAAGATATTTTTGTGTTGCACACAGAATTCCCACGATTTTTAATCAATTTAAAAGACGATGAAATAGAATGGTTCGAAGATTTAACAGGAGAAAATGAAGAAGATATTGCAACAGAATTAGCGGATTTAATGAATAAAGCTGGTGAGTTCTATGATGAAGAAATGAAGCAATTCGACTAGAGTTCGTGAAAATTCATTTATACAAATAAATGTTAATTCTTCTAATTAACAAAGATTTTGTCTAATATTTTTTTAGATTTGTTAAACTAGTTAATCAAAAATTATGAAAATTTTATACTTTACACTTTCTTTTTTATTTATATCGTTAATAATTCAGAATAACGAACAACTTGATAACAAATTTAATTCAATTAAAGAATTTCAAGGAAAGGCAACTTACATTTCAAAATCTAAAATGGAATTAGGCAATTGGGGAGCAAAGCTATCCGAAGTTCAAAAAAAGCAAATTGCAGCTAGAATGAAAAATAGGTTAGAAAAAACGTATACTCTTACTTTTAATAATCAAGAATCTTTCTTTAAAGAAGATGATAAAATAGATGCTATTTCTGGTGCTACAGACTCTTGGGGTAAATATTTTTCACCAGGCGATCAGTATAAAAATTTATTAACAGACACTCAAGTTCAAAGCCAAGAATTTTATGGTAAAGAATTTTTAGTAAAAGATAAATTACAGCCAATAGAATGGAAGTTAGGAGACGATACAAAAATGATAGGTAATTATGTTTGTTTTAAAGCAACTGCCATGATACCCTCAGACGAGTTGACCTGGTATGCTTTTTCTTGGGATAAATTAAACAATAGAGAGAAAAAAGAGAAAGATGATTCAACAACGGAAGACATCATTGCTTTTACAGCAATAGAAGCTTGGTATTCTATACAAATACCAGTTCATCATGGTCCTCAAGAATTCTGGGGTCTTCCTGGTTTAATTTTAGAAGTAAGTTTTGATAATACTACTTTTTTATGTTCAGAATTAGTTTTAACTACCTCTGGTAAAGTAACTATTGAAGCACCATCAAAAGGAAAAGTGGTTAATAAAATAGCTTATCAAGAAATTATCTCTAGTAAAATGAAAGAATTTCGTGACATGCGTTCTGGAAGAAGCGGTAGATAAAATTCTAGTATTTTATTTTTTAATTTAAATGAAGTGCTTCTACCAATAGCAATTTAACGCATAAATTACTCTAATTTTATTATTCAAATAAATAAGATTTTATTCAAGATTTTAATGAGTTTAATATTCATTAAAAAAAATCAAAAATTAAAACTTTTTTAAACAAAAAACCCCACATAAGTGAGGTTTTTTTGTTTAAAAAAAGCATAAATTATTATTCAGTTTTTTCTTTTACAACTGCTTTATCAGCAACAATTCTAGTTTCCATATTTGCAATTTCCCAAGCAGTATGAAAAACCAAACGAGTTCTGTTTTCTAACAATTCGTAATTAATCTTGTTTGGTGTATCACTTGGTCTATGATAATCTTCATGTGTGCCATTAAAATAGAAAATAATTGGCACATTGTATTTTGCAAAGTTGTAATGATCAGATCTATAGTAAAAACGGTTAGGATCATTTTCATCATTATATTTATAATCTAAATTAATGTTCATGTACTTTTTGTTAACCGCTTCAGAAACGTTGTGCAACTCTGTACTTAACTTATCAGAACCAATTAAATATACATAATTAGGATTTTCTTTATGTCTTTCATCTATTCTACCAACCATATCGATATTCAAGTCACAAACAGTATTTGCTATCGGAAATAAAGGGTTTTCTGTATAATATTGAGAACCTAATAGTCCTTTCTCTTCACCAGTAACATGTAAAAATAATATGGAACGTTTTGGGCCTTTTCCTTTTTTTACAGCTTTTTGAAAAGCTTCAGCAATTTCTAAAAGTGCTACAGTTCCAGAACCATCATCATCTGCACCATTATAAATTTCACCATCTTTTATACCTTCGTGATCTAAATGTGCAGAGATTACTACTACTTCATCTGGCTTTTCTGTTCCTTTAATAAAGGCAACAACATTTTCTGAATCTTTTAAATTTCCACGTCTAGCATTTTTATTTAACCATTCTGCAGGTACTTCTTGAAAATAATCATCACCACCTATTGCAGAAGCAATTCTTTGTGTTACATAGAAGTTTTTTAAATATTCAACTGCTTTTTTTTGTCCTGGCTCTCCTGTTTCTCTGCCTTCAAACTCATCTGATGCATAAATAAATAAGTGAGTTCCTAAATCTTTTGCAGTAATAGAAGCCGCATATTTTGCTGCTTGATCTACGTTAGCATCGTTTTCATTTGATGCATTTTTACTAGAACCACAAGCTATAAAAGCAAATGCACTAGCAACATAAAGTATTTTTTTCATCGATTAATATGGTGTTTTATTTGATTACTAATTTAAAGGTTATATAAGAGTACTATTTTTTCAAAATTACTTTTTGTTTACGATAAACTGTTGTAATTTTCTGTTAAAATTAACAATTTCTTTAGGAAATAAATTATCAAAAGCATTCTTCTCAATCAATTCTGATGGAGTTCCAATACATATTTCAGTATCAGTAAATAGGATAATTTCATCTGCGAATTTGATGGATAAATTTACTTCATGAGAAGACAGGATAATTGTTTTAGATGTCTTCTCGACCAAATTTTTAAGCAAAGAAAATATTTTGATAGTGTGATGCAAATCTAAATGTGCTGTTGGTTCATCTAAAATGATAATTTCTGTGTCTTGCGCTAAAGCTCTAGCAATTAAAACTCTTTGTAACTGACCATCGCTTAATTCGTAAAAACGTTTGGTTTTTAGGTGTTGAATCTCTGTTTCATCTATTGCCCAATTTATTTTTTCTAAATCTGAATCTGATAATTTATCAATCCAATTAGTATAAGGTTGTCTTCCTAAGGCTACGAGTTCAAAAACTGTTAATTGGCTTTCTGGAAGCCTCTCTGTTAAAACCATGCTCACGCAAGTTGCTAATTCTTGATGTTTATATGCTTTAAGACTTTTATTTTTTATAAAAACGAATCCACTTAAAGGCTCTTGAACCTTAGCAATAGTTCTTAATAAAGTCGATTTTCCAATTCCGTTTTTACCTAAAACGGCAACTAGCCTTCCTTTTTTAATAGATAAGTCTATATGAGAAGCGACGATATTTTGAGCTTTTTTAGATTGATAACCTATTGTTAAGTTTTCAGTTTTTAGGACGATATTTTCAGACATGAATTTAACGAATTATTACAAACAATATAATTTATACTTCGTATTTACTACACAAAGATCTTCTTTTTTCTAATTAATAACCAAATAACAACTGGCGCTCCAAAAAGCGATGTAATGGCATTTATTGGAAGCGTAAATTCGCTCGTTGGTAATTGTGCAATTGCGTCACAAATTAAGAGTACAATTGCACCAATAATTGCTGTAGACGGAATTAATATTTTATGATTAGAAGTTGTAAAAAGCATTCTTGCAATATGAGGAACAGCTAACCCTATGAAAGCAATTGGTCCTGAAAAAGCAGTAATTACACCAGTTAGTAAACTTGTAACTAATAAAATAATATTTCTACTTTTTTTAATGTTAATTCCTAGGCTTTTAGCATAGTTTTCGCCTAATAAAAAACTATTTAACGGTTTTATGACAAATATTGTTCCTACAATTCCTATTATATAAATGACTGCAAAAACACTAATTTCATTCCAGCTTAAATTACCCAAACTTCCAAAACTCCAAAATAAATATTGCTGAATTTGGGCTGCTTCAGAAAAATACGCTAAAACACTTATAATTGCGGATGTCAAGCTACCAAACATTAAACCAATAATTAAAATTGACATTGTATTTCTAACTTTATTTGCCGCAATAATTACTGCTGATAAAACTAAAAAGGCGCCCAAACTTGCTGCAATGGGTAAAGACCAATTTGAAACTGAAGCATTAAGTAAAAACCCTCCAAAAATTGATGAGCCTAAAATTAACAAGGCAACACCTAAGCTCGCACCTGAAGAAATACCTAAAACAAAAGGTCCTGCTAGCGGGTTTCTAAAAAGTGTTTGCATCAACAAACCACAAATTGATAAACCTGAACCAACTAAAATAGCTGAAATTGCTTTTGGTAATCTAAAGTTTAAAATAATTGTTTCCCAACTTTCATTGGTAGAAATTCCGCCAGTTAGTGTTTTAACTATTTCTTTAAACGGAATGGAGACAGAACCTAAACTAATGTTTATAAAAAACAATACTACCAATAAAAAGGATAAAAGAATAAATTGTTTTGAGTAGGTTATTTTCTTCATAAAAATTCAGATTGTGTGCAGTTAAAACTTAATTTTAAGTTTTCTTCAAAAATTCAACTAATTTCTGAATTGCAATTCCTCGGTGAGAAATTTTATTTTTTTCTTCGGATGACATTTCTGCAAAGGAAGTATTATATCCGTCAGGTTTAAATATAGGATCGTACCCAAAACCTTTTTCTCCTTGTTTTTTTATTAAAATTTCACCCTTACAAATTCCCTCAAACAGATACTGATTTTTATCAATATTTAGACAAATAGCAGTTCTAAATCGTGCTTTTCTGTTCGTTTTGTGTTCCAAACCAGATAATAGTTTTTGCATATTTTTTTCAGAATTGCTTGGTTCACCAGCAAAACGTGCAGAATAAACGCCAGGTTTTCCTTCTAAGCCTTCAACCTCCAAACCTGTATCATCAGCAAAACAATTGTAACCAAATTTTTGTGTTATATAATTGGCTTTTAATTTTGCGTTTCCTGCTAAAGTAATCGCTGTTTCTTCAATTTCATCAAAACAATTAATATCTTTTAAACTCAATAGTTCAATAGAGTTTGGCAACATTTCTTGAACTTCGGCAAGTTTGTTAAGATTATTTGTAGCAAAAACGAGTTTCATTATTTTAATTGTTCAAAAATTAATAGGTAGGTAAAGTTACAAAGTTTTTGAGATTTGTAGGGTATAAATTAAGAGAGATTCAAAGTGTTAGATTTTAGTAATTAGGAAATTTTAAATTTACTTGATCTAATAATTGTAGAGATGAAATAACGGATTGGGAATTTTCTTTATAGCTTATATCGCTCAATCGATAAAAAGAGATTTAAAATTAATGGCAAGCATCGATATGTAAGATTTGATCCCTAAAACTAAATTTGTAAATTTTGTATTATGAGACCATTTTTGTTCTCAAAACTTAAATATTAACAGAATTTTTCTAGTTTGTAATTCTTTAAAGTAAACCTGCTAGTTTCAGATTGATATCAGTTTAAGTATAATCTTATGTTATTTTCCCAAAAACAAATAATTCTTTTTCTAGCATTCACACTAGCAGGTGTCCCAAATATTTAACTTTTAGTTTCTATATGTATTAGATTTTCGAATAGCGTATATTATTTATTCAAATATAGATAATTATTTTTTATCATTTTGTTCTGAGAAGAGTATTTTAAGAAAAAAAATACATAAAACATTTTTGCTTATTCGTGATGATAAGGCTCATTCTTTAAAATTGTAAAAACCCTATACAGTTGTTCAACTATAAAAAGACGAATCATTTGATGTGAAAAAGTCATTTTTGATAATGATATTTTTCCTTGACTTTTGATGTAAACAGCATCCGAAAAACCATAAGGACCGCCAATTACAAGAACTAATTGTCTTAACCCAGAATTCATTTTTTTTTGTAAATATTTAGAAAAATCAATAGAAGTAAAGTGTTTACCTTTATCATCTAACAAAATTAGTTCATCTGTATTTTGGAGTTTTGATAAAATGAGTTCGCCTTCTTTATTTTTTTGTTGAACTTTACTCAAATTCTTGACATTTTTAATATCAGGAATAATTTCTAACTCAAACTTTACGTAATGTTTTAAACGATTTTGATATTCATCAATTAACTTAATTAATTGTTTATTATCTGTTTTTCCAATTGTAAGTAGTTTAATTTTCATTTTTTTGTGAATGTTCAAGCACAGTTGAGAACTAATTATTTTATCGATTATAATATTATTAATAAACACAAATTTATTCGTTTTCATTTATAAATTAGCTAGAACAGACAAAAAGTTGAAAATCATTACTATTTTTACATCAGAAAAAAAAATATGATATCAAAAGAACAATTTGACAACGAATTAAAGCTCATTATAAGAAATGCCATAAGAGAAGATGTTGGCGATGGAGATCATACTTCACTTTCTTGCATTCCTTCGGATTCTTTAGGAAAAGCAAAATTATTGGTAAAAGAAGAGGGGATAATTGCTGGAGTTGAATTTGCAAAATTAGTTTTTAAATATGTTGATGCAGGTTTACAAGTTGATATTTTTATAAATGACGGAGAAAAAGTAAAATATGGAGATATTGTTTTTCATGTTGCAGGTAAATCTCAATCTATTTTAGTGGCAGAACGTTTAGTTTTAAATGCCATGCAAAGAATGAGCGCAATTGCTACAAAAACTGCTTCTTTTACTGATTTACTAAAAGGAACAAAAACTAAAGTTTTAGACACTAGAAAAACAACACCCGGCATTAGAGCTATAGAAAAATGGGCTGTTAAAATAGGAGGAGGAGAAAACCATCGATTTGCATTGTATGACATGGTTATGATAAAGGACAATCATATTGATTTTGCAGGCGGAATTACTGCTGCAATTACAAAAACAAAAAAATATTTATCAGAAAAAAATCTTGATATAAAGATAATAGTAGAAGCAAGGAGTTTAGAGGAAATTAAAGAGATTCTTTCTAATACAGGGGTTTACAGAATTTTGATTGATAATTTTAATTATGAAGACACAAAAAAAGCGGTTGCACTAATTGGTAAAACCTGTTTAACCGAATCTTCTGGTGGAATTAATGAAGAAACAATTAAAAAATATGCAGATTGTGGTGTTGATTTTATTTCTTCGGGCGCATTAACACATTCTATTTGTAATTTAGATTTAAGTTTAAAAGCGTTTTAAAGAATCTAATTTAAGATTTTGAACAAATAAAATATGGACGATTATTTTGACAACAAAGAATTCTCAAAAATTGATTTCACAAAAACGATTATAAAGAAAGGAGAGTATGATAATTGTACTTTTGTTAACTGTAATTTTGAGGCAATTAGCGTTTCAAATAGTCAATTTATAGAATGTATATTTACCAATTGTAATTTTAGTAATACCATTGTAAAACATACTGCCTTTAAGAATGTGCATTTTATCAGTTGTAAATTATTAGGTGTAAAATTTAATGAATGTGATCCTTTTTTATTACAGTTTTCGTTTAGAGAGTGTCTGTTAAATTTTTCGTCATTTTATCAATTAAAAATTCAGAACATAAAATTTACAAACTGTAATTTAGAAGCAGTCGATTTTACAGAAACAGTTTTATCTAGCTCAAAATTTGATACTTGTGATTTAAGAGATGCCGTTTTTGAAAACACTAATTTTTAAAAATCAGACTTTAGAACCGCGTATAATTTTAATATCCATCCAGAGAAAAATAGATTAAAAGGAGGAAGGTTCAGCAAAGAAAATATTGTTGGCCTTTTATCAGAATATAAAATAAGTATAGAATGAAAAGTGTAAAATTTTATTTGTTAGTTATAGTTTTTGTAGCTCTTTCTTGTGAAAGCGAGCAGAAGAATGTTTCAGTTTTTAGGTATTCCTTGCAGAATGATAGTATTCAAAAATTAAAACTGAATACCAATAATAAACCCGATTTAAAGATTTTTAAATATGAACTATTACAAGACTCTCTTAAAAATACAGATTTTAAATACAATCTTGAGCGTGACTATTTAATATTCGACATTGATACTTTTATTGTCCAAGAAAACACTTACAAATCTAAAAGTTTTGAGTTTAAAATGTATCAAACTAAAGAAGTTACAAGCCAAAACAGAACCTTAGTCTTTAACGAGAATTATGGTCTATTGGCAAGTTTGGCTATTGGTGCAGATTTTATATTTTTAAAAGATTCCATAGCAAATAAAGATAAAAATGTAATTTTTAAAGAAATATTTTTAAATTTAAATAAAGTTAATATTGATTAGAATTACACCTAAATTAAATGACAAAAGAAATAGAAAAGAATTTATCTAAAATACCAATCATAAATTTATTGGTAAAATTTGGTAAACAGATAAAAGTTCCGGGTTTAGGAGGAATGTCTTTTTACGATGTGCTAGAAATGTACAGTATTGGTATTATAAGAGGAGCTTTAACATCGCGTGCTGGCGGAATTGCATTTAGTTTTTTTATGGCAATCTTCCCTTTTATGCTGTTTATTTTAACGTTAATTCCGTATATCCCAATAGAAGGTTTTCCTGAAGGCTTATTTTCCTTTATTAAAGATGTTTTGCCACCTCAAACTTTCGATTCAGTAGATTCTGTTTTGATAGACATTACCAATAATCAATATAGTGGTTTGTTATCCTTTGGATTTTTAGGGTCTATTTTTTTAATGACAAATGGTATCAACGCTATTTTTGGAGGTTTCGAATATTCGTATCATTTAAGCGATAATCGCAATGTTTTTAAGGCTTATTTAATCTCATTAGCAGTCTCTTTATTAATTTCAATGTTTTTAATTATTACAATAACGTTAGTGATTTTATATGAGGTAGCTTTATTAAAAATGAATGATAAAGGTTGGTTGACTACAGAAGATTTAAATTTCTTTTTTTACGGTAAAAATATTTTGTTTTTAATCATGATTTTTACCACAGTTTCATTATTGTTTCGATTTGGTACTAAACAAGTAAAGCAAGTAAAATTCTTTTCGGCAGGCGCCATTTTAACAACTATTTTATCGCTGTTTACATTTTATTTATTTGGTATTTACGTAGTTAAATTTGCACAATACAATCAATTATATGGTTCTATTGGTACCTTGTTAATCTTAATGCTATTCGTTTGGTTAAATGCAATTATCTTGTTGTTAGGTTTTGAGTTAAATGCTTCGTTGTTTATGTTAAAGCAAGTAAATAAAACCAATTCTACTCAGTAATTTTATTCCTTTTCACGATATTTGCAACTTTATTTACGGGTAAATAATTATCATTTATCAATATAAACAGGTTGATAAATAAATAACAACTGATAATTTATAAAAGAATACAGATACTAAATTTTTATGAAACCAAGCATCCCCAAAGGAACAAGAGACTTTTCGCCAATAGAAGTAGCGAACAGAACCTATATTATGAATGCGATAAAAGCTTCTTTTGAAACTTTTGGATTTCAACCTATAGAAACTCCCAGTTTTGAAAATTCGGATACATTAATGGGTAAATATGGTGAAGAAGGTGATCGTCTGATTTTTAAAATTTTAAATTCTGGAGATTATTTAGCAAAAGCTGATGAAAAGTTATTATCAGAAAAAGATAGTTTAAAAGTAACTTCTCAAATCTCAGAAAAAGCACTAAAATATGACCTTACGGTTCCTTTTGCAAGATATGTTGTACAACATCAAAATGAAATTACATTCCCTTTTAAACGTTACCAAGTGCAACCGGTTTGGAGAGCAGATAGACCCCAAAAAGGACGTTTTAGAGAGTTTTTTCAATGCGATGCAGATGTTGTGGGTAGTAAATCTTTATGGCAGGAAGTAGAATTTATACAACTATACGACGCTGTTTTTAGTAAATTAGGATTATCAGAAACAAACATCAAAATTAATAACAGAAAAATCTTATCAGGAATTGCAGAAGTTATTGGCGCTCAAGATAAATTAATTGATTTTACTGTTGCTTTAGATAAATTAAATAAAATTGGTAAAGAAGGCGTTGTTACAGAGATGCTATCTAAAGGAATTACTGAGGAGGCCATCAAAAAAGTACAGCCTTTGTTTAATTTTTCAGGCTCAAGTTTAGAAAAATTAACTTCTTTAGAAAATATGTTGCAAACATCCGAAGAAGGAAAAAATGGAGTAGAGGAGTTGCGTTTTGTAATAAATGCAGTTGATTCTTTAGGTTTAACATCTGCTAAATTAGAAGTTGATGTAACACTTGCAAGAGGTTTAAATTATTATACAGGCGCAATTTTTGAAGTGTCAGCACCAAAAGGTGTAAATATGGGCTCAATTGGTGGAGGCGGAAGATATGATGATTTAACAGGTATCTTTGGTTTAAATGACGTTTCTGGAGTGGGAATTTCTTTTGGATTAGACAGAATATATTTAGTTTTAGAAGAATTAGGTTTGTTTAAAACGGTCGATTTACCAAAACCAAAAGTTATTTTCTTAAATTTTGACACTTCAACAGATTTATTGAAAATGAAGGCTTTAAAATCTTTAAGAGAAAATAATATAAAATCAGAGTTTTATCCTGATTTAGGTGAAAGTAATAAACAACAAAAACGTCAATGGAAATATGTTACTAGTAGAGAAATAGAATTTGTAGTTTCTAATGTCGAAAATGATCTTTTTACATTAAAAAACATGATTTCTGGCGATCAAATAGATTGTTCATTATCCGAATTAATAAAAAAATTAATAGAGTAATTAGAAGTTTAAAATAGCTTGTAGTAAGTAAATCGACAATTAAAATAATAGATAGCACTTGTCTTAACTTATTGACTATTGTATTGAATTAAAGAACAGAGTTAGTTTATGTTTTAAATAGAGCTCAATGAAGTTTATCGAATTATAGTTATAATTTATACAAAAATTAAAATAATACGTTGCAAACTCGTAAATTTGCACCTTAATAATGATTGAAATGTTTGAATTGAGTAGCAAAATGAATGACGAAAGAATTAATGAAATAGGAGAAAACCATGTGGGAACTTCGGCGCAAAACCCGATAAGACCAGATGCTTTTGATATTTCTGATGAAGAAAAAATTAAAAAAATCGAAGAAAGTGTTAGAGATATTTTAAACACTTTAGGGATGGATTTAACAGATGATAGTTTACAAGGAACTCCAAGAAGAGTTGCGAAAGCATTTGTAAATGAAATGTTTATGGGATTGAATCCTAAAAATATGCCAAAACCATCAACTTTTGAAAACAACTACAGCTATGGCGAAATGTTGGTGGAAAAAAACATTGTTTTGTATTCTACTTGCGAACATCATTTGTTGCCAATTATTGGTAGAGCACATGTTGCTTATATTTCTGATGGAAAAGTAATAGGTTTATCAAAAATGAACAGAATTGTAGAGTATTTTTCTAAAAGACCGCAAGTTCAAGAGCGTTTAACAATGCAAATTGTGCAAGCAATGCAAGAAGCTTTAGGTACACAAGATGTTGCTTGTGTAATTGATGCCAAACATTTGTGTGTAAATTCAAGAGGAATTAAAGACATAGAAAGTTCTACCGTTACCGCAGAGTTTGGTGGTAAGTTCAAAGAAAAAGACACAAAAAGAGAGTTTTTAGATTACTTAAAAATGAATACTAAATTCGATTAAATTTTAAATTCTGAGTATTCAGAAATAAAAATAAATAGTAAAAATCCGTTTAGAAATTTCTAAATGGATTTTTTTTATTCATTTTTTTAAAGAATAGATATTTTTTACAGTGTATTGATCATGTATTGGTAGCTTCTTCTTTTACATCGGCCAAAAATTATATTTTTATCAAAAATACATATTTTGATAAAACAAAAATTTAAAGTCTCTGTTCTAAGTTTTCTTTTTCTTGCTTTTTCGATAGCAGCATCTTCTCAAACTACACAAGTTGGTAGTGGTAGTTTTACAAATACTTTTCCGGGTTCAGATTCTGCCGGAAGAAATGGATATCCCTCAGGTACACCTCAATTAAGTGGTAATGCTTTAGGAAAACCAGTACCAACAAACGATTGGTGGTCTAAGTTAGTCAAAGAAAATCATGCGGATAATTTGTTTAATTATCCAATGACTTTAAAAACTACAAATACAGGTTTAATTGTTACCTATATTCCTTGGGGTGTTATTGGTGACTCTGCACCAATTGAAATAAAATTAACGGGTTTATCAACCACAAAAACAACTGTTTCTGATTATTCAGATTGGACAGTTACCATGAATTGGAAAGACAGTGCACACGAATTAAAAGCTACAGCAGGTATCGGAATGCCTTTTTTATATTTTGAAAAAGATGTCGATGATATTGTTGAGATTAAGGTAAACGCGGGTTCAGCAAGCATAAATAACGAGCTTTTAATTATAGAAAATGCTGCTAGTGGAGCTGATTTTGTTTTTTATGCACCAACTGGGAGTTCTTGGATGAAATCTGGTAACATTTATACTTCATCTTTAAATGGCAAAGACTATTGGTCAATGGCAATGTTACCAATAAATACGAGCAACGTTTCCAGTGCGGCTCAAGATTTTAAAAAATATGCGTATATTTTTCCTGCAAATACAATAACAACATGGAGTTATAACGAGAGCAACTCTAAAGTTACCACTACTTTTTTGGTGGATACAAATGTAAAAGAAGGTGCAAATACAAAGATGTTATTAGGTTTGCTGCCACACCAATGGTACAATTTAGCTTCTATTTCACCTACACCAAGTAACTTATCTTATACTTCTGTTAGAGGGGAGTTAAAAATGTTAGAGGGCAATAGTTTTATAGTAGAAAATACTTACAAAGGTATTTTACCAACAATTCCTTATTTAGCGAATTATAGCGAAGGTTTTAGTCCGTCTGATTTAGATACTAAAATTTCGCAAATTGAAAATGATGGTTTATCAACTTGGACAGATTCTTATAATGAAGGTCAAGTTATGAATCGGTTAATTCAAACTGCCAGAATTGCAGATCAAACAGGAGATGTTGAAGCAAGAAATAAAATGATTGCAACTGTAAAAGAACGATTAGAAGATTGGTTAACGCATGAATCAGGAGAAGTTGCTTTCTTGTTTTATTACAATGACACTTGGTCGGCAATGCTAGGATATCCCGCAGGTCACGGACAAGATAGTAATTTAAATGATCATCATTTTCATTGGGGATATTTTATTCATGCTGCTGCTTTTATGGAACAATTTGAGCCTGGTTGGGCATCAAAATGGGGTGAAATGATTAATACTTTAATTCGTGATGCCGCTTCTTACGATAGAAATGACACACAATTTCCTTTTCTAAGAAATTTTAGTCCGTATGCAGGTCATAGTTGGGCGAATGGTTTTGCAACTTTTCCACAAGGAAATGATCAAGAGTCTACATCAGAAAGTATGCAATTTGCTTCTTCATTAATTCATTGGGGAGCAATAACCGAGAATAATACGATTAGAGATTTAGGAATTTACATTTATACCACAGAACAAACTGCTGTTGAAGAATATTGGTTTGATGTATATGATCGTAATTTTAGAGCAAACCAACAATACAGTTTAGTTTCTAGAGTTTGGGGTAATTCTTCGGATAATGGTACATTCTGGACTTCAGATATTGCAGCTTCTTATGGTATCGAAATGTATCCTATTCATGCAGGATCTTTTTATTTAGGACACAATCAAGAATATTCTAAAAAACTTTGGAGTGAAATTGCATCAAATACTGGTGTTTTGAGCAGAGAGGATAATGATAATTTATGGCATGATACATATTGGAAATATTTATCCTTCACAAATCCACAAGAAGCTGTTAATTTGTATAATGCTTATCCAGAAAGAAATTTAAAGTTTGGTATTTCTGATGCACAAACCTACCATTGGTTGCATTCAGTAAATGCAATGGGTGTTATTGACGCAACAATTACGGCAAATTATCCTATTAATGCTGTATTTAAACAAAATGGAGAAACTACCTACGTTGCTCATAATTATTCAGATTCAGAAATTACCGTAACTTTTTCTGATGGATTTCAATTAGTTGTGCCTGCTAATCAAATGAAAACCAATAGAGATATCGATGCTTCTGGTGTTTTAACTTCGGATTTTACGCAGGCCTTTCCCGATGGAAGTGTAAATTTATCTGTGGTAATATCAGGAAATAGTAGTACTAAAGTAGCATTTTATGATGGTTCCACTTTAATTGGTGAAGATACAACAGCTCCTTATCAACTAAAAGCAGCAAACCTTACCTTAGGAGTGCATGGTTTTTATGCAAAAGTATATGTAAATGAGTATTTTAATGTGACTAATATTGTGAATGTTCAAATTGGCGAACAAGTTTCTTATTCAGGAATGCCAATTGCTATTCCGGGAACTTTCGATGCTGGATTTTACGATAAATTTGAAGGAGGAAAAGGTCAAAACATAGCATATATAGATAATTCTGTTGGAAATAACGGAGATTTTAGAACGGAAGAAAATGTAGATGCTATTATCGTAAATGGCGAAGGAGCAACTGTTGGATGGACAGGTGCTGGGGAATGGATGGAGTATACAATTAACGTTGAAACAGCTGGTTTGTATGATTTGAGTTATAGAGCCGCTTCGGGTAATTCGAGTGGAGGAGGTCCTTTTTATTTTGAAATTGAAGGAAAAAAAATAAGCCCAAGTATAGTTGTGCCAAATTCGTATGGCTGGGAAAATTGGAATACAAATACTGCTACGGATATTGAATTAACAAAAGGAGAGCATGTTTTAAGATTGTTTATAGAAAGTGGCGAATGTAATTTAGGAAGAATGACTTTTTCTTATAAAAGTGCGTTGAGTTTTACGCCACCTTTTGCAAATGCAGGAGAAAATGTTTCTGTAATTTTACCAGAGACAGTAGCAACTTTAAATGGTTCTTTAAGCAATGATCCAGAAGGCCAGACGATTACTTATAGTTGGATGCAGATATATGGTCCATCAATTATAAACTTTGATAGTAAAATAATTGCTTCACCAAATGTTTCTAACCTTGAAGATGGTGTTTATAAGTGCAAATTAACGGTAAGTGATGGCACTTATAGCGATTTCGATGAAGTTTTAATATTAGTTTCTGCTTCAGGAAATTTAAGTCCAACAATTTCAATTACTTCGCCAAGCGATGGTTTATCAATTAAAGAAGGAGTTGCCATTAGCATAAATACAATTGCAAGTGATCTAGATGGTTCTGTTACAGTAGTCAAATTTTTTGACGGATCAACAAAATTAGGAGAAGACACTGTTGCACCATTTAATTTTGTTTGGAACGGAGCAAGTATTGGAAATCATCAACTTACGGCAGAAGCAACAGATAATTTGGGTGCTAAAAGTACTTCTGTAGCAGTTGCTGTTTCAGTAACAGAAGAAAAGCTATGTTCAGAAATATCAACGGATGCGCAGCAAGGAAGTTTTTCAGAAGGCTATGAAGTAACTTTTGAAACTATAGGCACAAGTGTAACCATTACATTTAAATTATTAGACACCAATAAAGCGGGAGTGATTGCTTATTTATGGAAACAAACTCCATTTTCTGAAATCCAAATGGATCAAGTATCTGGTTTAACTTTTTCTAAAACGATTAGTGGCTTAACAGCAGGTACAACTATTAGTTATGCTTGTAAATTTGCTTATTCAGGTGGTTTGGCTGCTACAAAATATTTTAGTTATGTTGTAGGAACAGGTTGTACTGTTAGTAATTCTGATGTAACAGCGCCAGAAAATTTTACAGCTTCTATTGGAAATATAACTTCTTCTAGTGTTGAGTTTTTATTAGATGCTACAGATGATTCTGGTAAAGTAGTATATAATATCTCATATGGTACAACTTCAAAAGTTGTAAATGGAGATTCAGGAGTTCAAAAAACGTATATTTTAAATGGCTTAACTCCAGAAACGTTATATTCTTTTTCGATAACGGCCAGAGATCTTTCTGCAAATTTAGCTTCAAATAATCCAATAACATTACAAGCGACCACTTTAGCAAATACGAATTCAGAATGTGCCGGTTCAGAAAGTACCGCCATAGAAGGTTCTTTTTCGGTTGGATATACCTATGAATTTGTAACCAATGGATCAAATGTTACAATTACATTTGAGTTGTTAGATACAGATAAAACTGGTGTTGTAGCTTATTTATGGGCACAAACTCCATTTTTAGAAACATCAATGAGCGTAGTTTCAGGAAAAAAGTTTTCTAAAACAATTAGTGGTCTAGCCAACGGACAAACGATTAGTTACGCTTGTAAATTTGCTTTTGAAGGAGGTTTAACCGTAACAAAATATTTTTCTTATACCGTAGGAAACAATTGCACTTTGCAAGCTGATAAGTATGATTTTGCAGAGTCTGTTCAAATTTCACCAAACCCTGCTAAAAATAGTTTAAAGATAAATTCGCCTTTATTAACGGTTATAAAAGTAGAAATTTATTCAGTGTTAGGAAAAAGGATAGGTAATTTTAATACAAGTTTTAAAAATTTATCTGTTGAAGGTTTATCTAGCGGACTTTATATGATTAGAATATTTTTTCAAGAAGGAATCTACACTACAAAATTTGTAAAAGAGTAGAATTGTAATTAATTATAAAACTAAAAAATCCGTTTAGAAATTTCTAAACGGATTTTTTAGTTTTAAGAGTTTTTCAATTTGAGTGTTTTTTTTGAAAAATAATATCAAAAACTCTTTACTATTATATTAATTAATTGTTAACAATTACCCATTCTCCTTTTTCAATTAAAGGAATCGCTTGTTTAAATTTTACTTCTTTTTGTTCTCCACTCATTACGTTCTTAATACTAACTTTTTCGTTTCTACCAATTTTAGGCTGGTCTCTTACAATCGTTTCAACAAGTTCTTGCTGTTGTTTTCTAGAGTTTTGAATAGCTTGTTCAGTAGAGTTTTGAACATCAGCTTTGCTGGTATTTAAACGTTCTCTTTTTTTACTTCTAGCTTCAGAAATTTGACTTCTATCTTGTGCTGGTAATTCTCCTTTAAATAAGAAAGACAATACTTCTTTATTTATTTCGTCTACCGTTTTCTTAAACAACTCAAATGCCTCAAATTTGTAGACTAGTAAAGGATCTTTTTGTTCATAAGATGCATTTTGTACAGAATGTTTTAATTCATCCATTTTACGCAAATGATCTTTCCAGTTTTCGTCAATAATCGCTAAAGTAATATTCTTTTCAAAATCTGTAACTAGGCTTTTCCCTTCACTTTCATAAGCCTCCTTTAAGTTCGTTACAACTTGTAAAGATTTTATGCCGTCAGTAAAAGGAACTACAATTCTTTCGTATTTATCACCCTCATTTTCAAATACATCTTTAATCACAGGAAAAGCTAAAACAGCATTTCTTTCAATTTTAGTTTTGTAATGTTTAGATACAATATTATATAATTTATCAGCTAACTCTCTTTCTGTTAATTTCTCGAATTCATCTTTAGAAAAAGGAGAGGTCATAGAAGAAAAACGAATCAATTCAAATTCGAAATTTTGAAAATCTTTTGTTACTTTATTATTATTGATGATAGATTCGCAGGTGTCAAAAATCATATTTGCAATATCAACTTGTAAACGTTTCCCGTCTAAAGCATTACGTCTTCTTTTGTAAACGAAAGAACGTTGTGCATTCATGATATCATCATATTCTAATAAACGTTTACGAATACCAAAGTTATTTTCTTCAACCTTCTTTTGCGCTCTTTCAATAGATTTGGTAATCATAGAATGCTGAATTACTTCACCTTCTTTTAACCCCATTCTATCCATCATTTTGGCAATTCTTTCAGAACCAAACAAACGCATTAAGTTATCATCTAAACCAACATAAAATTGAGTTGATCCAATGTCACCTTGTCTTCCAGCACGTCCTCTTAACTGTCTGTCTACACGTCTAGAGTCATGTCTTTCTGTACCAATGATTGCTAAACCACCTGCTTTTTTAACATCTTCGGTAAGTTTAATATCCGTTCCACGTCCTGCCATGTTTGTTGCAATTGTAACAACACCAGGTTTACCAGCTTCTGCAACAACATCAGCTTCACGTTTGTGTAATTTTGCATTCAAAATATTATGAGGAATTTTACGCATTTGCAACATTCTACCTAATAATTCTGATATTTCTACAGAAGTAGTACCGACTAAAACTGGTCTTTTTTGTTCAACTAATTTTACAATATCTTCAATAACTGCATTGTATTTTTCACGAGCGGTTTTGTAAACTAAATCCTCTTGATCATCCCTCTGGATAGGTTTATTTGTAGGGATTTCTACAACATCTAATTTATAAATTTCCCATAACTCACCTGCTTCAGTAACCGCAGTTCCTGTCATTCCAGAAAGCTTTCTGTACATTCTAAAGTAATTCTGTAGTGTTACCGTTGCAAAAGTCTGAGTAGCATCTTCAATTTTTACATTTTCTTTTGCTTCAATTGCTTGGTGTAATCCATCAGAATAACGACGACCATCCATGATACGTCCCGTTTGCTCGTCAACAATCATTACTTTATTTTCCATCACCACATATTCAACATCTTTTTCAAAAACAGTATATGCTTTTAAAAGTTGATTCATGGTATGAATCCGCTCACTTTTGATGCTAAAATCGTTGTAAAGTTCTTGTTTTTGAGAAGCTTTTTCTTCGGATGTAGTGTTAGCAGTATCAATTTCCCCTATTTTCACACCAATATCTGGCAATATAAAGAAATTATCGTTTTCTGTTTTTTCTGATAAATGTGCGATTCCCTTGTCAGTTAAATCAATTTGATTATTTTTTTCTTCAACAACGAATAGTAAATCTTCATCTACTTCTGGCATCAACTTGTTGTTGTCTGCCATGTAATAATTCTCTGTTTTTTGTAAAATTTGTTTGTTACCTTCTTGCGATAAAAATTTAATTAAGGCTTTATTTTTTGGTAAACCTCTGTAAACTCTTAACAATAAAAAACCACCTTCTTTGGTATTTCCGTCTGCAATTAATTTTTTAGCTTCTGCTAAAACACTTATTAAATGTTTGCTTTGTAGTAAGACTAAATCTGCTACTAACGGTTTTAACTCGTTAAATTCGTGTCTGTCTCCCTGAGGAACGGGTCCTGAAATTATTAACGGAGTTCTAGCATCGTCAATTAAAACAGAATCTACTTCATCAATAATTGCGTAATTTGGTGGTCTTTGAACTAAATCGTCTTTAGAACTAGCCATATTATCACGTAAATAATCAAATCCGAATTCGTTATTTGTTCCGTATGTAATATCTGCATTGTATGCTTTTCTACGGGCATCAGAATTTGGTTGATGATAATCGATACAGTCTGTAGAAAGTCCGTGAAACTCAAAAATTGGTCCCATCCAAGCTTTATCTCGTTTTGCCAAATAATCATTTACAGTAACAAGGTGAACTCCATTTCCTGTTAAAGCATTCAAATAAACTGGCAAAGTAGAAACCAATGTTTTTCCTTCACCTGTCATCATTTCAGCAATTTTACCTTGATGCAAAACAGAACCACCAATTAATTGAACGTCGTAGGGAACCATGTCCCAAACAACAGGTTTACCGGCAGCATCCCAAGAATTTGCCCAAAAAGCTTTGTCGCCTTCTAATGAAACATGGTCTCTTTCTCCAGATAATTCTCTATCAAAAGGAGTTGCTGTAACTTTAATTTCTTTATTTTCTACGAAGCGTTTTTCTGTTTCCTTGATAACAGCAAATGCTTCTGGCATAATTTGTAGTAAGGTGTCTTCAGAAATTTTGTATGCTTCGTCTTTTAAAGCATCAACTTCTGCATAAATATCTTCTTGCCTGTCAATATCAGCATTTTTAGCTTCTTCTTCTAAAGCAACTATTTTATCATCAAATACTTTTGTAGCAGCTTTAATTTTGTTTTTAAACTCCTGCGTTTTTGCCCTTAATTCATCGTGAGAAAGTTTAGAAATTTCTGCTTCAAACTTTCTTACAGCTTCCACAATTGGTTGTAAAATTTTTAAATCTTTTTGTTGTTTATCACCCACAAAAAGTTTTATAACTGAATTTAAAATGCTCATTGTATTTAATGTTTTTGAAGCTAAAATGATTAGCTTTATTATTTTACTGTATATCAAGTTTTTAAAACCTTGAAAAAAATATCGTTTTCTTCTTAAAAAGAAAACAAAAAAAAAGCCCCTTTAGAGACTTTTTATATTTTTATTGTTTTATTTAGTATTCATCCTCGTTCCAAAGATAATCATCTTCGGTAGGATAATCTGGCCAAATCTCAACAATTGAATCGTATGCATCACCTTCATCTTCCATATCTTGCAGGTTTTCTACTACTTCTAACGGAGAACCAGTTCTAATAGCATAATCTATTAATTCGTCTTTGGTTGCTGGCCAAGGTGCATCTGCTAAATAAGATGCTAATTCTAATGTCCAATACATTTCTTATTGTTTAATTTGGTGCAAAAATAATTTTTTTCCTGAATTACGCAAGTCTTTTTTAAGAAATATAATATCAATAAAAAAAGAACGTCATTATTTTTTTTCAGGAATCCATTTTATTTCCTGTATTTGTAAGTCTTTAGACAACTTTCGTGCCAACACAAAAAGAAAGTCAGAAAGGCGGTTTAAATATTTTAAAATATCATCATTTAAAGTTTCGTGGTCATTTAGTTCTACAGATAAACGTTCTGCTCGTCTGCAAACGCATCTAGCAATGTGACAAAATGACACAGCTTGATGTCCTCCTGGTAGAATAAAATGAATCATTTGAGGAAGTTCTGCATCCATTTTATCAATTTCAGTTTCTAAATAAAAGATAGAATTTTCATCAATTTTTGGAATATTTAATCTTTCTTTTCCGTTTTTTAAGGTTTCTTTATCTGGCGGTGTTGCTAACATACTTCCTAAAGTAAATAATTCATTCTGAATTTTCAACAAAGAATCTTTTACAGAACCACTAATTTCTTGATCTTTAATTAAACCAATATAGGAGTTTAATTCATCTACAGTTCCATAACTTTCTATGCGTAAATTGTATTTTTTTACTCTTGTACCACCAAATAACGCAGTAGTTCCGGTATCCCCGGTTTTTGTGTATATTTTCATACTAAAAAGTTCTAGTTTTTAAATTTAAATTCAAAGTTACGAAGTTTAAAAATTAAACCATTTGCTATTAACAAGATTTAACAGTAAAACAATTTTACTTTTAAACTCTTATAATAAAATGTTCTTTTACTTGTTCTTTTCTGAAGAAAACTAAACCAAAATAAAATAAATCAATTGTTACCGTTGCTTTTTTGTTTCTAATTAGTTTGCGCCAAATTGAACCAACATTTTTATTTTTATGAATCTTATTTATAACTACAAAATAGTTAGAATCATTTTTTAAAAAGGTACTTTGATTTAATTCTTTTATGTACAGTAATTTAAACTCGTTATTTAAATTATTTTCTAGTGATTTAAAATCAAAATAAATTTTATTGATTTTATAATAGTTTATAATATTAGAGAGTACTTTTTGCTCTTTAGTTGAGAGCTTTTTAAGCTCAGCGTAATTATTTAAAACAGTAGTTTTATTTCCTTTTTTATATAATCCTTGGGTAATAAGGTCGTAAACAAAAGGAGAATGCACTCCATGCTGATTTGAAGATTTTAAAATAAATTTGATGTAAGAGATCATTTTAAAAAACATTAAAATTTATTTCCGTTAATATAAACTTCGTCAATTAAATTAGATCCAAAACTATATGGTATAAATCCGTAGGAAGGTATTTCTTTAGTGATGATAAAATTTGCACGTTTTCCTCTGGTAATACTTCCAACTTCGTTGAATACATTCATAGCAAAAGCTCCGTTAATTGTTGCTGCATTAATAGCTTCTTCTGGCGTCATTTTCATTTTTATACAAGCCGTAGCAACTACAAAATTCATGTTTCCAGATGGCGTAGAACCAGGATTGTAATCTGATGCCAGTGCCAACGGTAAATTTGCATCTATAATTTTACGTGCAGGTGTATACGGAATTCCTAAGAAAAAAGAACAGGAGGGAAGTGCAACAGGCATTGTTTCTGATGCTTTTAAATGGGTTAAATCCTCATCGGTTAAAACCTCTAAATGATCTACAGACAACGCTTTATGTTTTGTTGAAATAGCAATGCCGCCAATACTATTAAATTGGTTTACATGTATTTTAGGTGTTAAATTGTATTTTTTAGCAGCAATTAATATTCGATCTGTATCCTCCACAGAAAAATAACCGACTTCACAAAAAGCATCTACAAAATCAGCCAAATTTTCAGCAGCAATTTTGGGCAACATTTTATCAATAATTAAGTTGATGTATCCTTCTTTATTACTTTTAAATTCAGACGGAATTGCATGCGCACCTAAAAATGTTGCTTTTATAGGGATAGTATAGTTTTCTTTTAGTTTTTTGATAACTCGTAACATTTTAAGTTCCGCATCCAACGTTAAGCCATAACCAGATTTTATCTCGATAGCGCCAGTTCCTAAGGCTATAACTTCTTCCAATCTTTTAGAAGATTGTGTATATAAATCGGCTTCTGAAGTTGCTTGTAATTTTTTAGCAGAATTTAAAATTCCTCCACCATTATTAGCAATTTCTTCATAGGATAAACCTTTAATTCTATCTACAAACTCTTGTTCTCTATTGCCAGCAAATACAATGTGCGTATGAGAATCACACCAAGTTGGCAAGATCATTTTACCAGCACAATCAATCGTTTTAGCCGAAGAAAAAGTTGGCATTTCTTGCATCAAACCAAAATCTTTAATCAAACCGTTTTCAATCAATAAAAATGCATTTTTTAAAGTTGGTAAAACACCCATTTCTTTTCCAGAAACTTTCTGAATAGAAGCATCCCTAATTTGAATTAATTCTTTTATATTGGTGAATAATTTGGTCATAAAAAATGATTAAATTAATTTTAACAAACATACATAAATCTATTGAAATGATTCCAGAAAACGAATACGCACCTTATTATAAACAATATATTAAAGGTATTGAAGAAAATAAAAAATCGATTATTGATAATTTAATTGATTCTCAAAAAGAGTTTGAAAACGTTTTAAAAAATATTTCTTTAGAAAAGCAAAATTTTGCATATGCTAAGGGCAAATGGACAATAAAAGAAGTTATTCAGCATATTATTGATACTGAACGTGTTTTTAATTACAGAGCGATGTGTTTTGCTAGAAATGATAAGACTTCTTTACCCGGTTTTGATCATGATCTTTTTATTAAAAATGTGAATATGGACGCCATAGATTATACCGATTTATTATACGAAATGGAAGTTTTAAGAAAAAGTACTATTTTGCTTTTTAAAAGTTTTTCTGAGGAAGCTTTGTTAAGAATAGGTATGGGTTCTGGAAATAAAATGTCTGTTAGAGCTTTGGGCTATTTGTTTTCAGGACATCAAATACATCATTTAAATGTTGTAAAAGAGCTTTATTTATAAGATTTGTAGTAGCTTGTAATTGTTAAAAATCGTGCTTTTAATTTTTATTATTTTTTATCCAAATCATTGAAATTGTTTAATTTTACGCTCTACAATTTTTTTAAATTAATACAATATTTTTATTTTGAAAGAAGATTATCACAAATGGTATTCACCAACATTAAGTAAAGATATTGAAATGTTGGTTTTTGGTCATGCAGGTTATCCTTTAGTTTTATTTCCAACAACGATGGGACGTTTTTTTGAGTGTAAAAACATGAAACTAATTGAGTCTGCAAAATGGTTTTTGGAGGAAGGTTTGGTTCAAATATATTGTCCGGATTCTATTAACGAATTAAGTTGGTATGATAAAGGAATTCATCCTGCAGATAGAGTTAAAAATCATATGTGGTATGATCAATTTATTATGGATGAAGTAGTGAATCCTATTTGCCAGGATAGAGGAATCCAAAAAGTAGCAATTGCTGGCGTAAGTTTTGGCGGTTATCATGCAGCAAATTTTGCATTTAAACATCCAGAAAGAGTAAGCCATATGTTTAGTTTAAGCGGTTCTTTTGATATAAAGTCTTTTCTAGACGGCTATTATGACGACAATGTCTTTTTTAACAATCCTGTAGATTTTTTACCCGGAAGCAATCATCCTGATCTATGGAATATGAAAATTATTTTAGGCACAAGTGATTGGGATATTTGCTTAGAAGCGAATCAAACATTAGCTAAGTTACTTACTGATAAAAACATACCTTTTTGGTTTGATGAGCGCAAATGGGCAGAACACGATTGGCCAATTTGGAGAGAAATGTTTCCTCATTTTTTGTCGCAAATTTAAAACAACAACAACAACAACAACAACAAATCAAATAATTATTATGAAAAAAATTGGAATTTTATTTGGACAAGAAAACACTTTTCCACAAGCTTTTATAGACAGAGTTAATCAAAAAATAGCAGCAGAAGGCATCAAAGATATGACGGCCGAAGCAGTATTAATTGAAACTGTAGAGCAAGCAAAATCTGATGAGTATGCCGTTATTATAGATAGAATATCGCAAGATGTACCTTTTTACAGAGCTTTTTTAAAGAATGCTGCGATTACAGGAACAGCGGTTATAAATAATCCGTTTTGGTGGAGTGCAGATGAGAAGTTTTTTAATAATGCATTGGCAGAAAAAGTAGGTGTACCTGTACCAAAAACTTTTATTTTGCCATCATCACAAAGACCACCAGATACAGACGAAAATTCTTTTAGAAATATGAAATTCCCTTTTAATTGGGATAAAATGTTCGATACAGTTGGTTTTCCGGCGTATATGAAACCTCACGACGGTGGTGGATGGAAAAGTGTTTATAGAGTTGAAAATCCTGAAGATTTATGGCAAAAACATGGTGAAACGGAACATTTAGTAATGATGTTACAAGAAGAAATTAACTTTAAAGAATACTTTAGATGTTATGTTTTAGGAACTGATAATGTGCATATTATGCAATATGAGCCAAGAAACCCTCATCATTTACGTTATGTTTTAGACGGCGAACCTGTAGACCAAAAAATATTAGATACCGTTCATGAGTATTGTATTCGATTAAACAAAGCTTTAGGATATGATTTTAATACAGTAGAATTTGCTGTAAAAGAGGGTATACCTTATGCAATCGATTTTTGTAATCCAGCACCAGATGCAGATATCAATTCGGTAGGAGCAGAAAACTTTGAATGGATTGTAGAAAATGCTGCGAACATGGCAATTGAAAAAGCGAAACAATACAAAAAAGGGCAAATGAACCTAACTTGGGGTTCTTTTGTTACAGATCAAATTGTTACAGAAAAGCCAGTTGTAAAAAAAGTAGCTGCTAAGAAAGTAGTAGTTAAAAAAACTCCTGTTAAAAAAGCCGAAGCAAAGAAAACAGCAGCTAAAAAGGCAGTAGCAAAAACTAAATCGACTAAAAACTAAATTGCGAATACTTTAACTAGTTAAATTAACCTTTTCACTATGAAATTTACATTAGGTATTGAAGAAGAATATCAAGTAATTGACCCTATTACAAGGGAGTTAGTATCTCACGATCAACAAATTGTAGTAAATGCATCTAAAGTTTTAAATGACCAAGTTAAGGCAGAAATGCATCAAGCGGTTGTAGAAGTTGGTACAAATATTTGTAACGACATTCAAGATGCTAGAGAACAAATAACTCATTTGCGTAAATCTATTTCAAAGTTTGCTGGCGATTTAGGATATAAGATAGGAGCAGCAGGAACTCACCCATTTTCTAAATGGGAAACCCAGTTGATTACTCCAAATCCACGATACCATGAAATTATTGATGAATTACAAGACACCGCAAGATCTAATTTAATTTTTGGTTTGCATGTTCATGTAGGTATGGAAGATAAAAATATGGCGATGCATTTAGTAAATGCTATGCGTTATTTTTTACCTCATTTATACGCTTTGTCTACAAATTCACCTTTTTGGGAAGGTAGAAATACGGGCTTTAAATCTTTTAGATCTAAGGTTTTTGATAAGTTTCCGAGAACAGGAATTCCGGGTGTTTTTAATAGTTACGCCCAATATGAAAATTATGTAAACCTTTTGGTTAAGACAAAATGTATAGACAATCCTAAAAAAATATGGTGGGATATTCGTATTCACCCAGTTTTCCCTACGATAGAAGTACGAATTTGCGATGTGCCTCTTACAGTTGATGAAACTATATGTATTGCAGCATTAATTCAAGCTTTAGTAGCAAAATTACACAAATTAAGAACTCAAAATCTTAACTTTATGAATTATCATAGAGCGCTAATTAATGAAAATAAATGGCGAGCTGGGCGTTATGGAATTGACGGAAAAATGATAGATTTTGGTTTAGAAAAAGAAGTTGAAACAAAATTATTGATGCGCGAATTTGTTGAATTTGTAGATGATGTTTTAGATGAATTAGGCTCAAGAAAAGAAGTTGAATACGTTTTTGAAATATTAAAAAACGGAACAGGAGCAGACAGACAATTAAAAGTTTTTGAAGAAACAAACGACTTAATAAAAGTAGTAGATTTTATTACAGAACAAACCATTTTAGGTTTATAATTATTCGATTAAATGGCGAAAGAAAAATTAAAATTAGCAATTTTAGACATGAATAACGATGTGCCAAATCAAGGCTTGCGTTGCATTAAAGAAATTGCTGATTTTTTTAGTAAAGAAGTAGATGTTACAGTATTTAATGTTAGAGCAAAACTAGAAATACCAGATATATCTTTTGATATTTACATTTCAAGCGGTGGTCCAGGAAGCCCTTTAGAAGAGGGAGTTTGGAGAAATCTCTATTTGGAGTTGATGCAAAATATTTTGGAATACAATTCCTCGAATTCTGAAACTAAAAAGCACGTATTTTTTATTTGTTATTCTTTTCAGGTAATGTGTCATTATTTTAAATTAGGAGAAATAAAACCTAGAAAAAGCACTTCTTTTGGTATTTTACCCATTCATAAAACCAAAAAAGGAATTAAAGATTCACTTTTAGAAGGATTAAATGATCCTTTTTATGCAGTAGATTCTAGAGATTGGCAATTGGTACAACCAAGATTAAAAGTTTTTAAAGAACAAGGTGCATCAATTTTAAGTTTAGAAAAAATTAGAACTCATGTAGAATTAGAGCGTGCAATAATGGCGGTTCGGTTTTCTGATGAATTTGTTGGTACGCAGTTTCATCCAGAAGCAGACCCCATAAGTATGGAAGTTTATTTTTCTTTGGAAGAAACAAAGCAAAAAATAGTTACTAATTTTGGGGAAGCAAAATACAATCAAATGATGGAAAGATTGGATGATCCCGATAAAATTAGTATGACCTATGCAACGATTTTACCAAAATTTATTTCTTCAGCAATCAGCAGTATTCAAGAACCAATATTTTCTTAATTTAAGATGATCGATAAAAACAGAACACTTTATAATGAACAATTTACCGAAGAAAAATATAAAGTATTTCTTCAAGATATCATTAATCAATTTAACTATGTTCCTAAGTTTAAAATATCTGAAACTCCAGCTTTTATTTCAAAAGGGTTAAAAACTAAATTGATTGAAGCATGTGATGAAATTATGGCTGTTATTAATCAACCTAATTTTAAAGAATTAACAAATGCTGCTTTTTTTGACAAGAATACAATTGTACCAAATGAAGACGAAAATGCGAAGTTTATTCAGTTAGATTTTGGTATCTGTAAAGATGAAAAGGGGAATTTAGTTCCTAAACTAATTGAATTGCAGGGTTTTCCTTCTTTATATTTTTTTCAAGAATTATTAGGCAGAAAATACCGTGAGCATTTTGGAAATGCAATTCCCAAAAATTATTCTCAGCATATAAACGGAATGACAAATCTTGATTATATTAAATTATTACGTCAAGAAATTGTTGGCGATACAAATCCGAAGCAAGTAATATTATTAGAAATAGAACCAGAAAAACAAGCTACAGCTGTTGATTTCTATGCAACAGAAGCTAAATTAGGGATTAAAATTTTATGTATTTCTAAACTGATTAAAAGAGGAAAGGAACTTTTTTATTTGGATGATGAAGGCAAAGAAGTAAAAGTATTAAAAATTTACAATCGAATTATTTTTGACGAATTGTTTCAAAGAGATGACTTAAAAAGGGAGTTTGATTTTTTAGATGAAGTTGATATCACTTGGATTGGGCATCCAAATTGGTTTTACAGAATTAGCAAATACACAATGCCTTTACTCAAAGGAGAATTTGTGCCAAAATCATATTATTTAAGTGATTTAAAAACGATTCCTAACGACTTAGAAAATTATGTATTAAAACCATTGTATTCTTTTGCAGGTTTAGGAGTTCAAATACATGTAACTCGTAAAATGATTGATGATATTACAAATAAATCAAACTATTTATTGCAAGAAAAAGTAGCATACGCTCCAATTATTGAAACAATGGACGAACCTGCAAAATGTGAAATTAGAATGATGATGTTGCATAATTCTAAAACCAACAAAACAGAAATTGTCAGCAATTTAATGCGTTTAAGTAAAGGAGAAATGGTGGGTGTTAAATACAATAAAGACAAAACTTGGGTAGGTGGCAGTACTGGTTTTTTTGAGAGTTAATAAAAACCATGCTTGTTGATTCTAAGTTGCGAATTACAAAATATAAAAACCTTCAAATTTTTAAATTTGAAGGTTTTTTACTTTTAGAATTTTATTTAGTTTTTAAAATCCTAGTTTTATATTTAGTTTACAATGATTTATCCGGAGCAGGAATACTTGCATGAAATTCTGAGGCAATTCTATGTGTATAAGAATCTAGTAATTCTAGTACGCGTTCGCTAGAATCAGAAACTACAATAATACCAATATGCCATTCTTTATCCATTTTCCAAACAATTTCTGCATCTGTAAAACTAGAAGTATTAGGATATTCGAATCTGCTGAGAGAAACCACAATTCCTGCATATTTATTATGAATAGTTGGTAATGTGTAGGTTTGTTTTCTAATTTTTGCGTTTTCTATTTTAGCCCACTCACCCCAAAGATTTACACCTGAAGCAAACTCAACCATTTCGGCTAAATTTGCACCACCAACTCGAGAAGAAGTTTCTAAAAAGAACAATTCTCCAGTTGTTTTTGACTGAATAAACTCAGTATGCGAAGCACCAGATTGCATTCCGAAAGCTTTCATTACGTCAGCATTCATTTTTTGCAATCCTTTTTCTAAATCAGAACCAATTTTAGAAGTTGCAGATCTAAAAATACCACCTCCGTGCGCAACATCAAACGGAGTTGATAAATATTTACTAACTCGGGCAAATATTACTTTACCGTCTACATTTAAACCATCGACATGAAAAACATCACCCGGAGCAAATTTTTCTATTAAGTAATTATCTCTTTCATCACCTAACGCATGCACAACTTGCCATAATTCCTCTTTAGAATTTAGTTTTTTAATTCCGGTTGCAGACGCTTCCATTCTTGGTTTTAACAGCCAAGGAGCAGGCACAGATTCTGCAAAATCATTAATTTCATCATTGTAAAACAAAGCTGTAAATTCAGGCACGTGCACACCTTCGCTTTTAGCCTTCATTCTCATTGCCAGTTTATCTCTAAAATAATGAGCAGTAGTGCGTCCCATTCCAGGAACTCGAAAGTGTTCTCTTAAAAGTGCTACTTTTTCTACATCAAAATCATCTAAAGCAACAAAATGATCGAATTTTATAGTTCTAAATTTATAAGCAATTCCTTTTACTATATCTTTATGATTCCACTCTTCAATATAAAAAACATCGTCAATAGCTTCCCAAGGCCAGGCTTCATTTTCTAAATTCTTTTTAGTCAAAAGATATACATTATTGCCGTCAGCTTTGCAGCTTTCTATAAAAGGTTCGCCTTTAAAATAAGTGGTAATGCATAAAAAATTTAAGGGTTTTTGAGAATCAGAAAGCATATTTTTTTATTTTTGTATAATTTACAAAATGAACTTTATTTAATTGCAATTTCTTTTATAAAATTAGTAATTAATTGAATTCCGTATCCAGAAGCACTTTTCATTTTAGCATAAGGCGATGCTCCAAAAGAAACACCTGCAATATCTAAATGCATCCATTTAGGGTGATTTTCAGTAAAAAATTCTAAAAATTTTGCAGCATTTATAGCACCTTCAATAGGTTTACCATTAAAGTTTTTTATATCCGCAATATCAGACTGTAAATCAGCTTCATAATCTTCAAACATTGGCAATTGCCAAACACGTTCATGCACTTTAAAACCTATAGCAGACATTGTGGTTGCCATTTCTTGGTTTTTTGTAAACATTCCTGCAGCCGAATATCCTAAAGTTCTAACGACACTTCCTGTTAAAGTTGCTAAATCAATTAAATATTCTGGATTGTATTTTTTAATTGCAAAATTTAATCCATCGGCTAAAACCAAACGACCTTCTGCATCTGTATCAATAATCTCAATCGTTTTTCCAGAATACGAATTAATCACATCTCCAGGTCTATAACTATTTGCATCTACCGCGTTTTCTGCGGATGCAACAATACCAATAATATTGATGTTTAATTCTAATTTTGCTACCAATTCTATAACACCTAAAACAACTGCAGCGCCACCCATATCACTTTTCATATAGTGCAAGTTTGTGGATGGTTTTATTGATAAACCTCCAGAATCGAAGGTAATTCCTTTACCAACTAGGGCAATATCCATTTTATCAGAATCATTTGCTTTATACTCATTTATAATTACAACTGGCGGATGTACACTTCCTTTTCCAACTGCTAAAACAGCACCAAAACCCTGTTTTTCTAGCTCTTTTTGATGTAAAACTGTACATTTATAAAAGGCTTCATTTGATGATTTTTTAGCCCATTCACCTAAATATTCTGGTGTTTTAATGTTTGGCGGCGCATCTACTAACGTTTTTATTTTATTGATCGCTTCACCTGTAAATCTCCCTTCCTCAAGAATTTTGTCAATATTTTTTGGGGATGAAAATGTTATAGTTGTAGTTTTTTTTTGATCTTCTTTTGTTGATTTAAATGCAGCAATAGCATATTGCGCCATTTCTAAACCAATAACAGTTTTTAAAATAGCGTCGTCATTTAAGTTATCTGAAAAAACCTGAATTTCTTCACTCCAATATTTCTGAGTTTCAAATGCAAATTTTTGAAAGGTATTTTCTAAATGCGATGCATTTTTTTCTTCACCTAACCCAACTAAGTAAATCCTATTTCCGGTTTTACCATATAATAATAGATAGGTTAAAAAACTTCCATCAAAATCTGGTTTTTCAATTGGTAGAAATTGTTGAATCGATTTTAAATCGTCTTTTTTACAAGGCAGGATAAAATCTTTGGTAGTGTCTATATTTTGGATGTGTTTATATCTCATAATTGTTTTTGTGAAAAAGCCATTTTATAGCTTTTGGAAATTCCTTTCTCCAATGAATTTCGGAATGATTTCCTTCTTCTTTAATAGAAAAATGAAAATCTATATGATATCCTTTGATCATTTTTTCTTTAATGATACCTCCTAACTTTTGTGCATTTGGCAAATGTTCTTCACTTTCTTGTCCTCCAGAATACAAATAAATTTTTGCTTCTTTTAGAGGTGTAAAGGATTTTGTATTGTCAAATATTTTTTTTGAAATCCATAAACTTGGTGAGAAAATCATCAATTTACCAAAAACTCCAGGATTTGATAAACCCGCATGTAAGCTAATCAAACCACCCATAGAGCTTCCACCAATGCCAGTGTTTTCAAAATTAGTTAATGTTCTGTATTTATTGTTGATGTAAGGAATTAATTTCTCTATCATAAATTGAATATAAAAATTTCCTTTTCCCTCTCCAAAACGAGGGTGATAATAAGGTAAATATTCATTGATACGTTCTTCTTCACCATGATTAATTGCGATAATGATAATATCAGCTAAGCCTTTTGTAGCTAATTTACCTAAAGACTTGTCTATAGCCCAATCGCCATATTGTGCCATCGGATTAAATAAATTTTGGCCATCTTGCAGATATAAAACAGGATAACACTTTTCAGTTAAATAATAATTATGCGGTAATAATGCCGAAATTCGTCTAGTTGCATTTAAATGCGGAATCTCATATGCTTCTTCAATAGTTTCAATAATGGGATTAAAATCCGTCAGGGTCATATGCTAGGTGTTGAGATCTCAAAAATACAGCTTTATGAATTGATAGAAAATAAAATTTTAGATATCTAGTTGAAATAGTAACTATTTTTTAAAAGAAAATCCGAAGTTTTACCTTCGGATCTTTATTTTTAATATTCAATTTTATCTTGCTTTTCAGACCATTTAATAAAAGGTTCTAAAGCAATCTCTCTACCAACTTGTTCGAAAGGAATACTTCTTTTTTCGTAAGGAAGTGCAATTTCTTTATAAATAAATTCGTCATCAAAACCAATATTAGCAGCATCTTGTTGATTGCTTCCATAATATACTTTATCTGGTCTTGCCCAATAAATTGCGCCTAAACACATAGGACAAGGCTCGCAAGAAGTATAAATAATACAGCCGTCTAATTGAAAAGAGCCAATATTTTTACAAGCATCTCTAATTGCTGTAACTTCTGCGTGTGCCGTAGGATCATTTGTAGAAGTAACTTTGTTATTTCCGCTACCAATAATTTCTCCGTTTTTTACAACAATACATCCAAATGGCCCTCCCTCATTATTGCTCATTCCTTTTAAAGCTGCTTTTACAGCTTCACTCATAAATTCTTCGTGGTTTTTCATCTTCATTTTCAGATTAAAGTGTTGTTTTTTTAGCTAAAAAAAGCTGCATGAAAATGCAGCTTTTTATAAATTGTAAAAATAATGTTTTTTATTTTAACCCTCCAATCATTTCTTCTGGTTTTACCCATTCGTCATATTGCTCAGGAGTCACATATCCCAAACGTACTGCTTCTTCTTTTAAAGTTGTTCCGTTTTCGTGAGCTGTATTTGCAATTTCTGCCGCTTTATAATACCCAATTTTTGTATTCAAAGCAGTTACTAACATTAAAGAATTGTTTAATAATTCTTTAATTCTTGTATAATTTGGTTCAATACCAGCAGCACAATTTTCATCAAATGAAACACATGCATCACCAATTAACTGCGCAGATTGTAACAGATTTGATGCCATCATTGGTTTAAAAACATTTAGTTCATAGTGACCTTGCGTTCCACCAATTGTTACTGCAACATCATTACCCATTACTTGCGCACAAACCATCGTCATAGCTTCACATTGAGTAGGATTTACTTTACCTGGCATAATTGAAGAACCTGGTTCGTTTGCAGGAATCATGATTTCTCCAATTCCAGATCTTGGTCCAGAAGCCATCATTCTAATATCATTAGCAATTTTATTTAAAGAAACAGCAACTTGTTTTAAAGCGCCATGTGTTTCTACAAAAGCATCGTGTGCTGCTAAAGCTTCAAATTTATTTTCTGCAGTAATAAAAGGCAAACCCGTAAACTGTGCAATATATTTTGCAACTAGAACGTCGTAACCTGCAGGTGTATTTAAACCTGTACCAACTGCAGTTCCTCCCAAAGCTAATTGACTTAAATGGTCTAAAGTATTTTTTAAAGCTTTAATTCCGAAGTTTAATTGTGCAACATAACCAGAAAATTCTTGGCCTAAAGTTAGTGGAGTAGCATCCATTAAATGCGTTCGCCCAATTTTTACAACGTCTTTAAATGCTTCGGATTTTGCTTTTAAGGTGTCTCTTAATTGTTCAATTCCCGGAATTGTATTTTCAACTATTTTCTTGTAAGCAGCAATATGCATTCCTGTTGGAAAGGTGTCATTTGATGATTGCGATTTGTTTACATCGTCGTTTGGTTGAATGGTTTTTTCTCCTTCACCGATAACTTTACCAGCAATCTCATGTGCTCTGTTTGCAATTACTTCGTTTGCATTCATGTTAGATTGAGTGCCAGAACCAGTTTGCCAAATTACTAAAGGAAATTGGTCATCGTGTTTACCAGCTATAATCTCATCACAAACTTGTGCAATTAAATCCCTTTTTTCAGATGCTAGAACACCTAATTCGCAGTTGGTATAGGCTGCTGCTTTTTTAAGGTATGCAAAGCCGTAAATTACTTCTAGAGGCATAGAGGCCGCAGGACCAATTTTAAAGTTATTTCTAGAGCGTTCAGTTTGTGCTCCCCAATATTTATCAGCTGGCACATTTACTTGTCCCATGGTATCCTTTTCGATTCTGTATTTTGTCATTTTTAAAGTAATTTTACAATCGCGAATTTACGAAAAGAAGTTCAAAAACGTTAATAACGAAACTGAAATTTGCCTACTCAATTATAGATTGTTTAAACATGAGATATGTTAATCTTATTATAATTTAAAAAAGGTTGGATAAAAATAAATAATTTTGATAGTTAAATTTAAAAATAAATATTATTTTTGCGAGAGTATCAACTCTATTATAAAAACAAGCAAATGTTAGATTTTTCAGAATTTTCAGGATTAGTTTTATTCATGTTTATTTTTACAGCTGGTTTTTGGTTGTTAATTTTCTTATTAACATTTGTGGTGCCTTATTGGATCGGTGGTACAATATGGGAAAATATGAAATTAAAAAAAGAAGCAAAAAAAGCTGCTGAAGAAAAGTAGTTTCCAAATACATTCCATAAAAAAAAACTCGTTCAATTAATTTATTGAACGAGTTTTTTTTATGGAATTCTTTTTATAAATTCAATCCTTTTTTCAAGAGGGTTAGAGTGTGCTTTATCCTTCAAAACCATCTCCACCACTATATTCTCCTCCGCCTTTTTGCACCTTCTTTTTCTGATTGAAACGATACATGAAACTTACTGAAATCTGTGGTTCTCTCCATTGAAATTCTGAATATTGCTCTAAAAATCCAGGAAGAGTACTTATTCTTCTGCTTATGCTACTGTTAAAAACATCACTAAAATTTAAGCTTATAGTTCCTTTTTCGTTGAATAAATCTTTACTAGCGGCAATATCCATGCTAAAAACTCCTTGGCTTTTAGTTTGGGCATTTTGAGAAGGACCTCTATAATTTGTGTTTATTTGTAAGTCAGTTTTACCTGGAAACGTAATTTTTTGATTTAACCTTATAAAATAAGAGGTGTTTTTAAAATCAAAATTTTGAGTAATATTTGTTTTTGGGTTAGTGTAATCTCCATCACTTTTAACATTATATAAATTAAAATCACTATTGATATTCCAAACTTTTAAAGGTTTGTAATTTAGTGTAAATTCAAAACCATACCTTTCTTCTGTTGATAAATTTATAGGAAATCTATTTGTAACGGGGTCTCCATTATCAGTAATCTCTCCTGTATCCTCTTGTATTCTTTCCCAATTATCTTTGCTTAAATTATAATAAAGAGAGGTGCTTAGTGTAAATTTATTCCAACGTTTTAAATATCCTAAATCTAAAGCGTCTGTAATTATAGGATTTAAATCAACGTTACCACTGTATTGGTTGCTTTCACTTGAACGACTTGGAAAAGGATTTAAATTTCTTCCACGTGGTCTGCTTATTCTGCGATTATATCCTAGCGTCATATTTTCCCCATCTTTTAACTCTAAACCAAGATTTATAGTAGGAAATAAGTTTCCGTAGCTTCTTTTATCTTTGGTTATGGCAGTTTGTTGAGCTATTTCAATTGAAGTATATTCATAACGTAAACCACCCAAAATAGATATTTTATCAAATTGTTGACCATATTGTAAATACGCTGCGTTCACAAACTCCTTGTAGTTAAATGAATTATTTAAACCTGCATCTGGCACTAAAGGCCCGTTGTTTAAAAAATCTTTTCTTTCTGCTAAATAAAAGCTATTAAAAATATCTCTGTAATTTCCTCTGTAACCGGCTTCATATTGAATATTTTCGCCCACAGGATGCACATAATCAATTTGTAATAAACCACTATTTTCATCCTGATTTTCAACAACTTGTTCTAAATCGTTTAAAATATTTACTTGCGTATCTACTTCCGTAATATTATTTAAAACATCTTCAACTTCTGTAGAATATTGTAGATTTATTGATAGTTTTCTACCTTCTCCATTAAAATTATTTACAAAATCTAATGTATACTGAATACGTTTTTCGTCTTCACTCTCGCTTTCAGTTCTTAACGTTGCTTCATTTATATTACCTTGAGAATTATATCTGTTGATGTCATTTGTATTTATATCATCGCCATTACCGCTGTTAAAAACAATATTTCCAATAATACTTGAGTTTTTTGAGAGATAATATTCTGCACCAAAACTCGTAAACAAAGACCTTCCTAATCTCCCAAATTTTCTACTTTCAACAACATTTGCATTTTGTGCGCTAGAAGATAGAAAATCAGAATCGCTAAAAGCATTTCCAGGAGTAGAATTGTAACGAAAACCTGTATTTGTAAAAAGGTTCCATTTTTCAGTTCTCCAGTTAGAATTAAAAGCAGTTCCTACTCTTTCGGGAAATCCTAAATCTAATTGCAGAGATCCATTAAAACCGGTAAGTTTATTTTTTCTTAAAATGATATTTAGAATTCCTGCAGTTCCTTCGGCATCATATCTTGCAGACGGCGAAGTTATTACTTCTACTTTTTCGATTGCTTCTGCAGGAATTTGTCTTAAAGCTTCTGCGCCATTCATGCCAACTAAAGCACTTGGTCTTCCATCAATTAAAATAGTTACGTTTTCATTACCACGTAGACTTACAGTTCCTTCAACATCAACTTGCACAGACGGCACATTTCCTAAAACATCACTTGCATTTCCACCTCTAATAGAAAGGTCTTTACCAATGTTAAATACTTTTTTATCTAAGCGGATGTCAACAGTTGTTTTTTCGGCTATAATTATAATTTCGTCTAATGATTTTAAATCTTCGGAAAGAATTATAGTTCCTAAATCTAGATTTTTTTTAATTTCTTGTTTTGTATATTTTTTTGACTTAAAAGAAATAAATTCAACACTTATTTCATAAGCACCTATTGGACTTTTAATGCTAAACATTCCTTTTTCGTCAGTAATTCCTCCAGAAATTTTAGCTGTCTCTGTATTTTTAATTATAATCGTTGCATATTCTAAAGGTTGTTTAGATAGTGCATCAATTACTTTACCATAAATAGATATTTCGGGCGGTGAATTTTGAGCATTTAAAAGTGAAACTGATAAAAGCAGGCTTAATAATAGTAAAATATTTTTTGTCAAAACTTTTTATTTTTTCTTCTAAGACTGCAAAATTCAGTATTAGTTTAGTTTAAATTTGTTAAATAAAAGTTAAACAAAAGTAATTCTAAAGAATAGTAAGAATATTTTCTGATGGTCTACCAATAACTGCTCTATTTATATTGATGACAATTGGACGCTCAATTAACTTCGGGTTTTGAATCATAACAATAATAATGTCTTTGTCTGATAACTCTTTTTTTTTATAATTTTCTATCCAGATTTTTTCGTTTTTGCGAACTAAATCAATAGGAGCAATGTTTAACAATTCTATAATTTCTGTCAATTCTTCTTCTGACGGAATTGCATCTAAATATTTAATAACTTCAAATTTTTTTCCAGAATTTTCAAGAATTTCTAGACCTTGTCTCGATTTAGTACAACGTGGGTTGTGATATATTTTTATCATTTTATTTCAAGTTTCAGGTTTAAAGATTTTTAGTTTTGCTTACTGCTTACTGCTTACTGCTTACTGCTTACTGCTTACTGATTTTCTGCCCGTTTAACATCAAGTATGCTTTTAAAAACGAGTTGATATTTCCGTCCATTACTGCATCTACATTTCCTGTTTCGTGTGCACATCTTTTACCAATTTATAAGGATGCATTACATAATTTCTAATCTGACTTCCCCATTCGTTTTTCATTTTACCCGCTTCAATATCGTCTCTTGCTGCTTGTTGTTTTTGCAACTCAATTTCATATAGTTGTGACTTTAACATCTGCAAGGCGGTTGCTCTATTGTCATGCTGTGAGCGAGAATTTGAACATGAAATTTGAATCCCGGATGGCTTATGAGTCAACTGCACTTTGGTTTCTACTTTATTCACATTCTGTCCTCCAGCACCACTAGAACGAGCGGTAACAATTTCAATATCTGCGGGGTTTATTTCAATCTCTATAGAATCATCGGCAAGAGGATATACATATACAGATGCAAAACTTGTGTGGCGTTTTGCATTGGAATCAAAAGGAGATATTCTTACCAATCTGTGAACACCATTTTCTCCTTTTAACCAGCCAAAAGCATAATCGCCTTCAATTTCTACTGTAATTGTTTTTATTCCTACAGAATCGCCAGCCTGATAATTGAGTGTTTTTAGTTTAAAACCTTGCTTTTCAGACCACATACTGTACATTCTAAATAACATTTCTGCCCAATCGCAACTTTCTGTTCCTCCTGCGCCAGCAGTAATTTGAATAACCGCAGAAAGAGAATCTCCTTCTTCAGAAAGCATGTTTTTAAATTCAATATCTTCTAAAAATGAACTTACTTTTTCAAATTGCTCATTCATTTCAGCTTCTTCAACATCACCTTCTTTATAGAATTCAAACAAGACAGTAGTATCTTCATTTAAAGTGATGGCTTTTTTATAATCATCAACCCATTTCTTCTTAAAACGCAATTCTTTCATAAAAGATTCTGCCTCTTTTGGATTGTTCCAAAAATCAGGGTTCATCGTTTTTTCTTCTTCATTGGCAATTTCAATGAGTTTTTTATCAATCTCTAGATAAGATTTTAATTTCTCAATTCTTGCAGCTATATCTTTAAGTTGGTCTAGTGTAATCATAAGTTCACAAAAATAAATGAATTTTTAGGATTTCAAGTTTTTAAAGCCGACAGATATTAAAAAAGGATAACACAAAGATTCGAATAGAAAACGAAAAGATTCACAGCCACTAATATAAATTCTCTATGAAACTTTTTGAAAACTTGGCGGAACTCTAATAAATAGCAAAAATTAAGTAAATTTTTAGGTTTTCTAGTTTTAAAACTGGTGGATATTTTATAGATTTAACCAAAATATTATTAAAATGAAAAAATCAATACTTTTATTAATTTTTATTTCTTTTTCCTTCAAAGGATTTTCTCAATTCTTTAACGAAAAAACTGGTAAAACTCTCGAAAAAGGAATTACTAAATATGAAGGATATGTTACTTTCTATTATGATGATAAAACGGATAAAATCTTTCTTCAAATTGATGCGGTAGATGCAGATTTTCTTTATGTGCATTCTTTATCCGAAGGAATTGGTTCTAATGATATTGGTTTAGATCGCGGCCAGTTAGGCGACGGAGTAGTAGTGCATTTTAAAAAGGCTGGGAATAAAATTTTATTGATTCAGCCTAACCAAAACTTTAGAGCAATTACAGAAAATATAGAAGAAATAAAATCGGTCAAAGAAGCATTTGCAAAGTCGGTTTTACATGGTTTTGTTATCAAAGAAGAAAAAAATGGAATGTATTTAGTAGATGCAACAGATTTTTTGATGCGAGATGCGCACGGAGTTGCTTCAACTTTAGCCAATAATAATCAAGGAAATTATAGTTTAGATAAGAGTAAGTCTGCTTTTAACATAGAAAGAACAAAAGCGTTTCCTAAAAATGTTGAGTTTGATGTTATGCTAACTTTTAGTGGTTCTCCAAAAGGATATAATATAAAAAGTGTAACGCCAGAAGCAAGTTTGGTTACTGTACATCAACATCATTCTTTTGTAGAATTGCCAGATAATAAGTATAAACCAAGAAAGTTCGATACACGTTCTGGAAGTTACGGAATGTCTTATTTAGATTACGCAACACCTGTAAATGAGCCAATTACAAAACGATTTATTTACAGACATCGTTTAGAGAAAAAGAATGTGTATGAGCCAATTTCTGAGGCTAAAGAACCAATTATCTATTATTTGGATAAAGGAACGCCGGAACCAATTAGAAGTGCGCTACTAGACGGTGGACGATGGTGGAATCAAGCTTTTGAAGCAATTGGTTACAAAAATGCTTTTCAAATGAAAATATTGCCAGAAGGCGCAGATCCCTTAGATGTTCGTTATAATATGGTGCAATGGGTTCATCGTTCTACAAGAGGCTGGAGTTATGGCGGTAGTATTTCTGATCCTCGAACAGGAGAAATTATTAAAGGTCATGTGAGTTTAGGAAGTTTAAGAATACGTCAAGATTTTTTAATTGCGCAAACGTTAAAAGCGCCTTATAAAAATAATTCTGCAGATGATAATTTTGCTTTGCAAATGGCTTTGGCAAGAATTAGACAATTAGCTGCGCATGAAATAGGGCATACTTTAGGCTTCGCTCATAATTTTGCGGCAAGTACTGTAAACAGAAGTTCTGTGATGGATTATCCGCATCCGAAGTTTACTTTAAAGGATGGTGAAATTGATTTTTCTGACGCGTATGACACTAAAATTGGTGCTTGGGATAAGGTTATTGTTGCCTATTCTTATCAAGATTTTCCTTCTGTTATAAATGAAGATGAACAACTGATTAAGATTTTGAGGGATGCTTTTGCAAGCGGACTAAAATATTTATCAGATTCGGATGCAAGACCAGAGGGAAGTGCAAGTATTTCTGCACATTTATGGGATAATGGAGATAACATATTAGACGAATTAACGTCACTTTTAAAAATTAGAAAAACAGCGATTAATCATTTTTCTGTGGATAATATTAAAACAAACGAACCGTATTCTGTATTAGAAGATGTATTTGTTCCGCTGTATTTTTTACATCGTTTTCAAACAGAAGCTACTATAAAAATAATTGGAGGTTTAGACTATAATTATGCCGTAAAAGGGGGGAATCAAACTGTTGTAAAAAGAGTATCTGGTGAAACTGAACGAAAAGCTTTAGAAGCAGTTTTAAAAACAATTGCTGTAGATGAAATTGCAATTCCGAGAGAAAAACTAGCACTTTTTCCGCCAAGAGCTCTTGGTTATGCAAGAACACGAGAATCTTTTAACAGTAAACTAGGAGTAGAGTTTGATGCTTTTTCAGCAGTAGAAACTGCAACCGAAATGACCTTAAATTTACTATTGAATTCGCAAAGAGTATCAAGATTAATTGCGCATAAAAGCTTAGATAATAATCAATTGGGATTAGAGGATTTAATGGATGAATTGATTTCGAAAACTATAAAAATAAGCTACAAAGATTCGTATTATCAAGAATTACAAAACGTAATAAATGGTGAAGTTTTGGAACAATTATTTAATTTAGCAGCTACTGAAAATCAGTACAAACAAGTAAATGCAATTGTATTTTTTAAATTGGATGAAATAAAGTTATTTTTACAAAATAAAAAATCCCAAGGAATTCAGAAAATATATGATGTTGCAATGATAAATATGATTAAAGATTTTGAAAAAAATCCAACTTTATTTAAAAAATCAGCTGCACCTCAAATTCCAGATGGCTCGCCAATTGGAAATTAAAAGGAGTCTTTTTAATTTGCCCAACGAGAAAACACTCAAATTATAAACAATTAAATAAAATGGAGCCTTATTTTCATATTTGTATTGGTGAAAATCTGTGGAATCCGTATCAAAATAAATTATGATAATAGACCTAATCTCAGATACAGTTACCAGACCAACAAAAGGAATGTTGGATGCAATGATGAATGCCAAAGTTGGGGATGATGTTTTTAAGAGCGATCCAACGGTAAATATTTTGCAAAACAAAGCTGCAGCTATGTTCGGAATGGAAGATGCGCTATTTTTTCCATCAGGAACTATGGCAAATCAGACTGCCATAAAATTACACACGCAACCAGGAGATAAATTAATTTGTGATAAATATGCACACGTTTATAATTACGAAGGAGGTGGAGCGGCTTTTAACTCTGGTGTAACCTGTAAATTAATTGACGGACACAGAGGAATGTTTACAGCAAAACAGTTAGAAGAAGCTGTTTCTGGCCGATCGGATATTCATGTGCCATACTCAAGATTGGTTTGTATAGAAAACACAACAAATAAAGGAGGAGGAGCTTGCTGGGATTTTTCTGAGTTACAAAAACTTGAAAAAATATCAAAAGAAAATAACTTGGCTTTTCATTTAGATGGCGCTCGTTTATTTAACGCTTTGGTAGAAAAAAAGGAGACACCAATGCAATATGGACAGTTGTTTGATACTATTTCTATTTGTTTATCTAAAGGTTTAGGAGCGCCAATTGGTTCTGTTTTGTTAGGCTCTAAAGAGCACATCGCAAAAGCATTAAGAATTAGAAAATTATTTGGTGGGGCAATGCGACAAGTAGGTTTTTTAGCTGCGGCAGGTATTTATGCTTTAGATAATCATGTAAAACGTTTGGCAGACGATCATAAAAAGGCCAAAGAAATTGGTACTGTTTTAGAATCTCTTTCTTATGTTACAAAAGTCGAGCCGATAGAGACAAATATTGTTATTTTTTATGTGGATGAAGCTATTGGAGATGCAAATTTTATTAACAAAATGAAAGAAAAAAACATTTTGTTAACGCCAATGGGCGAAGGTAAAATTAGAATCGTTACTCATTTAGATTACACAAATGAAATGCATGAAATTCTTTTAAAAGAATTAAAAAATTTCTAAAAATAGAAACGAACTATTGGCGAAAAAGCCGATGCATACACACTTTTATTTTGATCATACAAAATATCGTATCTCATACCAAAAGCAAACCGTCCGCTATTGTAAGCGGCGCCTAAATAAAATGCAGGGAAATTAGTATTTATACTTGTAAAACTATCAGTCTGTTTCGCAAAAGAGTATTCATATTCTCCAGAAAGTTGGATTCCGATATTAGGAATTTGATATAAAGAAATAATACTACCACCATACACATTGGTGGTAAAATCGCCTATTTCACTATAAATATAGGTTAATCCCGTTCCTAAAGAAAAGCCGTTTTCAAATTCATAAATAGCACTTGGAGAAATACCAATAGTTGTTTGTGTGCCAAAGCCTAATGTAAATGCACCGCCAAAACGAACGTTATCCCAAATATTAGATTTTTGTTGAGAAGAAATTGTTAGAGAGCAGCTTACTAATAAAAAGAGTAGATATTTTTTCATAAAAAAAATTAATTTAGGTGGTCTAACTTAGTTAATTCTTTATAATTTCGATATAATTTTTTAAGTAATATTCCATATAATAATTTGTAAAATAACCAAAGGAAAACTAAAATAACGATTAATACAAGTACCTGCGTTATAATTGTTATCGTTAGAACTTGGTTAATATCCATAGCCAAATTTTTAGGATTCATAGTTTTCATTAATTTATCTGAATCAGAAAACATGGTAATATTTACAATAATACTAATTAGAAATACCATTGCTAAATTATAGATTACATAATATTTTACGGTTTTTCTAATTCTTAAAATACTTTGAATCAGTTTTTTTGTATTGTCAATAAGTGATATTCTTTTATAATTTTTGTAAAATAAAAAAAGAAAAGCAACAATAATAAAATAATGAAATACGGTAAAAACATCTATGAAGGTCATTAAGTTAAGATCTTTATATGTTTTGTAAAAATCTTCGGGCATAACTAAATTTAAACAAGACCAAAGTACAAACTCTAAAATACCAATAATAAAAATCCATTTTACGATGGATGATGATTTTGAGTGTGCTAATTTGTAAATCTCTAAAGCCGAAAACTTATTAGTTTCCTCGGGTTGATTTACCCATGCTTTTTTATAATTATCTAATAAATCCATCTTTATGGGTTTAAAATATTTTTTAACTTCTCTTTTGCTCTATTCATTTTCACTCTTGCATTTACTGATGTAATACCTAAAGTATCAGCAATTTCTTTATAGGGTTTGTCTTCTAAATACAAGAAGATTAACGCTTTTTCAATATCATTTAATTGATGAATTGCTTTATATAAAGATTCTAATTGTCGTTCTTCTGTATCATCATAATCAGTTGCTTTAATTTTATAGGCAAAGTCGCTAAAATCTTGTGTTTTTAGAGTTCTCGTCGATTTTCTATACAAAGAAATTGCAGTATTTAATGCAACTCGATACATCCAAGTGCTAAATTTTGAATCTCCTCTAAACGTTGAATAGTTTTTCCAGAGTTGGATAGTAATCTCTTGAAATAAATCTTTGTGGGCATCATTATTCGTAGTGTAAACTCTACAAATTTTATGAGCTATATTTTGATTTTTTTCAAAGTCCGATAAAAATTTAGTTTCTAAATCTTTTTGCACTCTTAATTCGTTAGTTTAAATTATTTGTAGTGTAAATGTATAAAATGTTACATTTTTTAAAAAATATATTTGTAGTAAATTAAATTCATTAGATTTGTTATATATTAAAAGAATAAAATTGAACAATATTAAGCAGGATTTTACAATAAAAGACCTTGAAAATATTTCAGGAATTAAAGCGCACACCATTAGAATTTGGGAAAAACGCTATAATTTATTAGAGCCTAAAAGAACTGAAACAAATATAAGGTATTATACATCAGAAGATTTAACGAAACTTTTAAATATTGTTTTATTAAATAACAATAACTTTAAAATTTCTAAAATTGCGGTAATGTCTGAAGAAGATATAACTACAAAGTCTAGAGAATTAGCCTTTGAGACAGCCACTAATGATGAGGCAATAAATACTTTTAAGTTATCAATGTTTCAATTTGATAAAATACTTTTTAATAATTCTTATAACACTTTATTACATAAAAAAACTTTTAGAGAGATCTTTAAGGATGTTTTTATTCCTTTTTTAGAACATATAGGTCTATTGTGGCATACAGAGACTTTATTACCTGCACATGAGCATTTTATTTCAAATTTAATTGCGCAAAAAATACAAATAAATACTGAAAAGCTACAATATAATATCAACGATACAAATAAAACCTATGTATTGTTTTTACCCGAAAACGAAATTCATGAGTTAGGGCTATTATATTTGAATTATGAATTAGTTTTAAGAGGATTTCATACTGTTTATTTAGGGCAGAGTCTACCCTTAAATAATTTAAATTATTTTTTAGAGAGTAAAAGAGAAATATGTTTTATAGCTTCATTAACTATTCAGCCATATGATGATAAAATTGATGATTACTTTAAAGAAATTGATGCAATTATGGCCAATACTAAAAATCAATTTATGGCTACAGGAAGAAAGGTTGATAAAGTTAGGCACCTTAAATTAAATTCTAATATTCAGTTATTCGATTCTATTCGAGATTTGTTAAATGTCTTATAAAATACCTCTCATTTTTATTTAGTTGTTCAATTAATATCTATATTTGTTAGACAAAATAAATAATGAATAAAAATATTTATATAATTGGTTCTGGATTCTCTGCTTTATCAGCTTCATGCTATTTAGCAAAGCAAGGATATAATGTAACCGTTTTAGAAAAAAATGATACGTTAGGAGGAAGAGCAAGGCAGTTTAAAAAAGATGGTTTTACTTTTGATTTAGGACCTTCTTGGTATTGGATGCCAGATGTTTTTGAACGTTTTTTTGCAGACTTTGGTAAAAAACCTTCAGATTACTACACATTGGATAAATTAAGTCCAGGATACGAAGTCTATTTTGGTGAAAATTCTTCTTTAAAAATTTCTGAAAACTTAGAGGACATCTATAAAATGTTTGAAGAAGAAGAAAAAGGAAGTGCAAAGCATTTAAAATCCTTTTTAGATTCAGCAAAATCAAATTACGATACTGCTATTAAAGATTTGGTGTATAAACCAGGGATTTCTCCGTTGGAATTAGTTACTACAACTACTGTAGCCAGAGTTACTCAGTTTTTTTCAACAATAAGAAAACAAGTTAGAAAAAATATCAAGAGCCCTAAATTAATTAAAATTTTAGAATTTCCTGTACTATTTTTGGGAGCAAAACCAAGTAACACTCCTGCTTTTTATAATTTTATGAATTATGCAGATTTTGGTCTTGGTACTTGGCATCCAAGAGGAGGGATGTACAAAGTTGTTGAAGGTATGGTTTCATTGGCAGAAAGTTTAGGTGTAAATTTTATACTGAACGCCAATGTAGAAAAAATTAACACCGATGATGCTCATACTGTTATTGGATTGCAAGTAAACGGGGAACATATTGAAACAAGTTTAGTTTTAAGCGGTGCAGATTATCATCACACAGAAACCCTGTTAGACCAAAGTTTAAGACAATATTCAGAAAATTATTGGGATAAAAAGACCTTTGCGCCTTCTTCATTATTATTTTATGTAGGTTTTGATAAAAAGATAGAAAATGTATGTCACCATACATTATTTTTTGATGGTGATTTTGATTTACACGCAAAAGAAATTTATGATGATCCAAAATGGCCATCTGATCCTCTTTTTTATGCAAACTTTACGTCAATAACTGATAAAACTTCTGCACCTGAAGGTAAAGAAGCAGGTTTTTTCTTAATTCCGTTAGCTCCAGGAATTGAAGATACTGAAGCTTTAAGAGAAGAGTATTTTCACAAAATTTTGGAGAGATTCGAGAAATTAACAAATCAAAAAGTAAAAGAGCATGTGTTGTTTAAAAGATCATTTTGTGTAAATGATTTTAAAGAAGAATATAATTCTTACAAAGGAAATGCATACGGAATGGCAAATACACTTTTACAGACGGCTTTTTTAAGGCCTAAAATAAAAAGTAGCAAAGTAAAAAATTTGTTTTTTACTGGTCAATTAACTGTTCCTGGTCCAGGAGTTCCACCAGCATTAATTTCAGGTAAGATTGCATCAGAATTAATTATAAAAAATCAGAATTAGTATGAAAGAATTATTTGATAGAGTCTCTAATGACTGTAGCAAACTAGTTACCAAAAGCTATAGCACATCTTTTTCTTTAGCTGTAAATATGTTGTCTACAACAATTAGAAAAGACATCTATAATATCTATGGTTTTGTTCGCTTTGCGGATGAAATTGTAGATACTTTTCATGATTACGACAAGCAGCAATTAATGGAACATTTTGAAAGAGATTATTATCTTTCAAAAGAGTTAGGTATTAGTTTAAACCCTATTTTAAACTCGTTTCAGCAAACGGTTAGCAGATACAATATACCAGATACAATGGTGCAAGCCTTTTTAAAAAGTATGAAAGCCGACTTGCATAAAACTGAATATGACACAAAAGCAGAGTATGACGAATATATTTATGGTTCTGCAGATGTTGTTGGTTTAATGTGTTTAAAAGTTTTTGTTGATGGTGATGATGTAAAGTATATAGAGCTAAAAGATGCTGCAATGCGTTTGGGTTCTGCTTTTCAGAAAGTGAATTTTTTAAGAGATTTAAAAGATGATTATGAAGTTTTAAATCGATCTTATTTCCCGAATATAAATTTAGGAGAATTAGATGCTGCTTCAAAACAAATTATTATCGATGATATTGAATCAGATTTTGATTTTGCCTATAAAAACGGAATTCTTAAATTACCCGTTGAAGCAAAATTTGGAGTTTATATGGCTTATAGATATTACAAAAGATTATTGCTGAAGTTAAAATCTGTGCCTTCAGAAAAAATTATGGATACTAGAATCCGAATTTCAGACCCAATGAAGTTAAATTTATTGGCAAGAAGTTATGTAAAATATAAATTAAATATTATAAAATAATGTTTCTATTTATTACTCTTAGCGTTTTTTTACTAATGGAAGGAGTGTCTTGGTTTACACATAAATTTATAATGCACGGCTTTGGTTGGTATTTGCACGAAGATCATCATCAGCCAAAATACCAAGGTTTTGAAAAAAATGATTCTTTCTTTGTTGTTTTTGCAATACCAAGTATGCTTTTAATTTATTTTGGATCAAATACAGAATATACCTATTTACTATATATCGGTTTTGGAATTTTATGTTACGGAATTGCTTATTTTTTGGTACATGATGTATTAATTCACCAACGTTTTAAATGGTTTAAAAACACGAATAACACTTATTTAAAAGGCCTTAGAAAGGCACACAAAATTCATCACAAAAATATGGGTAAAGAAGATAGCCAATGTTTTGGAATGTTATTTGTACCTTTTAAATACTTTCAAAAACCTAAATTTTAACTATTTAATTATTTTAAAAATCAAACCTATTTTAATATAATTAAATAGGTATTTTATTTTCATTAAATTTACCACATTACAACTATAATGAATTATTACGACTATATAATTGTTGGTGGAGGCGCATCTGGTTTAATGATGGCTTATAGAATGTCAAAAGATACTTTTTTTGATGATAAGACGATACTTATATTAGATAAAGAAAAGAAAAGCTTAAATGATAGAACTTGGTGTTATTGGGAAGATAAAAATGATGAATGGAATGATGTTGTAACTATTTCATGGAATACAATTATTTTTAAAAGTGATGGGTATAAAACTGAACAGGTTATTACTCCTTATCAATATAAAATGATTCAAAGTAAAGATTTTTACTTAAAAATCTGGAATCATTTAGAGCATAAATTAAATTTTACTTTTCAGTCCACAAACGTTACAAGTATTCATCAACTTAAAGGCGAAGCAGAAGTAATAACAAGTAATCAAGTATATAAAACAAAGAAACTTATTAATAGTATTCTTTTTAATAATGAATATAGAGAACAGACTAAATACCCTGTTTTACAACAACATTTTGTAGGTTTTTTCATCAAAACTAAAGAAGATATTTTCGACGATACCGCTGCAACTTTTATGGATTTTACAGTTGCTCAAAAAGGAAATACTCGTTTTATGTATATTCTACCGTATAAAAAAAATGAAGCTTTATTTGAATATACTTTATTTTCGGAAGATTTATTAAAGTACGACGAATATAAGCTAGCAATAGATAAATACCTACAAAGTAAAAATATTACAGATTATGAAATTGTAGATAAAGAACAAGGCTCAATACCAATGACGTGTTATAAATTTTGGGATAAAAATTCAGAAAATATCATTCATATTGGTACAGCTGGCGGATGGTCTAAGGCAAGTACAGGATTTACTTTTAAAAATACAACTAAAAAAACTGCCGAACTTTTACTACATTTAAAACAAAATAAACCTTTAGAGCATTTTCATAAAATTAATAAATTTTGGTTTTACGACTTGCTTTTACTAGATATTTTACAGGAAAAAAATCATTTAGGTGCTGTTCTTTTTTCCGATTTATTTAAAAGAACTCCTTCTAAACGAATCCTAAAATTCTTAGATGAAGAAACTTCATTATTTGAGGATTTACAAGTTATTTTAAAAATGCCTCCGAAAAATTTTATTCGCGCAATTTACAGAAGAATTTTTTGAAACACACAACTGGTCAATTTCAAAAAACTATTTAAACGCAGTTTCTTTCATAAAACGAAATAGAACCGACCAAACACTCAATTTAGGATTTGGCAATTCGCCTTTACCCATTAGTTTCATTTGTTGAGAAAAATAAGAGATGTCTAAAAATCCCATTTTATCAATAAAATTCAATCCTGTTTTTACAGGTGTAATATTGACTTCTGTTTTTGTCCCTTCAAAAAATTCTTTAGAAAGATGAGGAAATACTGCAAAAGGTCTAGCCAAACCAACAAAATCTAATTCGTTGTTTTCAATAGCTTTTGCCATCATATCTAAAGTTCTAAAACCACCTGTTAACAATAAGGGCGCTTTTGTTTTTGCTCTAGCTTTTACAATAAAATCGGCAAAATAAGCTTCTCTTTTTTGTGTACTTTCTTTTACTTTTTTACCTGCACCCATCATCGCTGCTTTTTCATACGTACCTCCAGAAACTTCTATCATATCCATTCCTTCAGCAGAAAGCATATCAATTACTTCTAAAGATTCTTCTTCTGTAAATGCGCCTCTTTGAAAATCTGCTGAGTTAATTTTAATTCCGATTGGATACTCTGCACCAACTTTCTTTCTAATATTTCTATAAATTTCTAAAGCAAAACGAGCTCTGTTTTCTAAAGAACCTCCCCATTTATCTGTTCGTAAATTGGTGAGCGTAGATAAAAACTGACTTACCAAATAGCCATGAGCACCATGTATTTGCACGCCTTTCCAACCTGCTTTTTTAGCAATCAAAGCACAATCTCCAAAACCATCTATGGCTTTCCAAATTTCATCTTCGGTCATTGGTCGAGGTTTAGGAAACAAGGATTTCATTGGCAATTGAACATCAGAAGCACTTACTACATCTTTATTAAATTTAGGAGATTGTCTTCCTGGATGATTAATTTGCATCCAAAGATGGCTGCCATGTTTTTGTGCAACTTTTGCCCATTCTTTTAATTCGGCAAGATGTTTTTCGTCTTCTACAACCACATTTCTTGGTTCATTTAATGCGTTGCTATCCATCATTACATTACCAGAAATTAAAATACCAGTGCCACCTTCTCCCCAAGTTTTATAAAGTTTGATAATGCGTTCGGAAGGTTTACCACCTTTATCTGCATTGTTTTCGCTCATAGCAGATTTTACAATTCTATTAGGAATAGTAACACCACAAGGTAAAGTAAAAGGTAGTTGAAGAATATTTGCTGATTTCATTAAGATATTGGGTTATTTTTGAATGAGAATTTTGAAGTTGCAAATTAGCTTTTATTATTGAGTTTTGTTAGGTATTTGTTTTAGAAAGTAATTTAAAAAGGGTGTTTTTCCTTTTAACTTTGTGGTTTAAAAAGCCCAACTGCGCTAATTATTGTTATAAGTCGTTAAAAACGACTCATATCAGCTTAAGTTAGCAAAATCTTTAATTTTGAGGAAATTTAGCTCTAATTTTATCCAAACTCAAATTATGAATACTACTAACAGGTGTAAGTTGTTTTCCTAAATCAGGTTTGTAAGTTCCTGCTTTTACTTGTCCACTAATTTTTTGGTAGGCTTTTCTAAAAGACATCCTTTTAAAAACTAAACTAAACTAAACTCAACAAATAACAATACATAAATAATGTATTTGGACTTGTTGTTTTTTGAATAGCTTGTTTACTTACTATTTATTAAAGTTTAAAAGATTTTAGAATTACTTGTTTTATCGCTTTTCAAGTTCCAAATAAGCATTATTTGGTTTTAATGTGATTAGTGGAGTAATACCAATAGTTGCAAATTGAGGCTTAATTTTATAATTTAAAACCATTTCTCTAACAGCAATAATCATTTCAAACATTGCAAAATTATTTCCAATACATTTTCTTGGACCTGCTCCAAAAGGAAAGTATTGTGATGAATATACACGGCTACCATTTTCAAAACGTTCTGGTTGAAATTGCTCAGGATTTTTCCAAAGCTTTGGATGACGATGAATTTCGTAAATAGAAAATAATAAGTCTGATTGTGGCTTTATTTTAATACCATTGTATGCATCAGTTTTATAATTTAAACGATCAATAAAATATGCAGGAGGATACAAACGCATTGATTCTTCAATTACTTGTTGGCAAATTTTTGATTGACCAACAATTTCCATTAAATCATCATTATTTTCGTTTAGAGTTTTAGCTTCTTTAAAAATTAGTTCTTGCCATTCAGGATGTTGTGCCAACAACTGACTCGTAAAAGTAAGTGAGTTAGAAGTGGTTTCATGACCTGCAACAAAAAGAATCAATATTTCATCCATCAATTGTTTTTCTTCCATTGCACTACCATCATCATATTTTGAATCTAACAGTAAATCTAATAAGTCGTTAAAACGAACGTTAGATTTTTTACGTTGCTCTACAATTTTCTTCAATATTTGCCTGGCATCTTCTGTAAGATTTTTATACTCCTGAATTTTACCACTTAATGAAAACCACCATCCTAAATAAGGTTGTCTTAATTCTTTAACCAACATTCGTTGAGAACCTTCTGTAATGTGTTGAAGTTGTGCAATATCTTTTTTCTTTGAAGTGCTACTAAATAAGGCTTTAGCAACTACTTGAAATGCTAAATCATTGAATATTGGGAAAACATCAAACTTATTATTAGTTTTTAGCAGACTATAATTATCTCTAATTTGTTCTTGAATTGTAGTTAATAGCTCTTTTATTTTTTGCTTATGAAATGCAGGCTGAATTAATTTACGTTGTTTTTTCCAATGTTCACCTTCTGCAGTTAGCAAGCCTTTACCCAAATATTTAGCAACTTCTTTGGTTTGTATTTTTGACTTTGTGTAATTTTTTTGATTTTTCTGGAGTACATATTCTAAAAGTTTAGCATCCCTAGAGAAAAAAATATGAGTTTTAAATCCTATATTTAGTTGAAAAGTATCTCCTAAATTTTCAAAGTTTTTTCGATGAAATGGAAGTGGGTTTTTAAGAATCTCAAGGCTATGCTTTATAAAACTTGTTAAGGGAACTATTGGAAATTCATTAGCGTTATTCATAAATCAATTTTTAATCAGTTGGTATTTTTATTTCGGATATTTCTCACGAATCTTTTCCAAACTCAAATTATGAATACTACCAACATGTGTATGTTGTTTTCCTAAATCTGGTTTGTAAGTTCCTGCTTGTACTTGTCCTCCAATTTTTTGGTAGGCTTCTCTAAAAGACATGCCTTCCACTACTAAATTATTAATAGAATCTACCGTAAATAAATACTGGTATTTTTCATCATTCAAATCAATATCTTTTACAATTACTTGCTGAATGGAGTAATTAAAAATGTCTAAAATATCTTTTACATCTTCAAAAGCGGCAATAATATTTTCCTTTAATAATTGAAAATCTCTGTGATAACCTGTTGGTAAATTATTGGTAATCAATACCATTTCTGTATGTAAAGCCTGAATTTTATTGCATTTTCCACGAATCAATTCAAAAACATCAGGATTTTTCTTGTGAGGCATAATGCTACTTCCTGTAGTTAATTCATCAGGAAAAGAAATAAAACTAAAATTCTGACTCATATACAAACAAATATCCATTGCAAAACGAGCCATGGAATTACATAATCCGCCTAAAGCAGAAGCAATAGAGCGTTCACTTTTTCCTCTACTTAATTGTGCTGCAACCACATTGTATTTTAAGGTTGCAAAATGTAACTCTTTGGTGGTTAATTCCCTGTCAATAGGGAAGGAGCTTCCGTAACCAGCAGCAGAACCCAATGGATTTTGATCTACCACTTTAGCAACTGCGTGTAGCATATATACATCATCAATTAGCAATTCTGCATAGGCAGAAAACCACAATCCAAAAGATGATGGCATTGCCACTTGCAAATGCGTATAACCCGGTAAAAGACTTTCTTTATGCGTTTCAGCTAAGCCTAAAAGTGTATCAAAAAGTGTTTTAGTCTTCTCATTAATAATAGCTAAATTCTCTTTATAATATAGTTGTAAAGCCACCAAAACTTGATCATTTCTTGAACGTGCTGTGTGAATTTTCTTACCAACTTCGCCTAATTTGTTGGTCAGTTCCCATTCAATTTTAGAATGCACATCTTCAAAAGATGCTTCAATAATGAAGGTTCCGTTTTCAATATCAGCAGCTAATTCTTGTAAACCTTTTTTAAGATCTTTTAATTCATCAGCAGTAATAATACCAATAGATTGTAACATTATTGCGTGTGCCAAAGAAGCTTGAACATCATATTTTGCAATATGCATGTCAATTTCTCTGTCATTACCAACAGTAAATTTTTCAATTTGTTTGTCTATTGAAAATCCTTTATCCCACAATTTCATATTTCTTGTTTTTTGGTTTTTGGTTTTTGGTTGATGGCGATTTTGACCATCAACTAACAACCAACAACTATTTTATAATTACACGATTCAGCAATTCAATATATATATTAATTCCTTCTTCAATTTCTGCAAGATAAATAAATTCATCTGCAGAATGCGAACGAGTACTATCTCCAGGTCCTAATTTTAAAGATTGGCAACTTAAAACAGATTGATCAGACAATGTTGGTGAACCATAGGTTTCTCTTCCCATTGTAATTCCTGCTTTTACCAATTCATGATCTTTAGAAATAGACGAGGAGTTTAAGCGTAAACTTCTTGGAGTAATTTTTATACAAGGAGATTTTTCTTGCAAAATGTCTGCAATTTCCTGATTAGAATAGACATCATTTACACGAACATCTACAACCAAATCTACATGAGCAGGCACTACATTGTGCTGAGAACCTGCAGAGATTTGAGTCACTGTCATTTTAACATCACCCAAAGCGTTTGAGGTTTTATCAAACTTAAAATCTTTAAACCATTGTAAAACTTCAATTGTATTGTAAATTGAATTGTTAGTATTTGGATGTGCTGCATGACTTGGAGTTCCTGCTACAACTGCGTCAAAAACAACCAAACCTTTTTCTGCAACGGCTAAATTCATTAAAGTTGGTTCACCAACAATGGCAACATCTATATCTGGAATAATTGGCAACATACTATTTAATCCATTTTCACCACTATTTTCTTCTTCTGCGGATGCCACAATTACTAAATTATACTTTAGGTTTTCTTGCTGATAAAAATGAGTAAAAGTTGCAATTAACGAAACTAAACATCCGCCAGCATCATTACTTCCCAAACCATATAATTTTCCGTTTTCAACAATTGCTTTAAAAGGATTTTTTGTGTACGCAGAATTAGGTTTTACAGTGTCGTGATGAGAGTTTAACAACATTGTTGGTTTGCTTTCATCAAAATATTTGTTGGTTGCCCAAATGTTATTTTTTGTTCTTTTAAACGGAATTTCATTTTCCAAAAACCATCCTTCTATAAGTTTTGCTGTATTTTCTTCTTCTTGCGAAAATGATTGAGTTTCAATCAAATTTTTTAAAAGAGAAATTGCGTTTTCTGTTAATTTTTCGATTGTCATATTATAAAGTAATTGTAGTAAAAAACTCGTTTTCTTTTGTCAACATTGATGTGTTTCCAATAAGTACTTTTGAAACTCCGTTGTTTAAGGCATCAAAGCAATTATCTATTTTAGGAATCATTCCGTCAGTAATAATTTTAGCATCTAATAATTCTTTATACGTTTTAGAATTAATGTTTTTTATTACTGAATTTTTATCATTAAAATCTTTTAAAACACCATTTAATTCAAAACAATAATAAATAGATGTTTTATAAATTTCGCTCATTCCAACGGCAATTGTACTTGCAATTGTATCTGCATTTGTGTTTAACAATTGTCCGTTTCCATCATGAGTAATTGCACAAAAAACAGGCGTAAAATCAGCTTTTATTAATTTATCAATTGAATTTGAAGCAACTTTTTTAACATCACCAACAAAACCAAAATCAATTGTTGTTACAGGTCTTTTTTCTGATGTAATACTGTTGATGTCAGCACCCGTTAATCCAATGGCATCAACTTGTAAAGCTTGTAATTTTGCTACTATATTTTTATTTACTAAACCACCATAAACCATGGTAATTACTTCTAAAGTTTCTGCATCAGTAACTCTTCTACCATTCACCATTTTAGATTCAATGCCTAATTTAGAAGCAATATGAGTAGCTCTTTTTCCGCCGCCATGAACAAGGATTTTGTTTCCTCCTAACTTAGAAAATAATGTAAGAAAATCGTTTAAAGAAGTTTCATCTTCAATAATATTTCCTCCAATTTTTATGATTGATAATTTTTCCATATATGCTGAACTTGTTTCAGTATCTTATTGTATAATGTTAGGATTCTGAATCAAGTTCAGAATTACGACGACTTTACAAGTCTTCTAAAATCTTTTTCAAAACTAATTGTGCTGCAAAAGTTCTATTATTTGCTTGTTCAATAACCAAAGAACTATCAGAATCTAAAACAGCATCTTCAACGACAACATTTCTTCTTACGGGCAAACAATGCATAAACTTAGCATTTCCTAACTTTTCTTTGGTAATCATCCAATTAGGATCTGTGCTTAGTACTTTTCCGTAGTCATCATAAGAGCTCCAGTTTTTTGTGTACACAAAATCAGCATCTTTAAAAGCTTCCTCTTGATTATGAATAATCGTTGAATTTTTGGTGATTTCTGCACTTAAATTATAGCCTTCCGGATTTGCAATCACAAACTCAACATCCATTTTTTGCATCGCCTGAACAAAACTATTCGCAACAGCATGGGGTAAAGATTTAACATGTGGCGCCCAACTTAAAACTACTTTTGGTCTCTTTTTTGTGGTATTTTCTGATATCGTAAGAGCATCTGTTAAACCTTGTAAAGGATGACCTGTAGCACTTTCCATGCTTATAATTGGTACAGAAGCAAATTTAACAAAAGACTTTATTACGTGTTCAGATTCGTCTTTTTCTTTGTCTGTTAATGTAGGGAAAGCTCTAACTGCAATTATGTCGCAATATTGAGAAACTACAGCTGCAGCCTCTTTAATATGTTCTGCAGTAGTTCCGTTCATAACCGTTCCGTCGCCAAATTCAATTCCCCAAGCATCACCAGAAACATTCATTACAATCGCATTCATTCCTAAATTTAAAGCTGCTTTTTGAGTGCTTAAACGCGTACGTAAACTTGAGTTAAAAAATAATAAACCAATGGTTTTATTTTTACCTAACTTCTTGTTTTTTAGAGGATTTACTTTGATTTCTTTTGCTTCTTCTATCCAAGTATTAATATCCTCAATGTCGTTAATCGATATGTATTGTTTCATTCTTATTCTGTTTTTGTCCCTTGAAAACTTTCAAAACTTTGCTCGAAAATTTATTTTATTTTGGTAAACGGCACTTTATTATCAAAAGCATTCGTTATAAAATTATCTTCCAAACCGTTTACAATCCAAGTTTCTATATTTGCTTTTTTACTTAAAGAAGCAGCTTCAATTTTAGATTGCATTCCGCCACTACCATGCGTAGATTTTGAGTTTACAACTTCTTCTAATAAATCCTCAAAATTGTTGACTTCTAAAATGGTTTTAGGCTCATTATTTTTGATGGATTCTTTTGTGTAAATTCCAAATGTATTTGTTGCAATAATTAACAAATCTACTTCTAATAAAGTGGCAGTTAAAGCAGCCAATTTATCATTATCACCAAACTGAATTTCATCCGTTGCAACCGTATCATTTTCGTTGATAATTGGAATGTAATTATTATGTACCAACACATTTATAGTATTCACAATATTGACTTTACTTTGTTCTCTCTCGAAATCTGAATAGGAGAGTAGACATTGTGAAGTTAATAAACCATATTCTCTAAATATTTCTTGATAAATTCTGATTAAATGCGGCTGACCGATAGATGCAAGTGCTTGCTTTACAAAAACTTCTTCATGTTTGCTTTCTAATTTTACAAACTGCTTTGCCACAGCGATTGCGCCAGAACTTACAATAATAAATTCGCAGGTATCTTTGAGTTTTGCAATCTGATTTGCAATATCTTCAATCTTTCCTCTAGAAATATTATTCGTTTCTTTTGTAAGCGTATTTGAACCTACTTTTAGTAAAATGCGTTTCTTTTTTTGCATCTATTTTAATTACGAATTAACAATTATTAATTACGAATTTATTTATCAACTTTAAATTTTTATTCATTTTAACAACGAACAACGAACAACGAATAACTAACTTCTTACTTGCCCATTTCCATGAACATACCATTTATTTGTTACCAAATGTTGCAAACCAATCGGTCCTCGTTGGTGTAATTTATCTGTACTTATTGCCAATTCTCCTCCCAAACCTAATTGACCACCATCTGTAAAACGTGATGAGGCATTATGATACACAGCAGCAGTATCAACATTTTCCATAAATATTTTTGCAATAGCGTCATTTTTTGTGATGATTACAGATGTATGTCCACCAGAATAGGTGTTAATCATTTTAATTGCAGCTTCGCTGGATAAAACTTCTCCAATTACTATTTTGTAATCTAAAAATTCTTCTAACCAAACTTCGTTGGATGAAATTTGTTCAAGTTGATGATTTTCTGATATTTTTTCATCAGCCAAAATCTGAATTTTATTTTCTGTTAATTTTGATATTAATTTGTTAATGAATTCCTTTTTATTCGGAAGATTTTCAGCAATCAAAACTTTATCAACGGCATTACAAGCAGATATTTTCGATTTTCCATTGATGATAATAGCTATTGCAATGTCTACATCTGCTTCTGTATCAACATACACAAAATTATTTCCGCGTCCGCTAATAATAACCGGACAAGTAGCGTGTTCTTTTACAAAAGCAATTAATTTTTCTCCACCTCTTGGTATAATTAAATCTACCTTCTGAGTTGGTTTTTCTAAAAACGCTTGTGTCGCTGTTCTGTTAAATTGTAAATATTCTACCCAATTCGTTGAAGCACTGTGTTTTTCTAAAGCTTGATGCCACAATTCAACAATTTTTAAATTTGAATTTAACGACTCTTTTCCCCCTTTTAAAAGTATTTTATTTCCCGATTTAAAAGAAATTCCAGCAGCTTCAACGGTAACATCTGGTCTTGATTCATAGATAATCAAAATCGTACCAAATGATGCAGTTTTGTTGTAAACTTGCATTCCGTTTTCATGCTTAAAACTAAAACGTATAATACCAACAGGATCTTCTTGTGAAGCTAAATGTGTAACCGCTGCAATCATTTCATCAACTTTTGCATCATCAACTTTTAAGCGATCAAACATAGAAATATCCTCACCTTTATAAGTATCTAAATCTTTTTTATTGATGTTGATAAGTGCGGATCTATTTATTTCTAAAAGCACTGCCATCGTTAGCAAAACGTTGTTTCTAGTTTCTATGGATAAAAGCGAGTTCATTGTTTTAGTATTCAGTATTTAGTTGCAGTTTTCGGTTTATGTTTTCAGAAAAGCTTCGCGTCTTTTGCTTTTTAATTATTCAGCTAAAGCATTTACCAAAGCTTCAAAAAATTGATTGATATGCTTTTTTTGAACCGTTAACGGAGGTAATATTCTCAGCACTTTTTTGTTTGATGCTCCTCCAGTAAAAATATGGTAGTCATATATTAATTTTTTTCTTAATTCGCTCACTTCAAAATCAAATTCTAAACCAAGCATTAATCCTTTTCCTTTAATCTTTTTAATTTGAGGAATGGTTTCTGCTATTTTGAAAAAGTATTCAGAAATTGTTTGAACATTATCCATTAAAAAATCGTCATGAATCACATTTAAAACGGATAATCCAGCAGCACAAGCCAAGTGATTTCCACCAAAAGTAGTGCCTAACATCCCGAATTTCGCCTCGATACTTGGGTGAATTAAAATTCCGCCAATAGGAAATCCATTTCCCATTCCTTTTGCTATTGCAATAATATCCGGAGTTACATTGTAATGTTGAAAAGCAAAAAACTTTCCAGAACGACCATAACCAGACTGCACTTCATCAGCAATAAATAGCGTGTTATTTGCTTTACAAAGCACATCAACTTGCTCAAAAAATTCTTTCGTTGCCTGATCTAAACCACCAACACCTTGAATAAATTCGATAATAATAGCACACACATCTCCTTTTTCAAGTTCAGTTTTAACGCTTTCAATATCATTTAAATCGAGAATAGTAACTTTTTGCTGCGCGTTAATTGGTGCAATTATACTTTTACTATCTGTTACGGCAACGGCAGCAGAAGTTCGTCCATGAAACCCATTTTTAAAAGCAATTACCCTAGATTTTTCGGTTTTAAAAGAGGCTAATTTTAATGCATTTTCATTTGCTTCTGCGCCCGAATTGCATAAAAAAAGTTCATAACCTTTGCAACCAGAAACGGCTTCTAACCTGTCTGCTAACTCTACCTGTAAAGGATTCTGAATTGCATTTGAATAAAACCCTAATTTTGCAACTTGACTCGTAATCGCTTCTACGTATTTTGGATGTGCATGACCGATAGAAATCACTGCATGACCGCCATACAAATCTAAATATTCCGTTCCTTTTTCATCATAAACAAATACATCTTTTGCTGAAACTGGAGTAATATTATATAGTGGATAAACGTTAAATAAAGACATTTTTTTATTTTTTTATTTGATTAATTTTATCAAATGATTTATTGATTCCTTTAATTAAAGAAGAGCTTAAACCTTGGTGTTCCATTTCGTTTAAACCTTCAATAGTACAGCCCCCAGGAGTCGTTACTCTGTCTATTTCTGCCTCTGGATGATTGCCAGATTCCTTTAATAAACTCGCAGCTCCAAAGCAAGTTTGCATTGCTAGAACATGTGCTTCATGCGCTTCAAAACCTAATTGAATTGCGCCCTGAGTTGTTGCTCTAATTAAACGCATCCAAAAAGCAATTCCGCTTGCACAAATAACCGTTGCAGCTTGCAATTGTTCTTCGGGTATTTCCATGGTTTTTCCTAAACTATTAAAAATAGTTTTTGACAATTCTATTTTTTCTTTCCCTTTTTCATTCGCAGAAATACACGTCATCGATTGCCCAACAGAAGCGGCGGTATTTGGCATTGAGCGAATTATAAATTGATCTTTACCAACAATAGCCTCAATTTTTGCGATAGAAAAACCGGTGATTACAGAAATTAAAACATGATTTTTAGTTAGAAATGGTTTTACACTTTCTAAAATATTTTCAAAATGCCTTGGCTGAACAGCAAAAATTAAAATATCAGCATTTTTAACAGCTTCTGCATTATCCGAAGTTAAAATTACTTCCTTATAATCTTCAAATCTTTTGATAGAACTTGTATTTCTCTTCGTTAAATAAAGCGATTTTACAACTTTATTATTCAAAAGACCTTTAGCGATCGATTGTCCTAAACTTCCTGCACCAATTATTGCTACTTTCATAATTTATTATTTTTGGGCGTTACCTAAAGGTCGCGCTTTACACTATATCTTTTTTTTAACTTCGTTAGGTGCGCTTCATAAAAATTCCTTTTTATGAAACCCAATCTCTAAAAAAAGGATGTCGTTTCAATCGCTAACGCAAGCTAGTAAATAATTAACAACATACTTCTAATTATAATTACAAGGAATCCTTAGTAAAATAAATTTTTGGCTATCGCCCTGTAACTAAAAATAATTCGCTTTTAAATTCAAACCTAATGTTTCTTCAAAACCGTACATTAAATTCATATTTTGAACTGCTTGACCTGAAGCACCTTTTAAAAGGTTATCTATGGTACTCGTTATTAGTAATTTATTTCTGTGTTTTACTAAATGAATTATACATTTATTGGTGTTTACCACTTGTTTCATATGAATATCAACATCAGAAATAAAAGTAAAAGCAGCGTCTTTATAATACTCTTTATACATTTTTTTTGCATCCTCAATAGATGCATCAAACTTTGTGTAGGTTGTTGCGAAAATTCCTCTTGAAAAATTACCTCTATTTGGCACAAAATTAATTTCAGCTTTAAAATCAGCTTGTAACTGTTTTACAGTTTGATTGATTTCCCCTAAATGTTGATGGTTAAATGCTTTATAATGAGAAAAATTAGTATCTCTCCATGTAAAATGAGTAGTTTCAGACAAAGAAGTTCCTGCACCAGTTGCACCAGTTACGGCATTAATGTGAACATCATTTTGTAAGAAACCATTTGCTGCTAAAGGCAAAATTGCCAATTGCAAAGCAGTTGCAAAACAACCGGGATTTGCTATATGTGTTGCTGATTGTATCGCTTCTTTCTGTAATTCTGGTAAACCATACACAAACTCTTTTCCTTCAAAATTTTTATCAGCAGTTAATCTAAAATCGTTGCTTAAATCGATGATTTTTGTAGTTGATGAAAAACTATTTTTTGCTAAAAAAGCGGTCGAATTTCCGTGTCCTAAACACAAAAATAAAACATCAACTTCAGTGTTAATTTCATTTGTAAAATTAACTTCTGTAGAACCCAATAAATCCTGATGCACTTTATACAACTTGTTGCCAGCATTAGAGGTACTGTAAACAAAGTTGATATTCGTTTTAGGGTGGTTTAATAATAATCTTATTAATTCACCGGCTGTATAACCTGCGCCACCGATAATTCCTACTTCTAACATATTTAAGAATTTACCTGTTGATATATTTTATTTTGATTCCCTAGAATTTTAATAAAGCCTTTTGCGTCATCGGCAGTCCAGGTTTTATTTTCTTCGCCATAACTTCCAAACTTTGCTGACATTAAATCGTGTTTAGATATAATTCCGTCTAAAGAAAAATGATATGGCTTTAAAGTAACCATAACATCACCTGAAACCATTTTTTGAGAACTTTGTAAAAAAGCTTCTGTATCTCTCATTACAGGATCTAAATATTGACCTTCATGTAAATGCATTCCATAAAAACTAGACAAATATTCTTTGTGTTGTAATTGCCATTTTGTTAAGGTGTGTTTTTCTAAAAGATGATGTGCTTTAATGGTAATTAAAGCTGCAGCGGCTTCAAAACCAACTCTACCTTTAATACCAACAATAGTATCGCCAACATGAATATCTCTACCAATGGCATATTTTGATGCAATATCATTTAGTTTTTCAATATTAATTTCAGACGTATTTTGTGTTCCATTAAAAGCAACAAACTCACCATTTTTAAAAGTCAATGTCACTTTTTCTTCACCTTCTTTTACTAATTGAGAAGGATATGCAGCACTAGGCAAAGGCTTTTCTGAATTTAAAGTTTCAACGCCACCAACACTTGTTCCCCATAAACCCTTGTTCACAGAATATTTAGATTTCTCCCAAGACATGTCAATTCCCTCAGATTTTAAATACTCAATTTCCTCTTGTCGGGTTAATTTTTGGTCTCTAATTGGCGTAACAATTTTAATATTTGGCGCTAAGGTTTGAAAAATCATATCAAAACGTACTTGATCATTTCCGGCACCTGTACTTCCATGCGCAATACATTCTGCATCAATACTTTTAGCGTATTCTACAATTTCAATAGCCTGAATAATTCTTTCTGCGCTTACAGAAAGCGGATATGAATTATTTTTTAAAACATTACCAAAGATTAAATATTTTACTACTTTTTGATAAAAAGTGGCAACAGCATCAATATTTTTGTATGTAGAAACTCCCATTTTATAGGCGTTACTTTCAATTTTTTTTATTTCTTCTTTAGAAAAACCTCCTGTGTTTACACTAACTGCGTGTACTTCATATTCTTTTGATAAACTTACAGCACAATAAGATGTGTCTAAGCCTCCGCTGTATGCAATTACTAATTTTTTCATTTTTTGTCTTTTTTTACAAATAAGTTTTGTTTCATGTTTTTTAATCTCTTAAAAACATTGTCTTTAACTTCTTTAGAAGCCGCTTTATTATTATTTTTTGGATCAAATAACATGCCAGTACACAAGCACATTTTACGTTCTGTCCTAGTTAAAACATCGTAATTTCTGCAGGTTTGACATCCGTCCCAAAAGGTTGGATCGTCTGTGAGTTCAGAAAAAGTTACCGGTTTATAGCCTAAATCGCTATTTAGTTTCATAACAGCTAAACCCGTTGTGATGCTAAATATTTTTGCATCAGGAAATTTTGTTCTCGAGTGATTGAAAACTACTTGCTTAATTTGTTTTGCAAGTCCAATATTTCTATAGTCTGGATGCACAATTAACCCTGAATTGGCAACAAATTTTCCATGTCCCCATTTTTCTATGTAGCAAAAACCGGCAAATTTATCTCCATCTAAGGCGATTACAGCATTGCCATTTTCCATTTTGGTAATAATATATTCTGGTTTCCGTTTAGCGATACCAGTTCCTCTAACTTGTGCAGCTTCTTCGATTGTTTTGCAGATGATTTCTGCATAAATACTATGTGTCTTGTTTGCAATTACAATTTCCATTGCATTGATTTTTTATGTTATAAAAATGTATTTTGTTCTTGATTGATTGTAGAATCGGACTCACCTAAGTTCTTTAAATAGTAAAATACCCCAAAGGGCGAATAGATAAATTCCTTCGTACACTCTTAGTGTTATTCTTTAAAAGAACTAAAGATGATAAGTAAGTTTTGTTTGGAAGGTTCACAATAAAAAAATAAATGGTTAAATACTGAAATAGATTGTTTTACAGCTAATTTAAAATATTAACAACGTCGGTTGCGCAATCGCAAAACAGGAACTATTGTTATATATAATTTATTCTCTTTTGAAGTAATCATGATGCTAAAGTATCTATTTTTTAAAACTTACAGTTAAAAATAAAATGTTTTTTAAAAGTTTTATTAATTTTAAACAAAATAGGAACCTGAGTTGAAAATTAATCAAAATAAGCTCTCAATAATCCTTTTATGATAATTTTAGCGCACAACTTTAAAAAATAATAGTGAATGTTTTGTGCATCAATTTGGTTTAAATCTACAATTCAGCTATAAAAAATTACAGTTAGGTAGTTTTAAATTTTAAAATCTGCTGTTCTGTTGCAAATTTGTATCATAATTAATCATAAAAAATAAACATCATGAAATTTTTAGTAGCAAGTTTAGTAACAGTAGTTTTATTTATTTCGAATACAATTACTGCCCAAGAAAATCTAAGTATCACCGCAACAGTTGTAAATGTAACCTCGGATGCAGGAAAAGTAAGTTTTGCTTTATATAATAAAGAGAATTTTAGAGTGAAACCTTTACAGGCCATTTCATCAGAAATTAAAGAGGGAAAAAGTATTGCAGTTTTCACGGATATTCCAGATGGTGAGTATACAATTATTTGTTTTCATGATAAAAATGACAATAATAAAATAGATTTCGCAACAAACGGCATGCCTTTAGAAAATTATGGAGCTTCTAATAATGTTATGAATTATGGCCCACCAAATTATGAGGATGCAAAATTTATACTTGCTGATAAAAGCGTTCGGTTAGAGATTAGATTTTAGTAAATTGCAAATAATTTTTACAAAATAAGAACATTAAAGATGGAGGATCTAGAAGTTTATACCTTAAAAAGCATGAAGATAGGAGTATTATTATGCCTAAAGCTTACAATTATTTTTGGGATACTTTTTAGCATCATTTTTGGTCAAAAAACAATAGAAGGTATTGTTTGGTCTTTTATAATTTCTGGTATGTATTCGTTTGGACTTGGTTTAGGTAACGGTGTTATCAATAAATTTTTATCAAAAAAATGGGATTAGATAACGCAAACAAATCAGAGAGTTTGGTCTGGAATTATATGCACGTTATTATATACTATTCCGGTAGTTTTATTAATTGATTATGTAGTGTTTGTCTTTATAAATAACAGTAATCCCGTAAATTTTTTTAAAGGAAGCTATCTGTTGACTCACTTTTTTTATATCATTCTCTCTTTAGGAATCTCTACTTTTTTGCATGCAAAAGATTTTATGTTTAACTGGAAAGCAGCAATGACCCAAGAATCTACAAAACAAGAAATTGTTGCGAAAACAGAAACCGCAAAATTTGAGTCTTTAAAAAGTCAAATTGATCCACATTTTTTATTTAATAGCTTAAATGTTTTAACCAGTTTGATTGGCGAAAATCCTGCGCAAGCAGAAAAGTTTACAACTAAATTATCTAAAATTTATAGATATGTTTTAGAGCAAAGAAATAAAGATTTAACAACGCTTACAGAAGAACTGAAGTTTGCAAAAACCTATATGGAATTGCTAGGAATGCGTTTTGAAGATGCTGTGAAATTTAATATTCCGGATTCGGTTAGCAACATCGATTTAAAGATTGTGCCACTTTCTTTACAACTTCTGTTAGAAAACGCCGTAAAACACAATGTGGTTTCATCTTCCAAACCGTTAACCATAAATATCTATGAAAAAGATGATTATTTAATTATAGAAAACAACATCAACCCTAAAGAAGCAATTGGTAAAAGCACCAAAGTTGGTTTACAAAATATTGCTGATAGATATGGATTAATAACGCCTAAAGGTGTTAAAATAGAAAACAATAACAAAACGTTTAAGGTGAGTTTACCTCTCTTAATTAAAATGGAAAACAGCATGTATCAAGATAATTTAGAAAATAGTAAGTACGTTAAAGCAGTTGAAAGAGTAGAAAAATTAAAAGAATTTTATCAGAATTTAGCATCTTATTGCTTGGTGATTCCTTTTTTGATTTTTATAAATTTAAGATTCTCTCCTGGCTTTTATTGGTTTTGGTTTCCAATATTTGGATGGGGAATGGGGTTGGCTTTTCATTATTTAGAAGTAAATAATTATAATATTTTCTTAGGCAAAAACTGGGAGGATAGAAAGATACAAGAAATAATGAATGAAGATAAAAATTATAAATAAGATGGAAATAGAATTTAAAACAGATCAAAAGTATATTCAAGCAAAAAAGCGAGTAGAAAAAATAAAGGGATTTTATACACACTTTGCGATCTATATAATTGTAAATATTTTCATTTCCGGAATCATTATTTTTGGATTAACAAATGACAGCGATAACGAGTATAATTTTGTAGAAGCAATTAGTCATTTTGGAGTTTATTCTACATGGTTTTTTTGGGGAATAGGATTGTTTTTTCATTGGTTAGGCGTTTTTGGATCTAATATATTCTTCGGTAAAAATTGGGAGAAAAAGCAGTTAGAAAAATATATGCACGATACTAAATTTTAATTATGAAACCTGACAATTATTTACAAGAACAAAAATATATTAGAGCTAAAAAAAGAGTAGAAGAACTAAAGGGATATTATTGGCATTTAGCAATATATATAATCGTAAATCTATTTTTAAGCGGAGTGCAAGTTGCAGATGGTATTACTGAAAACAAATCATTTATAGAGATATTTACTGACTTTGGTATCTATGGGGTTTGGATCATCTGGGGAATTGGTCTAGTATTTCACACTCTAAAAGTATTTGGGTTTCCATTTTTTATGGGAAAAGAATGGGAAGAGCGAAAAATAAACGAGTACATGAACAATAAAAGATAATTTACATGGAATATAACATTAAAAATAACACCTACAAACAAGCAGAAAAAAGAGTGAAAAGAATTAAGAATTTTTACAATCATTTACAAATATTTGTAATTATAATGTTGCCTGTTTTACTATTATATAATTATATAATTGGTTTTTTTGAAAGCTACATTGATAATGGAAATTCCTTAGAATGGGTAAAAGCAAATATTTGGGTAAATGTTTTATTATGGTTTATTGGTTTAACTATTCATGGTATTTTTGCTTTTAAGTATAAGTTTAACTTTGTAGATAAATGGGAAAAGAACAAAATAGAAGAATTTATGAATAAAACCGATTAAAATTATGGAACAAGATACGGTATCAGAAAAATATGCCAGCGCTAAAAAGAGAGTCTATGAAATTAAAAAGTTTTATAAACATGTAATTTTTTATCTAATGATTAATTTTTTCTTTATTGGCAGAAGAATATATAAAGATATTACAAACGGTGAATCATTAATAGATGCATTTACAGACATAGAAAATTATGATTTTTTCTTTTGGTGGGCAATTATTTTAATAATTCATGCTGTAAAAGTATTCGGCTTTCCAAACGTATTTAATAAAAATTGGGAAGCGCGAAAAATTAAAGAATTTATGAAGACAGAAGATGAAGAAAAGAGGAAAAAGTTGTAAACTCAAGGTAAAAGAATTTCAAAGTGGCAAATTATGTCTCATCCCTAAAAACTAAAAATAAATTTAGAATGAATGTATTAATTATTGAGGATGAAAAGCCTGCAGCAAGAAGATTAAGTAGAATGTTGGCGTCTATAGGCATAGAAGTAACACAAATGCTGCATTCTGTTGAAGATTCTTTAAATTGGTTGCAAAACAACGAACATCCTGATTTAATTTTTTTAGACATTCAACTTTCTGACGGATTATCCTTTGAGATTTTTGAAGAAATAGAGGTTAAATCTGCTATTATTTTTACAACTGCTTTTGATGAATATGCATTAAAGGCCTTCAAGTTAAATAGCATAGATTATTTATTAAAACCTTTAGACGAGGATGAATTAAAAGTTGCTGTAGATAAGTTTAAAGAAAACAGACCAAAGAAAACTAATGTTCAAGTAAATATAGAGGATATTAAAAAATTATTGATTAACCCGGTTGATAGGAAGTTCAGAAAACGTCTGTCAATTAAAGTTGGGCAGCATATAAAAATTATTTCTATTGTTGATATTGAGTGTTTTTTTAGTGAAAACAAATCAACCTACATTCATAGTATAGAAAAGCGAAATCATCTGTTAGATAACTCTTTAGAATATTGGGAAGAACAATTAAATCCAGAACATTTTTTTAGAGTAAATAGAACTTTTATTGTGCACATAAATGCAATAAAGGATATTATTTCATATACAAATTCACGATTAAAATTAATTCTAAATTCGTATTCTGAATCAGAAATTATAGTAAGTAGAGAGCGCGTAAAAGATTTTAAGAATTGGATTGATTGACGAAGTTAGATTTTGTTTATTTTTATAGATTTTTTTAAAAATATTGATAAGTATTCTACAATTCACTTACTTAAAATAACAATTCACTATATTTCTTTTTTTATTAATGATGAAAAGTTTCATTTTTGATGAAAATTAGAAATTATGAAGAAACTATTTAAATCATTTTATACTGCCTTAATCATTTATATTATAATAATTTCTTTAAGTTTTTTAGTAGCATTAAGCGTCAATAATGTTGACGATGAGGATTTTAGAAGAGTTTATATAACTTCATTTTTTGTTTTTTTTCCTCCACTTTTTTTTAGTTTAAACTTTTTTAAATTGAAAGAAGATTGGAAGTTCTATTTTAAGGCACCAATATTTTCTTTCTTATTAGTTTATTGTGTTCTCTATTTTTACTTTAATTACTCTAAATTTAGAGTTAATCTTAGCTTTTTTGAAGTTTCCTTATTTATGAATGCCACAATGTCTTTTTTTACAGCTTTATTTTTAAATTTTATTTTATACATAAAAGCCAAAAAAAACACGAACCTAAATATACTAGCAAATACAGTTAATTATTCTTTTAAAATTCTATTGTTAATACCATTTTCTATTGCAATAATTTACAGTTTTCTGATTTTTATTGGGACTTCAAGTTTTTTTAATGTTGCTGTAGTTTTCTTTAATTTATTACCTATGGGAATTATACTATCCTTTAGTTGTTTTTATTTTTTTTCTAAACTGAATAATAAGAAATCTGCTTTAAAATCAATTTTATTCTATTTTTTAACAACATTAATCTGTGCTTTACTATCTTCTTTTTCAGTAATGTTTTTAAAAATTAATAAATTAGAACTAGATGAAATATTGTTAAATATAATAGGAGGTATTACCCTTTTTTCACCCTTTTTCCTTTTTGTAACTGCTTTGGTTCACCTATATTTTTTACATTTAGTTAATAAACAAGAAAAAACCAGTCTAACCCAACAATCTTTAGTATCCCAATTAAACTATCAACAGTTAAAAAACCAATTAAGTCCACATTTTTTGTTTAATAATATTAATGTTTTAACCAGTTTAATTGAAGAAAATCCTAAAAAAGCAGTTCAGTTTTCAGAGAATTTATCACATATTTATAGGTATTTTTTAGAGCAAGAAAAGCAAGATGTTGTCTTGGTAAAAGATGAAATTAATTTTGCGAAAAGTTATTTAGAATTGTTAAAAAATCGGTTTGAAATCGGCTTAAGTTTTCTAATTGAAATTGATGAAAAAGCTGAAGAAAAATATATTGTTTCTACAGTTTTACAACAAGTTTTAGAAAATGTTGTAAAACACAATACTATAAATAATGAGAATTTTGTGGCCATAAAAATAATATCTAATGAAAAATATTTAATTGTTGAGAATAATAAAACCCCAAAAATAAGTGCGTTTGAAAACTCTAAAAAAGGCATAGAAAATATTAAAAAAAGAATCGCTTTTTTTACAGACGAAAAAGTAATTATTGAAAACACAACTGAAATGTACACAATTCAATTGCCAATTTTAGAAACTTTATGATGAAAGCCATTATCATTGAAGACGAGTTGCCATCAGCAAGAAGATTAGCGCGTTTTCTGCAAAATTATAATATAGAAATTGTTACCATTTTAAATTCAGTAAAATCTTCGGTTTTGTGGTTTCAGAAAAACACACAACCAAATCTTATTTTTTTAGATGTACAGCTTTCTGATGGTTTGTGTTTTGAGATTTTTAAAGAGGTGAAAATCACTTCAAAAATAATATTCACAACAGCTTTTAGCGATTACAGTATTAAAGCTTTTGAGTATAATAGTGTTTCTTATTTGCTCAAACCTATAAATATAGAAAAATTGGAAGAGGTCATTTTAAAAGCTCATAAATTGCAACAAAAAGAAACTGATTTTGAGCAATTCAAAAAACTCATCAGCAATTACAAAACCGAGTATTACAAAGAATCTTTTACAGTAAAAGTTGGAAAGAAGATTAAAATTTTTAAAGTGGATGAAGTATGTTGTTTTTATAGTTTTGAAAATGCTACGTATTTAAATACTGCTCAAGGAAATTATATTCTAAATCACTCTTTAACAAGTCTAGAAAATGATCTAAATCCAGAACATTTTTTTAGAGTAAACAGAACTTTTATTGTACACATAAACGCTATAAGAGATATTATTTCATATACAAATTCACGATTAAAATTAATTCTAAATTCATATTCAGAAACAGAAATTATTGTGAGCAGAGAACGCGTAAAAGATTTTAAGAATTGGATTGAGTAACTCAGTTAGATTTTGTGCTTTAGTTTGTTTATCAATTTATTTTCTAATATCAAATTTGATTTTTTTCAGATTTTAATACATATTTATGTTGTTTCCTTAAAATAGTTCTTATTTATTTAAAGCTGATTTCTTACACACGCCCCAAGAATAGACCTAACTTTGCATCCTAAAAAAAACATATACAATTGCACATTATAGGCAGCTGAAAAAACACACTACATGAATATTTACAAACAAATTGAAGCAGAAATTCAAGCTGCTTCACATATCGTTATTACAGCGCACAAATCTGCAGACGGAGATTCAATAGGTTCTTCTTTAGGTTTGCTTTATTTTATTGAAAAATTAGGTAAAAAAGCGGTTGTATGTCATCCAGATAAAGCACCAGACTTTTTAGATTGGTTAGATACTTCTTCAATTATTTTAATGGATGAAAACCCAGCAGAAGTTATCGTACAAATGCAAAATGCTGATTTAATTTTCTGTTTAGATTACAATGCAACAAATAGAGTAGGACCAGAAATGCAAGTTTTGTTAGAAGCAGCAACTTGTAAGAAAATAATGATAGATCATCATTTAAATCCGGAAGAATTCCCTACAATAACGGTTTCTGAAACAACGGCATCTTCTACATCGCAATTAATTGTAGAGTTAATGGAGCAGTCTGGACATATAGATTTGCTAGATGAAAAAATTGGTACTCCGTTATACTTAGGTATTTTAACAGACACAGGCAGCTTTAGATTCAATTCTGTAAAACCACGTACACATGAGTTTTTAGGGAAGATTTTAGCAGCAGGAGTCGGGCATCATTTAATTCATGAAAAATTAAGTGATACTAATACAGAAACTCGTTTGCGTTTGCAAGGATTTGCAATGAGTGAAAAACTAGAAATTTTATACGATTACAATGTTGCTATTATTTCTTTATCAAAAGAAGAACTAGCAAAATACAACTACAAAAAAGGAGATACAGATAGTTTAGCAAACTTGGTTTTATCAATAAAAGGAATAAAAGTTGCGATTGTATTTACAGAAAGAGACGGAATTATGAAAATTTCTTTTCGTTCTAAAGGTGCAGAAAACCCTGTAAATATTTTGGCAAAAGAACATTTTAATGGTGGCGGACATGCAAATGCCTCTGGAGGAACGAGCGAGCTAACTGTTGACGAAACTTTAGAAAAATTAAAAGGATTAATTCCTGAATATTTTAAAAAGGAAGATAATTAAATTTTTAAAAATTATTTTGCCTTATAAGAGACAGAAGACCGCTTAGTTTTTAGAACCAAGAAACAAGACTTTATTCTAACTATCTAACAAACAACTGCAACTAAAAATAGAAACGGTGCTAACTTAATTTTAAAGTTAGCACCGTTTTTTAATTTATGTATTGTATTAAAACCTATTCTTCCCTCTTTTTAGGTTCTCTTTTTGCCTCTTTTAAAGCTTGCATTAACATCCATTCTATTTGTCCGTTTGTAGAACGAAATTCATCCGAAGCCCATTTTTCAATGGCTTTCATCATGTCTTCGTTTATGCGCAATGCAAAAGCTTTTTTATTTGCCATAAGTTTTTTTTAATTCTTAAAAAGTATTGATTTCCATATTTAATATGAATTTAGTTAGAGAATCATTTTAAATATTTGTGTTTGTAATAAAATATACTAGCAAGAAATAAAACAATTAAACCAAAAACAGTAGGAATTATCCAAAACATGGGATTATCATCATTACTTATTGAAGTTTTAATCATAGAATGTGTAATAAGTATTAAAATGCTACTACATAAAAGGCTAGCAAATATCCCTTTTTTAGAACTTATTTTTTTTTCTTTTTCGGATATTTTTTTCTTAGTAAAATTTAGTTGTTCAGGGTATTTTGCGCTAACAATAAGGCCTAAACACAAAACGGTAAAGAAAGAAGGAGCTAACCAAATAGAATTTTTGCTACCAAAACCATCAGGGTTTCCTGCGCTATCAAAATGAACGGCAATTGTTTCTGGTAAATTAGAATACTCAATGCTAATAATACACCAATTGTAAATTAATAAAAATAATGCCACAGATATAATAACATAGTCCAAAGAGCTAAATTGTATACTTCCTTTTGTTGCCATTAATTACTTATTTTGTTTTGATAATTGATTATAATTTGTTTTGCTTCGTCTTCTTTTTGAGTTCCTATTAATAATTTTTTTCCGTTTTTAAATTCTAGTTGAATGCCAACATCCCCAGAAATATTTATAGCTTTTCCTTTAGATTTGTTCCAAAGAAAACCGCTCCTATAACCCCAACCGCCATATTCTCCTATAGGATCGTAATTCCTTACGTTTGCAACTTTTAGTTCTGACCAGGAAATTGTTTTCAAAGAAAAATGAATAGGATAAAACTGATAATGAATTCCGATTTCATCAATTTTAGTATGTAATTTAAAGGTAAAAATTAAAATCGCGGGTAAAATTGTTATGCAAATAATTGTAATTATAGCTGGTGAATTAAAATCAGTTTTACCATCAGAAAAATCACTTAAGATAAGTCCTATTAGCACTATTGTGCTAATTGCTATAATTACAATTATCCACAATTGTCTAAAACGTTGTTCTTCTACAAATACTTTCATTTACCTATTTTTACCTCTTTCTAAGATTGCTAATAATGAGTTTTCTCTTAAAACTACATTTATTACTCGCCAACCTTGTTTGGCGTGAGTGTTCAAATCATCTTCAAATTTTTTCTGTGAATTTTTCCAAGAAAATTCTTCATCTAAAAACATGTACTCTTTCATTTATCTATTTTTATCTCTTTCAAAAACAACACTTGTCCAAGTTTGATTGATGTTAACAACCCTCCAACCTTCTCTGGCGTATTGATTTAACTCATCTTCAAAGTTTTGCATCCTATTTCTAAAACCTAATTTAGGGGTAACTATTTTATATTCTTTCATGCTAATTTTATTTATGTTTACTGCTTGCTATAATTAATGACTTAAAGTACCTGTATTTACAATAGGTGTAGCTTCTTTGTCACCGCATAAAATAACTAATAAATTACTAACCATAGCTGCTTTACGTTCATCATCTAATTCAACTATTTGTCTTTTACTTAATTCTTTCAAAGCCATTTCTACCATTTCTACAGCGCCCTGCACAATCTTATGTCTAGCCGCTACAATTGCAGTTGCTTGTTGTCTTTTAAGCATAGCACTTGCAATTTCTTGCGCATATGCTAAATAACCAATTCTTGCTTCTAAAACCTCGATACCTGCAATAGCTAAACGTTCTTCTATTTCTTTTTCTAAAGCTTCAGAAACTTCATTTACACTAGAACGCAATGTAATATCTTCATCAGTACCTTCATCAGCAAAATTATCATAAGGATACATACTTGCTAATTTACGAACAGCAGCATCAGTTTGTACACGTACAAAATTTTCGAAATTATCAACATCAAAGGCTGCTTTGTAGGTATTTGTTACCCTCCAAACTAAAATAGTAGAAATCATAATTGGGTTTCCTAATTTGTCATTTACTTTTAAACGCTCACTATCAAAATTACTTGCTCTTAATGAAATTGCCTTTTTTCTGTATAAAGGATTTGCCCAATACAAACCGTTATCTTTAATAGTACCAACATATTTACCAAAAAGTAAAATAACTTTTGATGTATTTGGATTTACTAATATAAAGCCGAAAAACCCAAAGAAACCTATTGCTGTGGCCAAAAGAAAAACAGGAGTTTCATTAATTATAGACATTATTATTCCGCCGAAGAATAATATTAAAACGACTAATAACATTAAATAACCATTTGCTGGTTTAATAATTTTTTCTTCTTTCATATAGATTAAGTTTAAATTGATATTATATTGATATCACAAAGATATAATTTTATTTTTAATATTAACAAATTATTACGCATTTTTTTTTATACTTTAGCTAAAAATTAATTTTAAAATATATAAATGAATTTCAAAATCTTCTTATTAATTCCCTTTCTTTTTATTATGAAATCCTCCTCGGATGATGCAGTTTTTTGGGGAAAAAACGGACATAGAGTTACTGGTAAAATTGCAGAAAAACATCTTACTAGAAAAGCTAAAAAATCTATTGATAAAATACTAAAGGGCAAAAGTTTAGCATTTGTATCTACCTATGCAGACGAAATAAAATCTGATAGAAAATACAGCAAATATTACCCTTGGCATTATGTAAACATGAATTTGGATCAAACTTATGAGCAGGCAGAAAAAAATCCTGAAGGAGATTTAGTAACAGGAATAAATACATGTATTGCTATATTAAAAGATAAAAACAGTACCGATAAAGAACACAATTTTCATCTAAAAATGTTAGTTCATTTTATGGGCGATTTACATCAACCTATGCATATTGGGCAGAAAGAAGATAAAGGTGGTAACAGCATACAAGTTGAGTGGTTTGGAAGCGGTACAAATTTGCACAGTGTTTGGGATAGCAAAATGATTGATGATTGGGAAATGAGTTATGAAGAATTGGCTGATAATGCAGACAGTTTATCAAAAAAACAACTTGAAGCTATAGAAAAAGGCTCTATTGTAGATTGGGTAAATGAAGTGCATATCGTTACAAAAGAAGTATATAATTCGGTAAAAGTAGGTGAAAATTTACGTTATAATTATTCGTATGATCATTTTGGAACTGTAAGAGCACAATTACAAAGAGGTGGAATTCGTTTGGCAAAAATGCTAAATGAAATTTATAAATAACTATTTGTAAAACATTGTATTTAAACCTCATAAACCAACTTTATGAGGTTTTTTTAACAATCAGTAAATTATTTTTTCTAAAATTAATAAAATAAGTTTTTTCTAAAATGATTAAAAAATCTATTTTTATTCTTTTGTTTTTTATGGGATTTATTTCTTGTAAAAAAGAAATTGTTAAAGAAAAGAGCAATGAAGTTAAAATTCTCGTTTCATCAGTTAAAACATACAATTATAATGAGTTAAAACCGTTTTTAGAAAAGAAGGATGATAAAATTTATATTGTAAATTTTTGGGCAACTTGGTGAGCACCTTGTGTAAAAGAATTGCCTTATTTTGATAGCATCAAACAAAAATATACCAACAAAAATGTAGAAATTTTGTTGGTAAGTTTAGATTTCCCAAAACAAGTAGATAAGAAATTAATTCCTTTTATTAATGAGCATAAAATACTGTCGCAAGTTGTTTTATTAGATTATATTAATGAAGATGTTTGGATAAAAGCAATTGACGAAAGTTGGAATGGGGCTTTACCAGCAACACTTATCTATACAAAAAATAGCAGAAAGTTTTATAAGGGTGCTATTGATTACAAAACGTTAGAAAGCGAACTACTTTCATTTTTGAATTAATGCATTACACAACATAAAATCACTGACTATCGCTTGGTGGTTTTTATGTAATTATTCTTATTGTTTAGTCTTGTGCCTAGTTATTTTAAACTTTATTTACGCTTTAAAAAATCTGTATACGAATTTTGAGTAATTGCTTTTCCTAAAGAGTCTAATTTTTTAGTGTTTTTGCCAGTTTCTAAAATTACTTTCTTACTTGTGTAATCATACAAATAAAGACCATTTTTTGTAAGTGTCCCAAAACCTTTATTAAACGTATAATGTGCAAATTGATCCTCGGAAGTATTAAAAATATGTTTGCTAAAAATAAAGTCTTTATTGTCTGCCTTTAGTAAATCTAGTAATGTGTATGAAAAATCAACTTGACTAGCAATAGTGCTAATTTCTTTGATGTTTTTGTTAACAGCGCCACCTAACCACAACATCGGAATTTTAAACTTTTTAGGAGAAAAAAACGGACCATTATGTTTAGGAGAAGTGTGTCCATGATCTGCCATAATTACAATTAAAGTGTTTTTATACCAATCTTGTTGTTTGGCAAATGTTATAAAATCGCCAATTACTTGATCAGTGTAATGATGTGCACTTCTAAACTTATTATCTTCAGTGTCATTACCAAATACATATTCTCCTTTTATTTCATATGGTTCATGGCTTGTTAAAGTAAGAGCAATTTTAAAAAAAGGTTCTTTTTGTTTTGTTGATAAATCTTTTGCAAAACGCTTCATAAAAACATCATCATAAGCGCCCCATTTTGAGTTCCAATCTTTTTTGTCAAACGCACTTCCATCTATAAAATCGGTAATTCCTGCATTTCGTAAATAAGTATTCATATTCCCAAAATTTAAATCACCACCATAATAAAATGAGGTTTTGTAGCCTAAATCTTCCATCTTTTTTGGCAACATTGGTAAACTTCTAGTTTTATTTGGCATGCGCATAATTCTCTTAAAAGGCAACGGATAATAACCGCTTAAAATAGCAGGAATCCCTTTGTCTGTTCTATCTCCATTTCCGTAAAAATTGGTAAATAAAATTCCTTCTTTAGAAAGCCTGTTTAAATTAGGAGTCACATTTGCTTCGCCACCTAAAGAACCAACAATTTTTGCAGGTAAACTTTCCCAAAGAATTAATATTACATTAGGCTTAGAAGTTGTTAAAATTGAATCTTTAGTAGTAGAATATAATAGCTTGTTTCTTGTTTTATTGATAATCTCTAGGGCTGTTTCATCATCAAAAAAAGTGTACGGATTTTTGCCGTCAGTTTCATGAGTAAGTGTATTAAAAAAGTTCCACATAAAATTAACAGCAGCATGATTTGCAAACATTTTGTCAGAAAAATAAACATTACTTTGGTTTACAGGTATTGTTTGAAAACCACCTCTTACTGGAATTAGTAAAGCTATGGTTAATAATAGAAAAATCGGAATTTCTAACCAACTCCCAAAATTAAGTTTTTCATTATTTTTCTGATGAATTTTAGTATAAAGTTTCAAGAATAAATACGCAAATAATAACCAGGCGAATACACCAAAAATTAACTGAAGCGTTGAAGCTGAATACATCATTAATTTAGGTGTATTTAAATAGGGTAGCAAAGAAGTATCTAAACGAACGCCCCAAGCTTGATACAAGCCAGCATCGATCATTAGCATTAAATTGATAAAAATTAGTATGGGTATTGTATACCATTTTATAATTTTTACAATAATCCTTGGATTGATGAAAGTTGAGAAAATCATCAATAAAAAAGGTGTAAAACAAATGTATGCCGTAAAAGAAGCATCTAATTGTAAACCATATAAAAATGTTTTTACAATGGCAAAAAAGTCAAGTTCTTTCGTTTTTTCAAAATAATAAAGAAGAAAAAATAAACGCGCAAAAATGAAATAAACAATCCAAAATAGAAAGTAATAAATGTTGAATAAAAGTCTGTTTTTAAAGTTTTTCACTTAATTAATATTCTGTTTGTTAGTTTATAATTTACTAATGTCTTTTAAAAAAAAGATGCAATTTTTATTATAATAAACTCCTAAGAGTTTTATTCAGTTACTTTTAAACGGGCTTTTGCGGTTATAGAAATATCAGCATAATTAGTGTCTAAATATTTTAAATACCCAGTAATTGCAATCATGGCTGCATTATCTGTTGTATATTCAAATTTAGGAATAAAGGTAGTCCATCCTAAATTTTTTTCTGCCAATTGCAATCTATTTCTAATTTCTGAATTTGCAGAAACGCCGCCCGCAATTGCAATTTGTTTTATACCCGTTATTTTAACTGCCTTTTTTAATTTATTCATCAAAATTTCTGCAATTGTATATTGAATAGATGCACAAATGTCATTTAAATTTTCTTCAATAAAATTCGGGTTTATTCTTTGTTGTTTTTGAATAAAATACAAAATTCCAGTTTTTAATCCGCTAAAACTAAATTCTAAATCGCCTACTTTAGGTTGGGTAAAGGTAAATGCTTTTTCATTTCCTAATTGTGCATAGGTATCTATTAAAGGTCCACCAGGATAAGGCAATCCCAAAATTTTCGCAGATTTATCGAAAGCTTCTCCTACTGCATCATCTATAGTTTCTCCTAAAATTTCCATGTCAAAATAATCAGAAACCTTTACAATTTGTGTATGTCCTCCGCTAATCGTTAAACAAATAAAAGGAAATGTTGGTTTTTTGTTTTCTTCATCATCAATAAAATGAGCTAAAATGTGCGCTTGCATATGATTTACATCAATTAAAGGAATTTGTAAACCTATAGCCAACGATTTTGCAAAAGATGTACCCACCAATAAAGAACCCATTAGACCAGGCCCTTTTGTAAAGGCTATTGCAGAAAGTTGTTCTTTGGTTATATTTGCTTGTTTTAAAGCTTGTTGCACAACTGGTACAATATTTTGTTGATGCGCTCTTGAAGCCAATTCTGGCACAACTCCGCCATATTTTGAGTGTACTTCTTGGTTTGCAACGACATTACTTAACACGTTTGCATTACAAATAACGGATGCACTCGTGTCATCACAAGAAGATTCTATTCCTAAAATATAAACGGGTTTCTCCATCAAAAGTAAGTTATATAATTGCAAAATTAAGTATAATTTTAAGGATGCCTAATTTTTTTAAGAATAGATATTTAATTCTTTATTAAATTTGCACGTTATTTGTAATTAATGGCAAAATTTTTGATTATGATTTATAAGATTTTACAACTACTTTAAATAATAATACCATCAAAAAAGCAGGAAAAAAAATATTAAAATTGCTAGGGTACTTTGTGCTCTTTTCATTGTTGATAAGTATGTTGCTTTCTATACCTGCTATTCAAACAAAATTAGGCCGTTATGTAACAAGTAAAATAAATAAAGATTTTGGCATAAACTTAAGTGTAGAAAGAGTAGATTTTTCTTTTTTAGGAAGTGTGCAACTAAAAGGTGTTCAAATTAGAGATCATCATAGAGATACCTTGATTTTTGCTAAAAATGTTAGTACATCAATCTTGAATGCAAAAAGATTTTTAGATAATCAATTTAATTTTAAAAGTATTTCTTTGGATGGAGTAGATTTTATACTAAAAACCTACAAAGGCGAAGAAAATAATAACATGTCGATTTTTATTGATTCTTTTGATAATGGAAAACCTGTGGATTCTTTAAATCCGTTTATTTTAAGAACTTCTAATTTGTATATAAATGATTTAAATTTCAAATTAATTAACGCTAATAAAATAGATTCTATAAACTATGCTGTTAAACATGCTGGTGGAAATTTTCAAAAATTACTAATTCAAGGTTCAGATTTTTCATCAAATATCAGAGGGCTCTACTTTGTAGATGCTTTTGGTTTAAAAATTACCAATTTAACTACGAACTTTTCGTACTCTAAAGATGCAATGCGTTTTAAAAAGACTACGTTGCAAACTAAAAACTCACGTTTAAAGGGTGATGTTGTTTTTACTTATAAAATAGATGATTTTTCTAATTTTAATGACAAAGTAAAAATTAAAGCAAAATTTAATAGAAGTAAAATTGCAGTTGAGGATATAAAGAAATTTTACAATGAATTAAGCGGAAATGATATTCTATATTTTAATGGCAATCTTGAAGGCACAATTAATAGTTTTGATTTAAAAAAGCTAAAACTATACTCTAAAAAAGGAATAAAAATTGAAGGTGATTTATCTTTTGTAAATACAGTAATTAAAGAAAGAGGTTTTGTTTTTGAAGGAAATTTAAAAAATTTATCTGCCACATACAAAGAATTAAAAAATATTTTGCCAAACGTTTTAGGTAACAATTTGCCATCAGAATTTAATAAACTCGGCGAGTTTGTTTTAAAAGGATATATTAGAGTTACTGCAGACCAAGTGCAAGCAGAGATTGACATTAAATCTCAAATAGGTTCTGCGATTTCAGATTTACAAATTACCAATATAGATAATATCGATTATGCTGTTTATGACGGTGTAATTCAACTTAGTGATTTTAATATTGGAACTTTTTTTAACAACCCTTTATTTGGCGAGGTATCTTTAAGAGGTAAAGTAAAAGGTAGCGGATTTAGATTAGATAATATCAATACTGCTTTTAATGGTAAAGTCTCTAAAATTAAGTTTAAAGGCTATCCCTATAAAAATATAGTTGCAAATGGGCAATATCAAAACAATAAATTTGACGGAGATATTGCTATTAATGATGAAAATTTTAAAATGAATTTTAATGGTTTGGCAGATTTATCATCCGAGGTAAGAAAGTTCGATTTTAAAACAGATATTACCTACTTAAATCTAAAGAAAACTAATCTTTTTGTAAGAGATAGTATTGCTGAATTACAAGGTATTATTGAGCTAGATATAGAAGGGAACACTTTCGATGATATTATTGGACAAGCAATTTTTAAGAATGTTTTTTACACCAATCAAAAAAAACAATATCGTTTCGAAGAATTTAAAGTTTCATCCTCTTTAAAAGAGGGTATTAAAAGAATTGATCTAGAATCTAAAGATATTGCCAATGGCTATTTAACTGGTAAATTTATTTTTTCTGAAGTTTCACAAGTTGCACAAAATGCATTAGGTAGCATTTATACCAATTACAAACCCTATAAAGTTTCACCAAATCAGTTTTTAGATTTTAATTTTACAGTATACAATCAAATTGTAAATGTGTTTTTCCCAGAAATTTCTATCGATGATAACACCAAAATTAAAGGAAAAATTGAATCTAATAAAAATCTTTTAAAACTTTCACTTTCTTCTCTTAGAATAGATGCTTATGGCAACGAGTTAAAAGACGTTTTGTTAAGAACGGATAGCCAAAATCCTTTGTATAACTCTCATATTACAGCATCCGAAGTAAATACTAAGTATTACAATATTTCTAAATTAAATTTACTGAATTTAACACAAAACGATACACTTTTTTTTAAATCAGAATTTATTGGAGGAATTAATAAAAACGAGAATTTTAATTTAGATTTTTATTACACCATAAACAAGGAAACTAAATCTGTAGTTGGTTTTGAAAAATCGACCTTTGTTTTTAAAAATACTGCTTGGGACATTAATCCGAATGAAAAAAATACAGATAAAATCACCTTTGATTTAAAGAATGACGAGTTTAACTTTAGTCAATTTGAAATCGTTTCTGGAGAACAAAAAATTGAATTTAGTGGCGATTTAAGAGGTAATTCAGAAAAAAGGCTTCAAGCGGATTTTACCAAAGTTAAATTACAGAGTTTTTTGCCAGATATAGATAGTTTAGCGTTGCGAGGTAGAGTTTCTGGTAACTTAGATTTTGTACAAAAAGGAAATGATTACAACCCAGAAGCAGTGCTAATAATAAATGATTTTCAAGTTAATAAGTTTAAACAAGGAGATTTAGCAATTAATATTAAAGGAGATAATTCTTACGAAAAATATAATGTAGACTTATCAATAGACAATAAAAAAGTAAAAAGTATTGCAGCTATTGGTTCTGTTGATTTTTCTAGTGCTAGACCCATTATTGACTTAGAAGTTTTTTTAGAAGAGTATGCTTTAGATGCTTTTAGTCCTTTGGGGCAAGATGTAATATCTTCGTTGCGAGGCAGTGTTTCCGGTAATTTTAATTTAAGGGGATTTTTAGGAAATCCTGATATGGACGGAACTTTATATCTTAAAAAGGCAGGTTTAAGATTCCCTTATCTAAATATAGATTATGATTTTGAGGGGGAATCTACAATATCATTATTACAACAATCATTTATTTTAGAAGACATCAAATTATTAGATACAAAATATAAAACTAAAGGAAAATTATTTGGTAACATCTCTCATCAAAATTTTGATAAATGGTTTTTAAATTTAGAAATTGACACTAATAATTTGTTGGTTTTGGATACTAAAAATACAGAAGAGGCTGTGTACTACGGAACTGCTTTTATGGATGGAAATGCAAATATTTCGGGTTTAACAGATCAATTAACAATAGATGTTAACGCAAAGACAAAAGCAGGTACAAAATTTGTAGTTCCGTTAAAAGATATAGAAACCGTAGATAATTTTAAGCTAATTCACTTTAAATCTGGTGAAACAAAAGTAGAAGACAGACAAAGACGATTAGCAAAGGATGCTATTAAAGGGTTGTCTTTAAATATAGATATTGAAGTAACAAAAGATGCTGAAGCACAGGTGGTTATTGATGAGGTTTATGGAAGTCAATTAACAGGGAGAGGTTCTGGGAATCTTCAAATAAGAATTAATACGAGAGGTAAATTTAATATGTTTGGAGATTATACTATAGATAATGGTGTATATGATTTTAAATATGGAGGCTTTATTAGCAAGCCTTTTTTAATACAAAAAGGAGGTACAGTTTCTTGGAGCGGCGATCCTTATGAAGCAAACTTAGATGTAACTGCTATTTATAAAGCAAAAGCAAACCCTGCTGTTTTATTAGAGAATTTTAATTCTAATAGAAAAGAACAGATTGATTTAGTTACCAGAATTACAGGAGGCTTATTTAATTCTAAACAAGATTTAGATATTCAGTTAACAAATGTAGATCCAACAATAGCAAGTGAGTTAGAGTTTATTTTAAATGATAATAACATAAACGAAAAGACAACTCAGTTTATCTCTTTATTGGCATTTGGTACATTCAGAAATCCTGATAAAGTAAGCTTCGATGTAAATAACACGTTAACTAATACAGCTTCTAGTGCAATTTCGGCTGCCTTTTCTAGTTTATTGAATAGTCCAGAAAGTAAATTTCAATTGGGTTTTGATTATCAACAAGGAGAAAGAGGAAATGCTGTAGATAGACTTAATATTGATAATCAAGTAGATTTATCTGTAAGCACACAAGTAAGTGATAGGGTAATTATTAATGGTAAAGTTGGTGTTCCTGTGGGCACACAAACACAATCTAGTGTTATTGGCGAAGTAAAAGTAGAAGTTTTATTAAATAAGCAAGGTAACTTTAGAGGTACTATATTTAATCGTCAAAATGAAATACAATATTCTACAGAAGAAGAAGGCTATACGCAAGGTGTAGGACTCTCTTATCAAGTAAATTTTAATAGACTATCAGATTTATTTACGAAAGCTCGTTTAAAAAAGAAACTTAAAAAGGAAACTAAAAAAGGACTAGAAAAAGATACTTCAAAAATCAAAAAAGTTGAACTAATCAATTTTGAAGGTAATTAAGTTTATTAAATTTTAAACTTTATTTTTTTAAAATCAATTCAATTAAAATTACGAATAACTTTACGAGGTTACAACTCAATTTTCCTTTTAGAAATAAGGCTTTAAGACTAAAACGATTTCGTAATTTTTTTATTTTAAATCATTAAAAAGAACTAATTTTGTTTAGATAAATATGGAAATAATCAGGAAAATAGGAGTAATGACTTCTGGAGGAGACTCTCCAGGAATGAACGCTGCAATTAGATCTGTGGTAAGAACTTGCGCTTTTTATGAAATAGAATGTGCAGGAATTTATCGCGGATACGAGGGTATGATTGAGGGAGATTTTATTGAATTAAATGCACGTAGTGTTAAAGGAATTATAAATAAAGGAGGGACTTTTTTAAAGTCTGCTAGATCAAAAGCTTTTAGAACTGCAGAAGGAAGACAAGAAGCATACAACCAATTAAAAAAAGCAAATATAGATGCTATAGTAGTAATTGGAGGAGATGGAAGTTTTACAGGTGCATTAATTTTTAATCAAGAATTTAATTTTCCTGTTATGGGAATTCCGGGAACTATAGATAATGATATTGCAGGAACTTCCCACACCATTGGTTATGATACTACATTAAACACAGTTGTGGATGTAATTGACAAAATTAGAGATACAGCATCATCGCATAATAGATTGTTTTTTATTGAAGTGATGGGTAGAGACGTTGGTCATATTGCACTAAATACTGGTGTTGGAGCAGGAGCTGAGGAGATTTTAATTCCGGAGGAAGATTTGGGCTTAGATAGATTATTAGAATCTTTAAGAAGAAGTAAGGAATCTGGAAAATCTTCAAGTATTGTTGTAGTTGCTGAAGGTGATAAAATAGGTAAAAGTGTTTTTGAGTTAAAAGATTACGTAGAAGAACATTTACCAGAATACGAAGTTAGAGTTTCTGTTTTAGGACATATGCAAAGGGGTGGATCACCTTCTTGTTTTGATAGGGTTCTAGCTAGTAGAATGGGTGTGAAAGCTGTAGAAAGTTTATTAGAAGGTAAAACTAATTATATGGTAGGCTTAATAAGTGATGAAATTACTTTAACACCTTTAGAGAATGCAATAAAAGGCCAATCAAAAATAAATAAAGAATTAATTAGAGTTTCAGACATAATGTCTACATAGAAAAAAAGTAAATTAAATAATATGATTAAAGTAGGAATAAACGGATTTGGAAGAATTGGAAGATTAGCATTTAGATCTTCAGTATTAAGATATAACGTTCAAGTTGTTGCAATTAACGATTTATTAGATGTAGACTATTTAGCTTACATGTTAAAATATGACTCCGTTCATGGAGAATTTAAAGGAACTATTGAAGTTATAGAAGGTAAATTAATTGTGAATGGTAATGCAATTAGAATCACAGCAGAAAGAGATCCAGCTAATTTAAAATGGGATGAAGTAGGAGCAGAATATATAATTGAATCAACAGGGTTTTTCTTAACAGAAGAAACTGCTGGAAAACACTTATTAGCGGGTGCAAAAAAAGTAGTTTTATCTGCACCTCCAAAAGATGATACACCAATGTTCGTAATGGGTGTTAACAATACAGAATTAAAAGCAGATCAAAATATTTTTTCTAACGCGTCTTGTACAACAAACTGTTTAGCGCCAATTACTAAAGTTTTACATGATAACTTTGGTATTATTGAAGGTTTAATGACTACGGTTCATGCCGCTACTGCGACTCAAAAAACAGTTGATGGTCCTTCTATGAAAGATTGGAGAGGTGGACGTTCTGCAATTCATAATGTTATACCTTCTTCTACTGGAGCGGCAAAAGCTGTAGGAAAAGTTATACCTGCAATGAATGGTAAATTAACTGGTATGGCATTTCGTGTTCCTACAATGGATGTTTCTGTGGTAGATTTAACAGTTAGATTAGAAAAACCAGCAACCTATGCAGAAATCTGCGCAGCAATGAAAGCAGCTTCAGAAAGTGGACCGATGAAAGGTGTTTTAGGTTATACAGATGAGTTAGTTGTTTCTCAAGATTTTATAGGTGATACTCGTACTTCAATTTTTGACGCTGACGCAGGTATTGCATTAAATGATAACTTTGTAAAAGTTGTTTCCTGGTATGATAACGAAATGGGATATTCAACAAAAATTGTTGATTTAATTGAATATGCAGCTACTTTATAGTAGAGGTATACTATATATAAAATTAAAAACCTGATAGAATTAATTTTCTATCAGGTTTTTTTTATTTTTGATTACTGATTACTGATTACTGATTACTGAAAACTGATTACTAAAAAACTTATTTTACAGCAATCATACTAATTTCTACATTCACAAATTTTGGCAGATTTGCAACTTCTACAGTTTCTCTTGCAGGTGCTGTTTCTTCATTAAAATAACTACCGTACACTTTATTTATTTCAGCAAACTTATTCATATCAGAAATAAAAATGGATGTTTTCACAACATTTTCGAAAGTCATCTCAGCAGCAGCCAAAACCTCTTTCATGTTATTCATTACTTGTGTAGTTTCTACTTGTATAGTATCTAAAACAAGTTCACCTGTTTCTGGATTTAATGCAATTTGTCCAGAAGTATATAAGGTATTTCCGCTTAAAACAGCTTGATTATAAGGCCCGATTGGAGCAGGTGCTTTTGTGGTTGTTATTATTTTTTTCATTTTATTTATGTTTCAAAGGTTCAAGCTTTAGTAAGTTTTTAATTTTGTTGTAAATAATACCAAATGTTTTTTCATTTATTTTTTAAAATTTAAAATTAAAAACTAACAGTTAAAAAAGTCTTCTATCTGGTGGTTTATTCTTATCCCATTTTAAATCTGATAACGTTGAAGATTTTACACCAATAAAGAAGGTGTAGGAAGAAATGGATCCAAAAGGAACCCAATTAAAATTGAATTGCCAGCTATCTAAATCTCTTGTAAAATTAAATCTTGAGAAGGAAAATGCCCCATTTTTAACATCATAACCAGAAGAATACCCAACTTTCCATTTTGGAGATAATTCTAAATTACCACTAAAACCTACAGTATGCACTCCAACTTTTCCTGGTTCCAAACCGTTATTTCTGTAATTAGCAGAGTATACTAAATTAATAGTCCAAGGAATTTTAGAATTATATAAATCTGTTTTTGTGGTTTTATTTTGTTGGTTGTTTTCGCGTCTTCCTTGTCCGTTTGTAGGGTCTATATTTGCGCCCATGGTATCGGCAGGATTATTAGCTCCATTTCCGTTTTTATCTTCGTTTGGGTCTTTCTTTTTACTTTTATCAAAATCAGCACTTGAAATAGAATAGTTTGCCGTTAGGTTTGCATTTGATAATCTAAAAATACTGGGATTAAATTTATTAATATTTCTACCTTCATCATTTACTTGATATGGATCTAAAGAACCATTAAAATTCAACGCTAATTTATCTTTAAATAATCGTGTTCCGGCAGAAAAACTAACAGAAGACCAACGTAAACTATCAGCCGCTATGTTATAAGAAGAGCTAAAGTTTAAGTTATTTAAAAGTGAAATCTTTTCATCTTCTTCGTCACTATCTGGGTCTTTAGGTGCAACTTTTGCTTCTAAAACATTGTTTAAAGAAATACCAATAGAATTGCTTAATCCAGACGACGGCGAACCATAAAGCCCTTGATCAAAAATAGTATATTGTAGCAAATCTGTAGAAAGTGCACTCTGTTGCACTTCTTTAATGTATTTATCTTTAAAATCGGGTCTGTAAGAGTATGAAATTGTTGGTCTAAAAGTATGTCTTATAGCTTTTAATCTTCCTTTTTTAAAGTTGAAAGTCCCGTAAATATTGGTTGATAAACTTACACCCATATTATATTCTCGATAGGTTTTAAACCCTCTTAAAGTGTCTGTAACCACAACATTGTCAGTACTATTGTATTCTTTATTGATATAATCAAACTGCCAAGTTTCTTCATAATTTGCACTTGGTGATAGCGTAAAATATTTAAATGCTTTAATATTTGTATTTGTACCTGTTTTGTGCTGAGCACCAGATCTTGCAGTTTCAAACATTTTACTTGTAAAAAAATCAGCATCTGTTGTGTTAATTAAATACTGACCAAGCATATTGTAATTAAAACCTAATTTCTGAATTGGGTTGTTTTTAACGCCATTCTTACCTGCAAATGGATAAATTCTATCCATGTTTAACGATAATGAAGGTAAAGTCATCGTAATACTTTCTGTATTTGTGTTTTGCTGATGAGAGGCAGTTATAGCCATATTAAATGGTGTGTCAACAAAAGTTTTACTGTAGTTTATGGATGAGTTAAAGGTGTTGTTTTGAGTCTGCGCAACATTAAATTGATTTAAAGATTCTCTAAAAAAACGACTACTTCCTAAGTTTACAGATGCTGTAAATCTTGAATTTGGACTTGCTTTTGAATCCTGATTGTGAGACCACCTAACATTAAAATTGTTAGCTTTACTATAATCATCAAAACCTCTAATTCCGTTTATAATATTTTCAAAATTAAAACTAAAAAGCCCACTAAATCTGTATTTTTTTCTATAGTTTGATGAAACTCTTGTGCCCCAACTTCCGTTGGAATATACATCACCTAAAACAGTTAAATCTGCATAATCGCTCATTGCAAAGTAATATCCACCATTTTGAAAACCAATTCCTCTGTTACTACTTCCGGTATCAAAAGCAGGAATTAAAAATCCAGAAACACTGGTTTCTGTCATTGGAAAATAAGCAAAAGGTAAAAACAAAGGAGTGGGCACATCTGCAATAACTAAATTACTTACCCCCACAATAATCTTCTTTCCAGGAACTAATTTTGCTTTATCGGTAGAAATATAATAATCAGGTATTAATTTATCCGAAGTTGTAAAACGTATTTTTCTAATGTAAACGGTAGAATCATTTACTCGTTTTGTTTTTTCACCGTAGGTATACATTTCGCCTTGTTTGGTTTTTAAGCCATAAATAAGTGCACGTTTACTTTTAAAATTATAAACCATAGAATCTTGCTCAGATTCTTGATTACCTTGTTTAAATATAGGTCTTTGAACATAGCCTGTGCTATCTTTGATTCCTTTGGCGAAAAGGGTATTTTTTTTGTAATCAATAACTATAATTCCGGCTTTTAAATCAATATCTGTATAGGTTATATTGGCTTCATCATAAAGAATTACTGTTTTTTCTTTGGCATTTTGGATGGTATAATCTTTTGCGATGTGAACAATAATGTCTTCGAGAGTTTCTTTTGGTTTTAAAGAATCAATAGAAACTGTGTCTTTCTTTTTTAAAAATAAGGTGTCTTTCTGGGCACTAAATAAAGAATCTTTTTTAGCAACTAACATTGTATCCTTTTTTATCAAAGGAATTTCTGTTTTTTGGGTAGACTTAATATCTTGAGCAATACTTATCTTTATAAAAAAGAAGCAGCAAAATAAAAGAATGTATGATAGGTTTGTTTGCAACGCTTTAAATACTATTTTTGTATGAAAGTAAAAGTATGGCTCAATATCTGGAACACCAAATTAATGATGTCAAAATTAGTTAAATTTTATCGATGTATTTTCTACAAATCCACAAATTTATTATCACTTTGAAAAAGCTATTTTATTTATTATTTTTTGCACTATTTTTAGGCTCTTCATCAACGATGGTTTTTGCTCAAAAAAACTATACGATTGTACTAGATGCTGGTCATGGAGGAAAAGATCCAGGAAATTTAGGAAATGGTTTTAAAGAGAAAGACATCGCTTTAAAAGTAGCACAAATTGTTGGTAAAAATTTAGAAAGACATAAAGAGATTACTGTTATATATACTAGAAATGAAGATGTTTTTATAGATTTATGGAAAAGAGGCGACGTTGCAAATACGGCAAAAGCAGATTTATTTGTGTCAATTCATTGCGACTCTCATACATCAAATGCATATGGTGCAGGAACTTTTGTGTTGGGATTAAGGGGTAATAAAAAAAACTTAGAAATAGCAAAAAGAGAGAACGCAGTTATTCTTTTAGAGGATAACTACAAAGAAAAATATGTAGGATTTGATCCAAATTCAGCAGAATCTGTAATTGGTTTATCTCTTTTACAAGAAGAAAACTTAGATAAGAGTCTAGAAATTGCAAGTATTATTCAAAATAATTTTACAAATAAATTAAATAGGCTAGATAGAAAAGTAAAACAAGACAATTTTCAGGTTTTACGAGAAACTATAATGCCAAGTGTTTTGATTGAGTTAGGTTTTTTAACAAATAGAAATGAAGGGGAATTCTTAGATTCAAATTCTGGACAAAAACAAATGGGAAATGCAATTGCGGATGCTATAGAAAGTTTTATAGATCATTTGAAATTAAATACAGTTAAAGCCGGAAGCGCGAATAAAGTATTACCAAAAGACGTTAAATATAATAATATAACTAATAGTGATATTGAGTTTAAAGTTCAAATAGCATCTGGTAAAAATTTAATTACCACAGAATCTTATAATTTTAAAGGATTAAAAGATATTCAAAGAGTTGAAGTCGATGAATATTATAAATATTATTATGGTAATACTTCTAAATATAACGAAGTTTTAGAGTCTTTAAATATTGTAAAAGAAAAAGGATATACATCTGCATTTATCGTGGCATTTAAAAAAGGTGAAAAAATATCACTATCAGAAGCTAATAAAATGAAGTAGTTTTGATAGTATCAATCAAAAATTATCAGTAATTTTGTTACTAAATTTCTATTTATGACTAAAGAATTAAAAACAGGTATTGTTCTAATTATTATTATAGTTGCATTTATTTGGGGTTTTAATTTTCTAAAAGGACAAGATTTTTTTCAACCTAATAATAGATTTTATCAGGTAGAATATACCAATATAGGTGGTTTAACAGAAGCTAGCCTTGTTACTATAAATGGATTAAAAGTAGGTAAAGTTGATGATATAGATTTTAATGAAAGTCCTGATAAAAAAGGACAATTAATCGTTAAGTTTTCGATGCACAATGATTTTAAATTTTCTAAAAATAGCATTGTAAAAATTTATTCTCCAAATCCTTTATCTGGTTCTAATTTGGCAATAATACCAAGTTATGTTGGAGAAAATGCAGTTTCTGGAGATTTTTTAAAAGGACAAGTAGAATCTAGTTTATTTACTTCAATTGGCGAAAGATTAGATCCAATACAAGCTAAAATAGAAAACGTAATTGTTAGTGCAGACACCCTTTTTCAAAGCATAAGTCATGTTTTAAATAAAAAAACTTCCGAGAGTATAAGAATATCTGTTCAAGAATTAGAACTTACCATTGTAGATATTAGAAAAACCATAGGTGCTGTTAACTCTATGATTGATGTAAGTTCTAAAGATTTTAAAGAAACTTTAAAAAACACAAAAGTAATTACAGCAAACTTATCTAAAGTAACAGATTCCTTAGCCAACTCTAATATTGGCGAAATTATGAGAAAAGCAGAGGTAACTTTATCTTCTGTTAATTCATTACTAGAAGGCATGGATCAAGGAAAAGGAACTTTTGGTAAATTAGTAAACGACGAAACATTGTACAATAATTTAGCAACAATGTCTAAAGAACTAGAGGAATTGTTGCAAGAAATGAAGTTAAACCCTAAAAGATTTGTACACTTCTCTTTATTTGGTAAAAGAACTAAACCATTTAACGAAGAAAACAATAAAGTTAATAAAACAACACAATAAAATATACTTATTAAATTATGCAATATCTACCAAATCTAATTTTTGCACTGGCATTAATAGCCGGTATTGGTTTTTTTGTGATCAATATTCGCAAAATATCTAGAAACATCAATTTAGGAAAAGATGTAAACAGAACCGATAAAAAACCGGAACGTTTAAAAAATATGATGAAGATTGCTCTTGGTCAATCTAAAATAGTAAAAAGACCACTTTCTGGCTTTCTACATGTTATTGTTTACGTAGGTTTTGTTATCATAAATATTGAAGTTTTAGAAATAATTATTGATGGTTTATTAGGAACCCACAGAATTTTTCTAGGCTTTTTAGGAAATGCTTTTTACGGATTTTTAATTGGTACTTTCGAAATTTTAGCAGCATTAGTTTTTGTTGCCGTTATCATTTTTTGGTTACGTAGAAATGTATCAAACATTAAACGATTTTTAAGTAAAGAAATGATGGGTTGGCCTAAAAATGATGCAAACTATATCCTTTATTTTGAGATGGTTTTAATGACTTTGTTTTTAGTTATGAATGCAACAGATACTGTTTTTCAAGAAGCTGGAGCAGGGAATGTTATAAGTCAGTTTATTGCACCTTTATTTAATGGTTTTTCTCTAGAAGCAATTCATATAATAGAAAGAACAAGTTGGTGGATTCATATTTTAGGAATTTTAGTTTTCTTAAATTATTTATATTATTCAAAGCATTTACATATTTTATTGGCATTCCCAAACACATATTTCGCAAATTTAAATCCGAAAGGACAATTTACAAATTTAGAATCTGTGACCAACGAAGTTAGATTAATGATGGATCCAGACGCTGATCCTTATGCAACTCCAGAACAAGGAGAGGAAGAAACAGTCCCAGAAAAATTTGGTGCTTCTGATGTTGTTGATTTAAATTGGGTGCAACTTCTAAACGCATACACGTGTACGGAATGTGGTAGATGCACTTCTGTCTGTCCGGCTAATTTAACAGGTAAAGAATTATCTCCCAGAAAAATTATGATGGATACTCGTGATAGATTGGAAGAAGTTGGTAAAAATATCGATGCAAACAATGGTGTTTTTGTGGATGATGGAAAGCAACTCTTAAACGATTATATTACTCCAGAAGAATTATGGGCTTGTACAAGTTGTAATGCATGTGTAGAAGAATGTCCTGTAAATATTGACCCATTATCAATAATCATGGATATGAGAAGATATTTAGTGATGGAAGAAAGTGCTGCGCCACAAGAGTTAAATATGATGATGGCAAACATCGAGAACAACGGAGCGCCTTGGCAATACAATCAACAGGATAGATTAAATTGGGCAAACGAAGAATAAAGTTTAGTTTTATAGTTTTCATTAGCAGTAAAGTAGCTAGTAAAATATGTTATAATCAACTATTATAAAGTTTAAAAAACGAATAATAATTACATAAAGAATTATCAAAAATATGAACGTACCAACAATGGCAGATATGATGGCTCAAGGCAAGCAACCAGAAGTGTTGTTTTGGGTTGGAGCAGCAGGAAGTTATGACGATAGAGCAAAAAAAATATCTAGGGCTTTCGTTAAAATTTTACATCAAGCAAATGTAGATTTTGCAGTTTTAGGAACCGAAGAATCCTCTACAGGTGACGCAGCAAAAAGAGCAGGAAATGAGTTTTTGTTTCAAATGCAAGCCATGATGAATATTGAAGTTTTGAACGGTTATGAAGTTAAGAAAATTGTTACTTGCGACCCTCATTCTTTTAATACTTTAAAAAACGAATATCCAGGTTTAGGAGGAAAGTATGAAGTATATCATCATACCCAATTTATACAAAACTTAATAAAAGAAGGACGTTTAGAAATTAACGATACCACATTAAAGGGTAAAAGAGTTACTTTTCATGACCCTTGTTACTTAGGCCGTGCAAATGAAGTATATGAATCTCCAAGAGATTTAATTAAAAGGTTGGGTGTTAATTTAACAGAAATGAAACGCAATAAATCTAATGCTTTATGTTGTGGAGCTGGCGGTGCACAGATGTTTAAAGATGCTGAAAAAGGAGATAAAGAAATTAATATTTTAAGAACAGAAGAAGCATTAGAAACTAACCCACAAATTATAGCAACAGGTTGTCCTTATTGTAATACAATGATTACTGATGGTATTAAGTTTAAAGAAAAAGAAGCAGAAGTGGTTGTAAAGGATATTGCTGAATTAATTGCTGAGGCTAATAATTTATAAAAATAATGGCAATCTTTAGTAACGACTTGGTTTTAGAATTACCTGATATCAAAAAAATTGAATTTATTAAAATAAATAAAAACTATTTAAAGGTTATTTTAATCAATCTTTTTCTGGTTTTTTCTCCACTGTATATAGGATTAATTTTATTACACCAACTTGTATTTACAAAAGAAATAAATGAGTTTATAATTCCTATATATAGCGTATTCACTGCTGTTTTTGGATTTGTTATTTGGTATATACTCTTAAGCTTTACCAAGAGAAAATATGCTTTAAGAGAAAAAGATATTTCTTATAAATCGGGTTTGTTGATTAGACAAATAACAACAGTCCCTTTTTCACGGATTCAGCACGTAGAAACAGATGAGAAACCAATTTCAAGAATTTTTGGATTAGCTTCTTTAAGCATCTATACAGCAGGAGATAGTAGTGATGACTTAGTAATTAAAGGGATTACAAAAAAGAAAGCATTAAAAATTAAGGAATTTATCACCACAAAAATTAATGAGTAATTCTTTTGATTTTTCTAACTTTTCAAGGCAATCACCAAAAGGGGTTTTAGTTATTTATATAAATCTTATTTATAAAGTAATTAGAGTTAGTTGGTTACTGCTTTTTTTGCTTGTTAAAGATTTTTCTAAAGTATCTAAAATAGGTGCAAATTATATTTATTTAGGTTTAGCACTCCTTTTACTTTTTTTACTAGCTAGAGCTTATTTAATTTATAAAAATTTTCAATTTAAGATAGCCAACGAACATTTTATTTTAAAACAAGGAATTCTAAAAAAAACGAACACTTCCATCCCTTTCCATAGAATTCAGAACATCAATTTTAAACAGAATATTATTCAGCAAATTATTGGTGTATTTGAAGTTAGTATAGAAACGGCTGGTTCAAAAGATACAGAAATAGCAATTAAAGCATTGCCTTTATTAAAAGCGGAGGCATTAAAAGAGCTTGTTTCAAAAAGTACTGAATTTAATTTAAAAGAAATTATAGGTACTGATAAAAAACCATTGGTTCGAATTGGTTTAAAAGAACTTTTAAAGGTAAGCCTAACCGAAAACCACTTGCAAAATTTAGTCCTTTTTTTAGCAATTGTTATTGGTTTTTTTCAGCAAATAGAGCAAATTATAGATAGTTTAGGTAGAACAGAAGCTTTGGACGGTCTGATCGTAGAAAGTAAGAATGTTCTCTCAGTAAGCTTTTTCTTTGTACTCATTGTGTTGATTTTTTTAACAATAATAGCTTTACTAAGTTCTTTTGTTAAAGTGTTTTTGGTTCATTTTAATTTAACCGCTTATTTAAAGGACGATTCTTTTGAAATTAATCAAGGATTATTTACAAAAAAATCAATAGTTTTAAAAAAGCAAAAAATTCAAAATATTACCATTTCTACAAACCCATTAAAACGATTGATAGGTATATCTTTTATTACCTTTAAGCAGGCGCTAAGTGGTAAGGTCAATGTTAAAAAAGATAAATTAATTCGTTTGGTAGGCTGCAAAATAGCACAAGTTGAAATTATAAAAGCAAGTCTTTTTAATGTAACTGAGCTCGAGAAAGGAGAGAAAATATATCCAAATTCTTATTACAAACGCCGAATATTCGCATTTACTTTTTTGTTTACAATTAGTATATATTTAGTGTTATATCTAATTTTTTTACATGTTGAAATTTTATACGCCGCTATTTTAGTTTTTCCAATCATTCTATTTTTGATAAATAAAAAAGTAAAAAAACGATTCTATAAAATAACAGACGGTATGTTGCTGGTCGGTAGCGGCTTATTAGAAACGCACTTAACATATTTAGAAATTTTTAAGGTACAGAATATAAAAATGAAACAGACACTTTTTCAAAAGAGGAGTAATGTAGCAGATATTATTTTTCAAACGGCTTCAGGTAAAATTTTTATTCCCTGTGTTCCATTTGAGGATGCCATTAAAATTTATAACCATACTTTATATAAAGTAGAAAACACCAAGACTTCGTGGATGTAAAAAGTTTTATCAAAGCGGCTCGTTTACGAACCTTGCCTTTATCTGTTTCTGGTATTATTGTTGGAAGCATTTTAGGTAACAATGCACACCAAAGCACTGCTGCAATAATTGATCATACAAGCATATTATTCTCTAATATTTTCTGGTTAGCAATTCTAACAACCATCGGTTTTCAAGTGCTTTCAAATTTTGCAAATGATTATGGAGACGGCATAAAAGGTTCCGATAACAACAGAACAGGAGAAGCAAGAATGGTTTCATCAGGCGCTATTACGCCAAAACAAATGAAATCAGCAATGATTATAACTACAATAATTACGTTAATAATTGCTTTAGCTTTAATTTATGTTGCTTTTGGAAGCGAGAATTTTGGCTATTCGTTTTTATTTTTCGGACTAGGAATTGCTTCAATAGCAGCAGCAATTAAATATACCGTTGGCAATTCAGCCTACGGATATAGCGGTTTTGGAGATCTTTTTGTTTTTGTATTCTTTGGATTATTAAGTGTTGTTGGTAGCTATTTTTTATATTCTAAAAACATTAATTTTGAAATATTTTTATCCGCAATTTCTATCGGGTTATTAAGTACAGCTGTTTTAAATTTAAATAATTTAAGAGATCAAACAGAAGATAAAAAAAATAATAAAAATACTTTAGTTGTTAAATTAGGCAATCAAAAAGCAAAAAAATATCATTATTTTTTGATTTTTGGCGCATTAGTTATGGCGTTAATTTTTGTTTTTTTAGATTTCACATCGGTTTATCAACTTGTTTTTTTAGTTGCTTTTATTCCGTTGATTAAAAATATGAAAACGGTTGCTCAAAATAAAATTCCAGCAGAATTAGACAGCGAATTAAAAAAAGTGGCTTTAAGTACTTTTTTGTTTGCAATACTTTTTGGAGTTGGTCAAATTTTTTAAATAACATATATGAAAACAATAAAAATAATTTTAGGAATTATAACGGCTATTGTTGTTGTATTCTTTGCAACGGGTTTGTTGATAAAAGAAACTAATTACACAAATCAAGTTACTGTAAATAAACCTATTGAAGAAGTATTTGAAACATTTAGTAATTCAGAAAACATAAAAAAATGGATACCAGAAATAAAGTCTTTCGAAGTAATTAACGAGAATATCGGAAAAATAGGAAGTAGTTATAAAATGGTAATTGAAAATCAAGGGCAAGAAATTGCTATGACACAAAAAGTAATTGCCTACGTTAAAAATGAGAAGTTAACCTTATTTTTTGATGCTGAAAATATGCTAAAAAGAGACGACTATATTTTTACTGAAAATGAAGGAAATACCGTCATCACTTTAAATACGAGTTGCCAGAGTGAATCTTTTTTAATGGCTTGTGTGTTTCCTTATTTTAAAGGGACTTTTGAAAAACAAGACCAATCGTATTTGAATAGTTTAAAAACGTATATTGAAGGAAATAAGTATTAAATTGATAGTTTTCAATAATTGTTTTAGATTCTGTTTAAATGATATTTTTTAAAGACGAAGTGGAAATTGACTTTTTATTTCATTTAAATATTGATACTTTATAAATTTTTAAAATTACTTTTAAATTGATAAAAGCCACCTATAAAAAACACATTCTCAATTTTAAAAATCCAAGCGGAACATCCCGTGGAGTATTGAAAACAAAAGAAACTTGGTTTATCCTTTTAGAAGAAAATGGTAGAAAAGGAATTGGAGAAACCGGTTTGTTTCGGGGTTTAAGTATTGATGATGTTCCTAATTATGAAGAAAAACTAAGTTGGGTTTGTAAGAATATCAATCTTGGTTTAGAAAATTTAGTATCAGAAGTTATACACTTCCCTTCAATTCAATTTGGCCTAGAACAAGCCTTTTTATCACTTAAAAGTTATGATGAGTTTGAGTTATTTCCATCAGAATTTACAAAAGGAAACGAAGCCATTGCCATAAATGGTTTAATTTGGATGGGCGAAAAAAAGTTTATGAATGATCAAATCAAAGAAAAACTAAAAACAGGTTTTTCTTGCATCAAAATGAAAATTGGTGCCATAGATTTTGATGCAGAAATTGAATTGCTAAAATCTATCAGAAAAGAATTTTCATCTAAAGAAATTGAATTAAGAGTAGACGCAAATGGTGCTTTTAATCCAAAGAATGCTCTAGAAAAATTAGAACAATTATCAGCTTTAGAAATTCATTCTATAGAACAACCTATAAAACAAGGGCAGGTTCAAGAAATGGCAGCGTTATGCGCAAAAACTCCTTTACCAATTGCTTTAGATGAGGAATTAATTGGCGTTTTTAAATTAGAAGAAAAACAAGAATTATTAAAAACCATACAACCACAATTTATTATTTTAAAACCAAGTTTAATTGGTGGTTTTGCAGGTAGCCAAGAATGGATTAATTTAGCAAAACAAAATAGTTGTGATTGGTGGATTACATCGGCCTTAGAAAGTAATATTGGGCTGAACGCAATTGCACAATTTGCGTATACTTTAAAAAGTAATCTGCCACAAGGTTTAGGAACTGGAGGTTTGTTTACAAACAATTTTGAAAGCCCTTTACAGGTTAAAAACGGAACATTAATGTACGATCCAAATTTAAATTGGAACTTTAATTTAAAGTAATTGAGTATTTAAATTAGAATTTAGAAAATAAAAAATGAATTATATACAACAAGCTTTTAAAGGAAATAATGAATGGTATCATTGGATATTTACCATTATTTTAGTTTTTATAGGATGGCAAATTTTAGGAGTAATTCCTTTAGTGATGACCGCTTTTGCAACTACAGAAAACATAACTGAGTTTTCAAATGCAGCTGCAAATAATTTTATGACGTTAGGCATTAACAAAAACTTTTTTTTGTTTTTAATGCTTTTTATGTTTGCCGTTGGGCTAGTTTTTTTATTAATTGGTATTAAATATATTCATAAAAGAACAATAACATCTTTAATAACAAGCAGAAAAAAAATTGATTGGAAACGTTTCTTTTTTGGTTTTTTAAGTTGGGGTATTTTGGTTGTTGTATTATCTGTAATAGGTATTTATTTAGCTCCAGAAAATTACACATTTAATTTTAATGCAAAACCATTTTTTATTTTAGTCGCAATTTCTGTTGTATTTATTCCTTTACAAACAAGTTTAGAAGAATTGTTATTTAGAGGTTATTTTATGCAAGGATTAGGCGTTCTAGCAAAAAACAAATGGGTGCCTTTACTAATAACTTCGGTCTGTTTTGGTTTATTACACGGCGCAAATCCAGAGGTTCAAAAATTGGGAGGTATACTTATGGTTTTTTATATAGGAACAGGTTTTTTCTACGGAATTACCACTTTAATGGATGAAGGTACAGAGTTAGCACTTGGTTTGCATGCAGCAAATAATATGATTGCAGCATTTTTAGTAACTACAGATTGGATGGTTTTTCAAACGGATGCTTTATTTATTGATACATCAGAACCTTCAGTAACTTGGGAAATGTTTATTCCGGTATTTGTGTTATATCCTTTAATTTTATGGATGTTTTCAAAAAAATATGGTTGGAAAAATTGGCTAGAAAAATTAACAGGTAAAGTTGAAGAACCTTTAAATTTAAAATAAAATTATAGAATTTTAGATGAAACCGAATCAGACTAAGTTCCATAAAAGTTTTCAATTAAACGGATATTCATTCGCTTCCGTGGATGAAATTCTCGCATATACAAGCGGTTTTTCTGATGAAATTTATCAATTTTTAGAAAGTTGGTTTTCTTCGGATAAAAGCATTTCAGTGCAAACTTCTGGTTCTACAGGAGCACCAAAACCAATTTTATTAAAAAAAGAGTTTGTAGTAAATTCTGCGGTTGCAACAGGACTTTATTTTGATTTACAAGAAAATACAACTGCTTTACTTTGTTTACCAACAAAATATATTGCTGGTAAATTAATGTTGATAAGAGCCATTACTTTAGGTTGGCATCTAGATGTTGTAGCACCAAGTTCTTATCCTTTAGAAAAAGTTGTTAAAGTGTACGACTTTTCTGCGATGGTGCCGTTACAATTAGAAAATTCATTATCTAATCTCTATAAAATAAAGATATTAATTGTTGGTGGTGGAGTAGTTTCAAAAGAATTGAAAACTAAAATTCAAGATGTTTCTACTGCCATTTTTGCAACTTACGGGATGACAGAAACAATTACTCACATTGCTGTAAAAATGTTAAATAATTCTTCGACATTCAAAGGAGCTATCAGGAAACAATTATTTTATGAAGCGTTACCAAATGTAGCAATTTATATAGATAATAGAAATTGTCTAGTTATTAATGCTCCAAAAGTTTCTGATGAAATTATTTTCACAAATGATGTTGTGCAGTTAATTTCCAACACGCAATTTGAGTGGTTAGGACGATCTGATACTGTTATTAACTCTGGTGGAATTAAGTTACATCCAGAAATAATAGAGGAGAAGTTATCCGAAATAATTACACATCGTTTTTTTGTTGCAGGGATTCCTGATAAAAAATTAGGCGAAAAGTTGGTTTTAATTATTGAGTTAGAAGGTTCTAAAAAATTTGATTTTCAAATTTTGCTAAAAGAGGAAATCCGAAACTCAAACACTTTGTCAAAATTGGAAACTCCCAAAGAAATCTATTTTGTGACTCATTTTATAGAAACTGGCACAAAAAAAATTCAACGAAGAAAAACATTGGATTTATTAAAAGTATAAATTATTTTCTATAAAATTAGGATAAATTAAATTCGACAATCGTTACTTCAAAAGGTTATTTTCGAATAAAAAAGCAATAATTACATTTAATTTATAAACTAAGAATAGCAGGTTTTTCCTCGGAAATCTAATGTTTTTATCATTTCCAGAATATTTTACAGTATCGAATTTTTGGCTAGAACAATATAAATATATCTTATAGGATTGATTTTTTCTTTTATTTATTCGTGGTGTTTTCTGCTGTAAATGATTACTTTATTTCAGCTTATAAAGGTTTATATTAAAAAATTTTAAATATTGATGTGCCAATTTTACTTGGCGTTTTAGTTTAGCCCCCAATAAGTTCGGAGTGTTATTTTAAATTTGAAATAATACCTTTGAGATATGAAATACAAGAAAACCAATAAATAAACGATTATAAAATCATTAAAAAGATGTAAGGATATCGAAAATTGTTACGGCAAAAAATGGGGGGAGTTGAATTATATTTCGAACTTAAAATGGATTAATAGACAGGAAACTAAAATAGGGAGAGATAAGTTTTATGAAATATTAAGGTTCCATGACTTACTAGATCTAAGGCTAAAGAATTACTTAATAACAACAAATTTTAAGCATCAATTTAAAAAGTATAAAATCCAATAGTTTATCCTTATTATGTTATAATCCAGTAATATTAGCAATAACAACCCTATCAAATATTTTTTATTCCAAATATCTTCGAATAAGTTTGCAAACAAATTCATTTAGATATAATTGTAATTAATATTCTTTATTTTTTGTAAAGTACTTACAAAATTTGCTTTGTTAATAATGCAAGTACAGATAAAACGTTAAGCTTGTTAAAGGATATCCAATTTAAATCAAAAAAAAGTATTTCTATAGTAGATATAAAACACGATAAGGGTTTAAAATCTGCCATAAAATCAGGTGCTAGAATGTTGTCAAGTGAATCTGAATTTGATTTTATAGTGTATTTAAAATCAAACATGTTAGAATCTTTATTAGGCTTAACGGAGTTTTTAAATAACTTTAAAGAAAATAAACAAGATTATAAAGCATTACCAACAAGATCTAATAGAAATGTGTTATTCGATGTTTTTTCTATAAACGAATTGTTAAATAGAGAATCTATCATTAAATAATAATTTAAGTCTAGTTAACTTTTATTAATTATTTCCAGTAATAATTCTCATTAAAATTTAAAATCAAATCCTGCATAAGCTCCAAAAGGATGCCCAGGTCTTAAACCAGCAGGCACTCTGGAAGCTGCATAAGTAGTATTTAATATATTGATGATATTTGCAGTTAGTATTAAGTTTTTTGATAAAAAATATTTACCCGAAATATCAATTATAAAGTTAGAATCTACTCGCTGATTACTTGGTATACTTCCAGTTCCTGCTAAAGTCCTAAAAGCTCCGTTAAGTCTTGCGTTTAAATTAATTTCAAACGATTTATGTTCTAAAGATAAAGCTGCATTTAATTGGTGTTTAGGTATGTAAGGCAATTCATCACCAATAGTAACAACACCCCATAAATCATCAGAACTTCCAAAACTATTTTGAAATCTAGTGTTTGTAAATGTATATCCAAAAGAAGTAGGCCAAGAAAATTTAGCATCTTT